>WBZT01001429.1_pt1 | contig 17554 bp, 15 predicted proteins | sample 5204241 | NCBI WGS metagenome assembly WBZT01 (sample SAMN12344358, study PRJNA552823) | activated sludge metagenome | biome: Activated sludge suspended growth; feature: Nitrification reactor; material: Wastewater; isolation source: activated sludge from nitrification reactor of wastewater...
CGGCAGCGAGTCCATCGGCGTTGATCGCGTCCCGGATCTCGGCCGGCGGCGGCCCGAAAGGTGTGCAGCGGTCGTCGAGGTGCTCGACCCCGGCGATGATCCGCCCCTCGTCGTCGGGGGCGAGGTAACCACGGTGTTTGTTGACCAGCCGCCGGTAATCGAGGTCCCCGCGCGGGTGGGTGTCATCGACGGCGGCCACGGACCAGATATGTGCGAGTTTGTCCGGGCGCTGCGGATCACGGCGGATCGCCCTTCCCCTGATCTGTACGACCGCCGTCGACGTCGTCGCCGCGGTGAGGTCGATGACCACGTTCGCCGCCGGTGCATCCCAACCCTCGCCGAGCAGTCCCCGGGTTCCGACCAGGACGTCGATCCGGCCGCTCTGGAAGGCGTCGGTCAGGTAAGGGACCCATTCCCTGGGCCCGGAGAAACCTTCCATGCGGCATAGACCGTCATCGCGGGTCACCACGGTGGTGTGCCCGGTGGTCAGATCGGCAAGAACCTCCCCGGTGCCACCGACCGAAGAACCCGTCATCAGGACGACCCGCAGCCCGGGGTTCGCTCGCTGCACCTCCGTGAGCGCCTCCCATGCCGACCCGGCGTGGCGTGCCAGCACGGTACGCAGATCCGCCGAAGGGGTCGCCCCGACGTTCTCGAAGTCGGTCAGAACGATCGCCCGCAGGTCCTCCCCGCGCACCAGGTACTCCTGGGAGATCAGGAATCCCGCAGCCACCGACTTGGCCGCGCTGCGGGCGAGCACCCGATCCACCGGCGACTGGCCACGACGGGCGCCATTGCGCGTCAGCGTCCAGCCGACCGATGACATACCCGCCCGCAGCTGCTCCCATGCCGGGGACGGCGGGTCGGTGAGCAGCGCGCTGCGGCCGTAGTCGGCGAGGATCGCCGCCCAGTCCTGAGCATCCATGGGTTGCCTGTGCTCATCGCGCACCCGGGCGCCCTCCGGCAGGTCCACCAGACCGTTGTGCGACCCGCGGACCAACGCCCGCGCGAGTTCCGGGCGGGTGCGCTCGATGTGGCTCCAGGACACGCCCTCGTGCCGGACCCACGTCGCGTCCAAGTACTCGAGCAGGCCCGGCTGTGCGAATCCATCGGCCGTGACCGACGCGATCAACTCGCGCCAGTGCAGAGCCGATTGCGCCAGGTACTCCTGCTCACCGGGAGTCGGGGCGACGAACCAGGCGAACTCCCGGTAGGGCGCCAACACCGCATCGCGCACCAGCGCCGGAGTACTCACCGCGTAGAGGACCGGGCCGAACAAGCCGTCGACGAGGTCGGCCTCCGCCGGCGACAACGAGTCGCGCGGTGTCGCCGTCAGCGCGACCACCACCGGTCCGTCCGCGCGCCCCGAGTGCGCCTCGTCGAGGACCTCGGACAGCAACTGACCCCAGGTCGCGGCCAGGTGGTGCGCCTCGTCCAACACGAGTGTGAACGGCTCGGCGCCGTGCAGCGCGTCGATGATCTCCCTGGCGTTCGGATGCAGCCGCGCGATCGGTGAGGCCTCGGAGTCCACCTCATCGTCGAATGTGGCCAGCGCCTGATAGGTGAGCACCGTGACGTCGGCGGACAAGGACCGGTCGTCGCCGACCGTCACACCGCCGGCGGAGGTCCACAGTCGCAGCCACTGGTCCTGGATGGCCGTGTTGGGCACCAGGACGAGGGCTTTGCGGCGCAGGCGTTGCGCCAGGACCGCACCCAGCAGCGTCTTGCCGGCCCCCGGCGGGAGCACGAAGTGGAAGCGACCGGCGTCGGGCTGGGCGTCGAAGACCTCGACACAGGCCGCTTGGTGGGCGCGCAGCGGCGGGAAGCGCGCAGTTGCGAGTCGGACATCGTCCACGGGGATCAAGCGTGGCACAAGTCCGCGCTACGCGTAGAGTCGCTGATGTGACAGTGCCTGCTCGAACCCGCGCTGCTGCCCGGTTGGGTCTGTTGACCTCCTCCCTGTCCCGACGCATGGGCCGGGGCGAAGGGATGGTCATCGGCGGCCGGGTGATCCTGCGACTGGCCCCGGACGCGATCAGCGACCTCGCCCGCGGGCGGGTGGCCGCCCTCGTCAGCGCCACGAACGGCAAGACCTCCACGACCCGCTTGCTCGCCACCGCCGTCGAGCAGGCCGGACCGGTCATCAGCCAGCACACCGGCGCGAACATGACGTCCGGGGTCGCGGTCACGCTGGCCAGTGGCGACCCGGACGCAACAGCCGTCCTGGAGGTGGACGAGGCCTACCTTCCGGCGATCTTCGCTGCGACACAGCCCCGCGTCGTCCTGCTGGGCAATCTGAGCAGGGACCAACTCGACCGCATGAACGAAGTGGCCATGGTCGCCCGGCGGTGGCGCGACATGCTCGGGGACGCTGCGCAGACCACTGTGGTGGCCAATGCCGACGATCCATCCATCGTCTGGGCCGCCCGCCACGCCCCGCACGTGATCTGGGTGGCCGCGGGTCAGGTCTGGACGGCTGACTCGGCCGTCTGTCTCGACTGCGGCGCGCTGCTGCGGCGCGACGGACGGTCCTGGGGCTGCCCCAACTGCGGTTTCGCACGCCCGGAACCGGAGTGGACGCTCGAGTGGTCCGAGGACCACGGCATCGTGCACGGTCCGGATGGCCAGCGCCACGAACTCCACCTGCAACTGCCCGGCCGGTTCAACGCCGCCAACGGCGCCCTGGCGCTGGTCGCCACCGCGGCGCTCGGACTCGACCCGGCGGAGTCGGCCCGGCGGATGGCCACTGTCGAGTCCGTGTCCGGTCGGTACGCGGTCATCACTGTCGGGGAACTGACCATCCGTCTACTGCTGGCGAAGAACCCTGCGGGCTGGTCCGAACTCGTGGACGTGATGCCTCCCGCCCCCACTCCCGTGATCGTCACCATCAACAGCAACGCCGCCGACGGCCGCGACCCTTCCTGGCTGTGGGACGTGCCCTTCGAACGCCTGCGCGGACGCACCGTCGTGGCCACCGGTGATCGCCGCCGGGACCTCGCAGTCCGTCTGCTGCACGCCGGAGTGGACCACGTGGTCATCGAGGACCCGTACGCGCCCGGCGCACCCCTGCCGGCGGGCATGCGAGAACTCGACGTCGTCGACTGTGCGGCGACCTACACGGCCTTCCACCACCTGCGCACCTCCGGGGAACAGTCATGAGCATCAGCCTGGTGTCGATCTACCCCACGCTCCTGGGTACCTACGGGGACGGCGGCAACGTGATGGCGTTGCAGCACAGGGCCCGGTTGCACGGCCTCGATCTGGAGGTCGTGCAGGTGGATCCCGGGGACCCGGTCCCCGAGTCCGCCGACCTCTACGTGCTCGGTGGCGGTGAGGACAGCGCCCAGACGGCTGCGGCAACCGCACTTCGCACCGATGGGGCACTCAAGCGCGCCGCGGACAACGGCGCGGCGGTTCTCGCGATCTGTGCGGGCTACCAGTTGCTCGGCGAGTACTTCCCGGACGCCACCAGCACCCCGACACCCGGGCTCGGGATCCTCGACGTGCGCACCGATCGCCTGCCGAAGCGCGCGGTCGGAGAACTCGCGGCGACCGCGAAGGCCCCTCTGGATCAGATCCTCACCGGTTACGAGAACCATGCCGGGGCCACACACCTCGGTGCCGACGCGACGCCGCTGGGCGCCGTGCGCAGCGGCGTCGGCAACGGGGACGGCTCAGAGGGCGCCACCAGCGGGCATGTCATCGGGACCTACCTGCACGGGCCGTGCCTGGCCCGCAACCCGCAGATCGCCGATCTCCTGCTCGGCTGGGCGACCGGGACCGAACTCCCCTTCATCGAGGAGCCGGAAGTGACGCAGTTGCGCGAAGAGCGCCTGCGCACAGTCCTCGGCTGATCAGAACAGGGCGTTGGCCAACTTGGTGCGCGCTGCGATCACTGCCGGATCCCCGTCCCCGACGAGGGCGAAGAGGTCCAGAACTGCGTCCCGTGCAGCAGCCTTCTCATCGCCGCTCGTGGCGCGCACCACTGCCAACAGCCGGTCGAACGCCGCCTCCGGCGAACCGCCGGCCACCTCGAGGTCAGCGGCCACCTTGGCCTTCGCCAGGTCGAGGGGGTCGGCATCCGCCTGCGCTATCGCGGCCGCGGGATCGACCCCTTCGGTGCGCCTGACCAGAGACACCTGGGCGATGGCCGCCTCCGCCTGCTCGGCGTCGACCTCCTTGAGCTGCTCATACAGCGAGATCGCCTCATCCCAGTCACCGGCCTCCACCGCATCTGCGGCACGGTCCCACCGACTGTCCTCCTCCTGCGCCACAGCGGGTTCGGCGTCCGGAGGCGCTGCCACGGAGCCGGCGATGCCGGCTTCCCCGGCCACACGCAGCAACTCCTCGATGTACTGCCGGACCTGCGGCTCCGGCAGGGCACCCTGGAACAACGGCAGTACCTGACCGCCGATGACGGCGACGACCGTGGGGATGGACTGGACCCGGAAGGCCGCCGCGATCTGCTGTTCAGCATCCACGTCCACCTTCGCGAGGATCCAGCGACCGCCGTACTCGACGGCCAACTTCTCCAGCACCGGGCTCAGTTGCTTGCACGGGCCGCACCAGGAGGCCCATAGATCCACCACCACGGGCACCATCTGGGACATCCCGATGACGTCGGCCTCGAAACTGGCCTCTGTGACGTCGATGATCACCGTGGAGGCTGTGGGGTCGTCCTTGCGCGCGGCGGCCTGTTCCTGGGCCTGCCGGGCGGCCGCCACCGCTGCGAGATCGACCGCTCCGCGCAGGAGATTGGGGTTCGGCTGTGTCGTCATGCCGCCATTCTCACGCATGCCGCGGTGGCGAGCCTCACACGGCTGCACGGACCCTGGCCCGTGGACCCAGCATCCTCCGTTCGGACGACGCGCGGGCGCCACGAATAGCTACGGTGTTTATTGACCCGGGAGCGACACTGTAGAAAGATCAACTCCTGGGGGTGGACAAGGCCCCCAAAGCGATCAACAAGGGTAGGATTCACGCCAATGGGTGAAAACGCCGCCAGGCCCGGCAGGCCTCGCGACCCGCAGGCGGACGCGGCGATCCTGCGTGCAGCCAGGGACCTGATGTCAGAGGGGGGCCTCGCGAACCTCACCGTCGAAGGCACTGCACAACGGGCCGGGGTGGCGAAGACCACCGTGTACCGGCGCTACCCGACCAAACTTGCGCTCGCCGTCGCGGCTGTGGCAGCGCTGATCTCGCCGGAGGAGCCGCGCAGCACCACACTCGAAGGCGCCATGAACACCGGCCTGGCGGCCTTCAGCGCGGATTTCGCGGGCGGCAACGGCCAGAGCGCTTTCCTGTCGGTCGCGGCCGCGGCCTCAGGCGACGGCGACGCACACGAGATGTTCACGGCACAGGTGCTCGAACCGATCGAGGACAAATTCCGACGGAGCTTGGAACTGACCGGGGCGAGCCCGCCGTCATCGTCCTTCGCCTTCGACGTGCTGCTCGGCACGATGATCCAGCGTCTGGTGATCCGGCAGTTGCCGCTCGACGACGACTTCGAGAGCCGGTTCCTGGCGCTCACACGCTACGTGACGGAATCCGAGGACTGATCCGTCGACCGAACCGTCAGATCCGGGCCGGTTCGGTGTACTCGCCCCACTCCTGACGCAGCACGTCGCACATCTCCCCCAGGGTCGCTTCCCGGCGCGCCGCGTCGAGCATGGCAGGGATGAGGTTCTCGTCGGTGCGGGCACCGGCTCGCAGTGCGGCAAGACTGTGCGCGACTGCCTGCTCGTCGCGCTGTTGCTTTCGCTGCCCCAGCAACGCCACCTGATCGCGCTCCACTTCGTGGGAGATACGCAGGATCTCCAGAGGTGCCTCGATCGTGTCCGTGTGGACGGTGACCCCGACCTGCTGCTTGTCGCCCTTCTCCAGCGCCCGCTGGTAAGCGAAGGCCGCGTCCGCGATCTCGCTGGTGAACCACCCGTCCTCGATACCGCGCAACAGACCGGACAGGATCGTGCCGTCACCCCCCATCTGCTCGATGTGGGCGAAGATCGCCTCCGCCTCCTGCTCCAAGCGATCGGTGAGCGCTTCGACGTACCAGGATCCGCCGAGAGGGTCGGCGACGTTGACCACACCGGTCTCCTCCCCGATGACTTGCTGGGTGCGCAACGCGATCTCCGCGGCCTTCTCGCTCGGAAGGGCGAGGACCTCGTCGAGGGCGTTGGTGTGCAGCGAGTTCGTGCCCCCCAGGACGGCCGCCAGGGCCTCGATCGCCGTTCGCACCACGTTGTTGTCGGGCTGTTGGGCCGTCAAGGAGACACCCGCGGTCTGCGTGTGGAACCGCAGCCACTGCGCGCGTTCGGTCGTGGCGCCGTACCGGTCGCGCAACCAGCGCGCCCAGATCCGCCGGGCCGCCCGGAACTTGGCGATCTCCTCGAAGAAGTCGATGTGCGCGTCGAAGAAGAAGCTCAGACCCGGCGCGAAGCGGTCCACGTCCAGGCCCCTGGACAGCCCGAGTTCCACGTAGCCGAATCCGTCGGCGAGTGTGAAGGCCAATTCCTGCGCGGCAGTCGAGCCCGCCTCGCGGATGTGGTAGCCCGAGACACTCAGGGGCTTGTACCGGGGCATCTCAGCGTCGGTGTAGGCCATCAGATCCCCGATCAGGCGCAGATGCGGCTCTGGCGGGAAGATCCACTCCTTCTGGGCGATGTACTCCTTGAAGATGTCGGTCTGTAGCGTGCCGTCGAGCTGACCCGGCGCGAAGCCCTGCCGCTCGGCTGCCACGACATACATGCAGAAGATCGGCACGGCAGGCCCCGAGATGGTCATCGAGGTGGTGGTGTCACCCAGCGGGATCCCGTCGAAAAGCACGTCCATGTCCGCCGCCGAGTCGATGGCGACGCCACAATGACCGACCTCGCCGAGCGCCCGGGGGTCGTCGGAGTCCCGACCCATCAGGGTCGGCATGTCGAAGGCCACGCTCAGGCCGCCGCCACCGGCCGCCAAGAGCATCTTGTAGCGCTCGTTGGTCTGCTTCGCGTTCCCGAACCCTGCGAACTGCCGGATCGTCCAGGGCCGGCCCCGGTATCCGGTGGGGTAGAGACCCCGCGTGAACGGGTACTCACCGGGCCACCCGATCCGCTCGAAACCGGGCGTCGGCGCGCTCGGGGCATACAGCGGATCCACCTCCATGCCGCTGAGTGTGGTGAAGTCGGCGTCCCGCGTCCCCGCCTGCTCGTACCGCTCCTGCCAGCGCTTGCGACCCTCGGCGATCTGCTCGGCATCCATGGTTGGAGTCTATGCGCGCGCACCGAAACCACCACCAGATCATCCCGAGGACCGTGTAACCATAGGACGGATGCGATGGATGACCGCCATCCTTGTGGCGATGCTGATGGCTGTGGGCGTGCTGCCCGCGGTGGCCGACAACGGCGAGCCCGCTCCCGATCCCTCGGCGAGCCCATCGATCGATCCGCCCGTGCCCACTGTGTACCCCGTCTTCAACTATCCGCAGGTGGGCCTGCCCGACCCGACGATCAACAACGAACTGGTGCGTCTGCTGGACCAGGTGCCTGCCGGTGCCCAGGTCGATGCGGCCTTCTTCGTGATCCAACCGAATTACCCGGTCGTGGATGCGCTGCTGAACGCCCACGGCCGCGGCGCCGCCGTACGTGTGGTCCTCGACAGCGGCGACGGCCAGGCCGCATCCACCAACCAGGCCATGGACGAGACCTTCGAACGCCTGGCGCTGGCTCTGGGCAGGGACCCCGCTGGGACGTCCTTCGCCGTCCAGTGCCCACGCGCATGCATCTCCAAGGAACCCGACAGCATCAACCACAACAAGTTCGTTGCGATGTCACAGTCCGGAAGCATGAGCGACGTTGTCTTCCAGTCCACGGCGAACATCCGCAGCGACGGCTCCGGGGATGCTGCCTGGAACGCCGCCACCGTCACGTCGGCCAACCCGGACCTCTACGCGAGTTACACCGGGTACCTGCGCGATCTGTCCGTGCAGTTGACCGTCCCGGACAACGACTACAACGCCTACCGGCCACCCACCCGCTACGGGTTCTCCACCCCTTACTACTTCCCACGCACGGACGGCACCGACTCGGTGTCAGCCACCTTGATGTCCGTCGACTGCTCGCTGGCGCCCACCCGTGTGGATGTCATGGCCTCGTTCTTCACCCGGCCCAAGGTCCGCAACCGCCTCAACGACATGGCCGCGGCCGGCTGCGGGGTCCGGGTCATCGCGCGGACCGACACCATCACGCGGGAGTTCTGCGATTCCCTGCAGGCCCCGATCGACGTGAAGATCGCTGACAAGCCCTCCGCCTCCAAGGTCGGCATCCACGGCAAGTACCTGACGATCAGTGGCGGCTTCGAGGGCTCGGCGGATGCCCGAGTGGTGTGGATGGGCAGCCACAACCTCACCCGTAACGCTCTGGTCCGCAACGATGAGACGTTCCTTCTCGCGGACAATGCCGGCCTGCACGCAGCGTTCACGGGGAACTTCGACGTGATCTGGAACAACCCGAGCCTGACCTCCGGATGCGGTCGCGCGGGTGGTGTGAGCGAGGAGGAGATCGAGGAGGAGGCCAACACCGAAGTCACCCCCCTGATCAAGGAGAAGCAGAGCGTCAAGCGCAAGCTGCCTGCGTCCTTGAAGAAGCGCACCGCGCTGAAGTCCACGCAGACACGGGAGGGCCAACGGCTCAGCTCCGTGGCCACATGCCGTGTGAAGGGTACGAACCAGAAGCTGAAGAAGCGGCCGCTCTGCCAGGTCAAGAAGCCAAAGAAGGACCCGACCGTCGTGCTGAGCCCCAAGAAGAAGCAGAAGCTCAAGGTGCGCATCCTCCAGAAGGCCGATGGCAGCGCCACGCTCTTGCCGTTCAGCCGGGACAAGAACTACACCTACCGGAAGCGCTGACGAGGCGTGCGAGACTGAGCCGATGGGACGCCTGTACCGACTGATGGCCACCGCTGTGGCCGTTGTGCTCCTCGCGGGTGTCCCCGCCGCCGCGGATCCACCTCCGGTCGACCCTCCGCCCGACCCTGAACCGACCAGCGAACCCACCGATCCGCCCATCCCAGCCACAGGTCGCGAGGTGCTGTTCAACTACCCCGTACCCGGCACCCCTGATCTGACGATCACCGACCGTCTGGTGAGCCTCATCGACGGCACTGCCTCCGGCGAGTCGATCGTGGCCTCCTACTTCGTGATCCAGCCGAACCACCCGGTCATCGACGCGCTGCTGCGCGCCTACAGCCGAGGCGTGCAGGTCAGGGTGGTGCTCGACAGCGGCGATGGACAGAAGGCGAAGAAGAACGCCGCCGTGGACGCCTCCTACGCGCGACTGGCGGAAACACTGGGGACCTCCGGGGAGTCGTTCGCCAGGCAATGTGTCCGCTCCTGCATCACCGACGAACCCGAGAGCATCAACCACAACAAGTTCGCCGCGTTCTCGAGCACCGGCGGGGCGCAGTATGTGACGTTCCAGGGCACCGGAAACCTGCGTGCCGACGGCAGCGGGGACAGCGCCTACAACGCCGCGGTCGTCCTGCGCGGTGACGAGACCACCTACCGCCAGTACGTCGGCTACTTCGAGGATCTGTACACAGAGCGACGCGTGACCAAGGACAACTACGACGGCTACCGGCGGCCGATCACCGCCGGTCCGGTCACGGCGCACTTCTTCCCCCGCACGGACAAGACCGACACCCTCGCCGCCTACCTGCGCACCACCAACTGCGCGGCTGAGCCCACCACGGTGCGAGTCATGGCCCCCTTCTTCTCGCGCAAGAAGGTCCGCAACACGCTGCGGGACATGGCCTACGCAGGCTGCAACGTCCAGGTCCTCGCAAGGCAGGACACCATGACCCGGGACTTCTGTGACCGCCTCGACCCTCGCAAGGTCGTGGTGAAGATCGCGCCGGCACCCACCAAGGACCGGGTGACGATCCACGCGAAGTACGTCCTTGTCGACGGCTCGTACGGCGGCGGCGTGGGTCAGCGCATCACCTGGGTCGGTAGCCACAACTTCACCGACAACGCCCTCGAGCGCAACGACGAGACGTTCATGCAGATCACCGACCCCGCGGTCTCGTCGGCGTTCTCCGGCAACTGGGACCGACTCTGGAACGACCCCGCCATGAGTTCCGGGTGCGGTCGGGCCGGGGCCAAGGACAACGCATCGGTCGAGAAGAGCGGTGACACCGAGGTCACGAAGATCGCCCGCCGATCGCAGACCGTGAAGCGCGCTCTGCCCCGCAGACTGCGCGAGCGGCAGGCCCTGCGCCCCGTGAAGACCGCCCAGGGTCGCACGCTGCGCACGTCCGCCTACTGCAAACCGTCGGGATCCAAGGGCAAGGTCCGCAAACAGTCGCGCTGCCGGGTAGTGAAGCGCAACGGCGTGCCGACGCTGCTTCTCGATTCCAAACGCCCGTTGCGGGTCAAGCTCGTCCAACGCGCGCGGGGCACCAAGCGCCTGCTCCCCTACCAGCGCACCGCGGGCTACCGCTACCTTCCGAAACGCTCAACGGCGATCCGCCTGTGAGAGGGCCGGGGCGTCCGTGTCGAACAGACGCGCCTCGGTATCGGTCAGCCGCATAGCGACCGGAAGACCCGGCCGGTGCCCGGTCTTGATCAGGTAACGGCCCCTGCCGGGGTGGCGGGTACCGGGACGCCACGAATCCGCAGACGCCCACGCCGCCACCAGAGACTTCTCCTGCTCCGACAGTGGAACGACCCGGCCCACCACATCGAGTTCCCGGCGAGGCAGTCCGGACAGGACGACGATCGCGCTGCGCTCGACGAAGCCCATCGCCTTCGCCACATCCTGCGGTCCGGGCAGCGCTTCGAGATCTCGCAGTGAATGGGTGATCATGAGGCTGCCGACGCCACGCGACCGGTTGAGGCGTGTCAGAGCGTCCACATGGTCGATCAGCCCGGGGGCGCCAGTGAGAACCCGCCACAACTCGTCCATGACCAATAGCCATCGCGATCCGGACTCCCCAGCCGCCGCTTGCACAGCCGCCTGCCCCCAGGACCACGTGCACAGCATCGCCGCGGAGAGCAAGAGGTCGTCATCCACGGCCGACAGATCCACTGCGATGGCTGGCGCCCGCGGATCGAAGACACGTGTGCTGGACCCGTCGAAGACGCCCTGCAGGGTGCCGCCGCAGAGCAGCCCGAGGGTCCATCGGAGGTGCTTGCTCATCGCGTCATAGTCCGCGAGGGTGCGCACCTGCGCCGCGGTGAAGAGCTCCGCCGACGGTTCCTGCAGCGTGTGCAGGATCTGAGGCACGAGGACCTGCCCACCCCGGCGAACGACCTCGTCCACTGCCGCCGACAGCAGCACCTGTTCACCGTTGCTCAGCGGTCGATCCCGGCGCACCGTGGCACACAGTGCCATGAGGAGGTTGAGCCGCCGCCCCCGCGCGTCCATCCCGGAGGGGTCGCCCGGGGTGTCCAAGGGATTCAGACGGTCCAGACCCCGGCCCACCCGGATCACCTGCCCGCCGAGCCGAGCCACGAGCAGGGCATATTCCCCCTTGACGTCCCCGAGCACCACCGGCTGGACACCCTGTGCGACCATCCCCACGATCTGCCGTTTCGCGAAAGCGGACTTACCCGTGCCGGGCTGGCCGAGGTGGAACATCCCGGTGTTGGTGGTCAGCCCGGCGGTCAGCCACGCGAACGGATCCACCGACACCGCCTCACCCCAATGCAGATGCGAGCCGACCGGCACACCTGCCGCCGGCGCCCCGGCGCCCGCGACGAAGGGGAAGAGCCGCCCCGCGGTGGCCGTACTTGCGGTGAACGTCCGCACTGCTCACCACCGACTCGACGGACGGAATCCCACGCCCAGGGTTGCGGCGAAGACCGCCTCCTGCGCCCCATAGCTGCGACGCAGGCGTAATCGGGACTCCCCCGCCCGGGCCTCGAGGTCGGTGGTGACAGCGTGCAGACTCTGCTCATCGGGCGCCGACACCGTCGCGTACAGCGACACATCCACCACGCCTGCGCCTCGCGCCTGCTCGTGCGCCGTCTGCCGCGCCTTCTGCAGATCCACCTGGTCACGGGCCGTTTGATCGCGTCCGAGCCGACGACGGTACTCACTGCGGAACATGGCTGCTTCTGCCTGCCGATCGACCTCTCTGGCCGCAACATGTGCGGGCACCGGCGTGTACACCAGGCTCACCCGCTTCGGGTAGTCGGTGGGCCCGACAAGGCGGGCCAGTGTCCACGGCGGCATGGCCTCGCCCGGAGGTTCGTGCCACGAGTAACACGCGCTGACCGCACCGTCGTGCCGATACGTCCCCCACGTCTCCTGCACAGCCGTGGGACCCACGTCCGTGGCCGCAGCGACCAGATCCGGAAGCCATGGATCAAAGGCCTGTCGCAGCCACAGCGCCACGTCGCTCGAGCCCATCGCCGGGAGTACGGCGACCCCGCAGCGCGAGAGAGGATCAAGGCCGGACAGGAGGTCGAGCACGCTGGCACACGCCGCCGTCACGTCGGACTTCTGATCCGCGGACACCGTCAGACTCACCACGGTACGAGTCCGGGTGTGCAGTCCGTCGGCTGCCACCGCAGCCATGATGGATCCCGCGACACCACTGGGGACATCCCTGTGTGGCGGCCTCGGCGCCGGTCCGCTGTGGACGGTCACCGCCACACGGCTGACCTCCGACAGGTACCCCAGATGCGAGAGCCAGTCCGACCAGGCCTGCAGCCACGCCTGCGCTTGATCCTCCGCCACAAGTTCCACTCCGAGCGGTTCTACGGGAACCAGAGCTGTGACGCCACTGCCGGGCAACCAGATCAGGCCCACCTCGTTACCGGCCGCGTCGGCGACATCGACGATGTGGAGCGCGGACAACACGCCAGGCAACGGCGCCGCTCGATCGGGATGCCGGATCCCGCCCGCGCGCAGGATCCGGACCCGCCGCTCGAGTAGACCGGCCAATGAGTCGCCACGAACGCGCACCATCACCAGCGAGAACAGTCCGCCCACCGGGACAGCCAGCCACGCGAGTACCTGCGGACGCACCATGGCGAGCGCCAGAGCAGCCAGGACGGCGCCCAATGCCCCCGCCGTCTGGGGTCCGGACAACCCGGCCACGCCGAACCCGCGCCGCTCGCGCCATCCGCCGAACGTGCGCACCTCGCTCATCTGACGGACCCCGAAACGCGCGCCGCGAGCGGCAACATCCCGGCCGCCATGAACGACGTGACGCTCGCGACCATGAGCACGACCACGGGTTCATCAGCCCGCATGGTCACCGCATGGCCGACCCGGTAGACCAGCGCCGCGAGCGGGTCGAAGGCGACGACCGCCACCGCCCACGTTCCCGCGATCCGCAGTGGCCCCCCGCCGAGGACACTTCCGGCCGCCAGGACGGGCATCCCCGCCGCGATCAGCACAGCCAGCACCACCCTGGCAACCAGGACACCGACGAAGGTGAGGCAGCAGGCCAGACCCACGATCGACAGCGACAACGCCACGATCGGATCCGCCTGGGCCGCTGCACGTGCCACGTGATCCCGGAATTCAGTCACTCCGTTACCGCGGCCGACGATCCAACCTCCCATGCGGTCCCCGAGGGCCCATGCACTCGCGAGCAGCAACCACGCGGCGGAAACCGCCAGCACAGTGCGCGAAACCCCCAGCACCAGAGCCGCGAGATCGGTCCCTCGGCGTCGCACGACCAGCGTGACCCCGGCCCCGACGATCCCCAGCGCAAGAGCCGCCGCGGTCGACCAACGCGTGATGGGCCGTACTGCCGAGAGCACCTGACCGATTACACTCACCCCGGGCTCGTCGCCGCCCGACCACCAGGACCACGACCAGGCGAACAGCGCCACGTATGTCTGCGCGAAATCCTGCGCTGCCTGCTCCATCACATGAAGACATTCACGAGCGGGACGGCGAGCACCACAGTGGAAAGCCCGGCCACGACCCACGGAACCGCCAACGCGCCATCGGCGGCTGTCCGCGAGCGGTGCCGCCTGCCCACACTCATCATCACGCCGGCAGCCACCAGGCCTACGGCGCCCGCGGCGAAAGCCACCCACTTGGCCAACCCCATGATCTTCGACCACTGCGCAGTCACCTCTGCAGGTGCGGCCGGCGACGGATTGGTCAGATCGGCCGGCACGGACATCAGCAACTCCCGCCACATCCTCAAACCCCTTTCGACTGCTTCCACGCTGCCACCGCGCGACACCGACCGGCGACCAGCGTTGTGGAGATGTGGACAAGTCGCCGCGGCGATCCCCAGGTCGACCACAGTCGATCCATGAGAAAGCCGAGGACCGCATGAAACTGCTCGCGGCGATCGTCGCCCTGTTCACGTTCGCGGGCACCGGTACGGCCGTTGTCATCGCCGGCGCAGACAGCGCAACCCCTGCGCTATTGCCAACCCTTGCTGCTGACGATGCGCAGGTCGACGCACTGCTACCCAGCGGCTACCGGAACCCCCGGTCGTCAGCGTCTGCGATCCGGTGGGCACTGTCCCAGGTGGGGGTGCATCGCGACAGCGGGTACTGCCTTCGATTCGTCGACCTGGCGTTCGGGCGCACGAGTGGGCCGGCGTCAGCGCACTTGGTGTGGACGCAGTCCCCTGCGCATCTGCACCACACAGACACGGTCCCGCCAGCGGGTGCCTTGGTCGTCTGGTCGAGCGCGATCGGTGACGGGCACGGCCATATCGCCGTGTCGCTCGGGGACGGACGCATGGTGTCGACCACTGGCGGACCGGTGTCGGTCCTGCCGATTCGCGGCTTCGCCGACGATGCCTACCTGGGGTGGATGCCCCCGTACTTCTACATGTGAAAACACCCCCGCCGGAGACCGACGAGGGTGGGTGGTGCGCCGCCAGGGACTCGAACCCCGAACCCGCTGGGTCCGATCTGGGGGTCTACGGGGGTCCATCGAGGTCTGCCTTGTGGGGAACTGAATCACCCCGGACGGTAGTGGACGGTCGTGAACAGGTTCGCGTTGCTACACGGGCGACCCGAACCGATACGCGTCAATGATTCGTTCAGGGCCGATGGCATCCGACATGCCCCATGCCATGAAGTCCGTGTCCCCGGGGATCGGAAAGAAGGGCCGAGCTTCGAGACCATCGACTTCGATCTCGAATGCCACGTACGGCCTCTTGGCGCGAGTGGCGTCGAACCGACCATTGAACATGTCCCCTGTCAAATAGACCCTGGTTGCATCCTGGATCGAGTTGTACAAGATCACGCCCATCCCGTCACCGCCAGGGAGCCCGTTGTCGAGGACCTCCCGGTAGTAGCCCCACTCCTTAACAATGAACAACCTGCGGCTCATCCCAGGGCCCTCCCGATCGCGTCGCCAGCCTCTCGCACGAGCCTAGCCGTAACGTGGCTGTACGTGTCCTGAGTGATCCTCACCGAGGAGTGCCCGAGCAGCTCGGCAACGACCTTCATGGGCACGCCCTCCTCGAGGAGCAGTGTCGCTGTCGCGTGCCGCAGACTGTGCGGCGTCGCACCCGGACAGATCGCCGGGCGGGCCTTCTCAGGATCCTCGCTGGCGACACCTTCGACGAGCGGCCGGAACTTCTTCCGCGCGTTGTGCGGGTCCCATCGTGTGCCGCAGTCACTGGACAGCACGTACATCGAGGCCCGGCAGGTCGATCCTCACCCGGTGGTGCGCCGGATGCGTCCTCGGGCGATCGACCCGGTGCCCCGCCTCGGGGACTAGGCCTGCCCGGTCTTCTTGGCCTTCGCCTCGAGCCGGGCCAGTCGCTTGGCGATGGCCATGGCGCTGGTGCTGTCACGCTTGCCGACCGGCCAGGTATCGACCCGCCGACACAGTGCCATGCACGCCTCAGGGTCAGCCACTTTGCGCTCCAGGATCAGAGCCAGCCGGTCGGCGATCCCGAAGTCATGCACGCCGTTGTCGATGCACAGCATCGCCACCTCGACGGCCTCGTCCCACAGCGAGGCCCGATCCATCAGGTAGAAGGTCTCACTACCCACCTGCCCCAGTTCGTCGGTCAGCCCCGCCTCGGCCATCGGCTGCAGCCACTGCATCGCCGCTGCGTAACGCTTGCGGACGGTCTCGGGGTCCGGCCTCCAGTTGTCGTCCAGGAGCACCGAGGAGAAGTCGTGCAGGTTGAGCACAGGCGGCACCCAGTCGCCGTGGGTCTCACAGGAGCCACACCGGCCGCACTCAGGCCAGGCATGCAGGAACTCACTGGCCCACTTCATGTGCGGGATGCCTTCCTCGGGCGAGATGTAGGCCAGGGCCTGGCAGAACTCGTAACTCTTCGTGCTGTACTCAGCGCGACACACCCCGGCGGCGGCCGCCTGCTGCCACAGCCACTCGATGGCCTGCAGGATCCACGGGACGAGTTCGACCTTCTCCTGGCGGTTGTGGGTGCGGTCCCAGGCGCGTGACAGCGCCCGACACCAGTTGTCGCCCAGGTCGAGCTTGTCCTCGGTCGGCTCGGGGTACACCTCATCGAGATCCCTCAGGAACGCCGGCCACACCGCGGGGTCGAAGTCCGTGGCGTCCCAGTCGGTCAGGTAGCCGTACTTCTCCCGAATCGCTCGCTCCTCAGGTGTGCGTTCGGCGTCGCGCTGCAGGGCCTCGACGAGCAACTCCCCCAGGTCGATCGTCAGGGTCATCGAGTCATCGTCATCGTCCTCGTAGTAGTCGCCCGGGGCCGGGAGGGTCACCGGGGCGAACATCTCGACCTGCTCGAGGCTCGTCCAATCGTGAACGCGCACACCGTGCCACAGGGTGCGCAGCAGCACATCGGCCACCACCCGCGCATCGCCGAGCGACGTATGGTCCGGCACCGAGGCCACCCCCATCGCCGCGGCCACCGTCGCCAACTTCTCGTCTTCGCAGTCCATGTCCACGTAGCGGCTCAGCTGCTGAGTGTCCAGCACGATCAGGTCCGGCACCTCGTAGCCCAGTGCCTCGAACTCAGCGACCAGGAAGCCCCAGTCGAAGCGGGCATTGTGCGCGGCGATCGCTCGCGCCCCGGACAGAATCCCGTGCAGCGTCGCAGCCACCTGGTCGAACGTCGGCGCGGCCGCCAGTTGCTCGTCAGTGAGTTTGTGGACCTTCGAAGCGATCAGGCCACCATCGCGCTGCGGATTCACCAGTGTCTGCCACTCGTAGGCGGTAGCGCCGTTGTCGATGCACACCAACCCGATGCTGACGATGCGATCGCCGCTGTGCGGGCTGAGCCCTGTGGTCTCCAGATCCAGCGCAACTGTGCGCCCGCGCATCATCTCCGACCACAGCGCCTGAGCCGAGCCCTCATCGATCGTCATCATGACCTCCCCCGAGTGTGTCGATGCGTCGATCTTAGGCAGCAGGTGGGACAACTAGCCCGCCTCGGCGTTCACGTTCGCCAGCGTTGCTACATGCGTTGCTACACAAGACACAGAAACCGGGCCCGAAGGCCCGGTCTTGTGAGGGAAGAGTGCGCCGCCAGGGACTCGAACCCCGAACCCGCTGGTTAAGAGCCAGCTGCTCTGCCAATTGAGCTAGCGGCGCAACGAGCACGAGCATAGCAAGGCGACTGCCGGCCTAGAGGTACAACCCCGTCT
>WBZT01001430.1_pt1 | contig 17548 bp, 12 predicted proteins | sample 5204241 | NCBI WGS metagenome assembly WBZT01 (sample SAMN12344358, study PRJNA552823) | activated sludge metagenome | biome: Activated sludge suspended growth; feature: Nitrification reactor; material: Wastewater; isolation source: activated sludge from nitrification reactor of wastewater...
GCCAAATTTCTTCGCCAGAATCGTCGTGATCGCCGCCGTCAGCGTCGTCTTCCCGTGATCGACGTGCCCAATCGTGCCGACATTGACGTGCGGCTTCGTACGCTCAAATTTTCCCTTGGCCATACCTTTACCTTATATCCTCGATCAGTCATTTCTTGTTGATGACCGCTTCGGCGACATTCTTTGGCGCCTCGGCATAGTGCTTGAATTCCATTGAATAGGTTGCGCGGCCCTGACTCAGTGAGCGAAGAGTAGTCGAGTAACCAAACATCTCGGCCAGCGGCACCTCTGCCTTGATCGCCTTGATGTTGCCCGGCAGATCCTCCATCCCCTGAATCATGCCACGCCGACTCGAAAGATCGCCCATCACGTTACCCATGTAGTCCTCCGGAGTCTCGACATCGACCGCCATCATCGGCTCCAGCAAAGTCGGCGACGCCCGTCGCATGCCTTCCTTGAAGGCAATGGCTGCAGCCTGACGGAAGGCATTCTCGTTGGAGTCGACGTCGTGGTAGGAGCCTTCGAACAGGGTGAACCTGATGTCAACCACCGGAAATCCAGCGAGCACGCCACTGGTGACAGCATCCTGCAGACCCTTGTCGACCGCAGGAATGTACTCGCGAGGCACCGTACCGCCCTTGATGGCGTCAACGAATTCGTAGCCCTTGCCTGGCTCGTTGGGCTCGATTTTCAACCAGACATGGCCATACTGACCGCGCCCACCCGATTGTTTGACAAACTTTCCTTCCTGTTCGACCGATTTCTTGATGCACTCACGATACGCGACTTGCGGCGCTCCAACATTGGCGTCCACACCGAACTCGCGCTTTAGGCGGTCAACGATAATCTCAAGATGCAACTCACCCATTCCCGAGATGATCGTCTGCCCCGACTCCTCATCGGTGCGCACGCGGAAAGAAGGATCCTCCTGCGCCAGGCGGCCGAGAGCGATGCCCATCTTTTCCTGGTCCTGTTTGGTCTTCGGCTCAACAGCCACGTGAATCACAGGCTCCGGGAAAACCATGCGCTCGAGGGTGATGACCGCCGAGGGATCGCAGAGCGTTTCGCCAGTAGTGACATCCTTGAGGCCTACGCAAGCAGCGATGTCGCCGGCAAGAACTTCCTTGAGCTCTTCGCGATTGTTGGCGTGCATCTGCAAAACCCGCCCGATGCGTTCGCGACGACCCTTGATCGGGTTGTAGATAGTGTCACCGGACTTCAGGACACCTGAATAGACTCGGATAAAGGTCAACTGGCCGACGTAGGGGTCGGTCATCAGTTTGAAGGCGAGCGCGGAAAACTTGGCGGCATCGGAAGCCTCACGCACATCCGGCTCACCATTGTCATCTTCCCCGGTCACCGGCGGAATATCGACCGGCGAAGGCAAGAGATCAATCACCGCATCAAGCATGCGCTGCACACCCTTGTTCTTGAAGGCTGTTCCGCAAAGTGCCGGTTGAATCTCGCAGGCAATCGTACGCTCACGCAGACCCCTGATGATTTCGGCCTCGGTCAGATCCCCCGCGTCAAGATACTTGTCCATCAATTCCTCTGAGGACTCGGCGGCAGCTTCAACCATCTTGCTACGCCACTCATCGGCCTCTGCCTGCAATGCGGCAGGGATCTCGCGATAGTCGAACTTCATCCCCAGAGAGGCTTCATCCCAATAGATCGCCTTCATCTTGATCAGGTCGACGACGCCTTCAAAGTAGTCCTCCTTGCCAATCGGAATGACGATCGGGATCGGATTGGCCTTGAGACGGGTCCGCATTTGATCGACAACCTTGAGAAAATCCGCACCCTGGCGATCCATCTTGTTGATGAAGGCCAGGCGAGGCACTTTGTATTTTGTTGCTTGCCGCCAAACGGTCTCTGACTGCGGTTGCACACCACCGACTGCGCAATAAATCATGCACGCACCATCGAGAACCCGCATCGAGCGCTCAACCTCAATCGTGAAGTCAACGTGACCGGGTGTATCGATGATATTGATCCGATGCTCCGGGCGATCAAGTTGCATCCCTTTCCAGAAGCAGGTCGTGGCCGCCGAAGTAATGGTGATGCCACGCTCCTGCTCTTGCGCCATCCAGTCCATGGTCGCGGCGCCGTCATGCACTTCACCGATCTTGTGGTTGATACCCGTATAAAACAGGATACGCTCGGTCGCCGTCGTCTTACCGGCATCGATGTGAGCGCTGATGCCGATGTTCCGGTAACGCTCAATGGGAGTTTTGCGTGCCACAGTATAAACCTTCACTAATAAAGAACGATCTCCAGCACCGTTGGCGCCGGTGGTGCATCTTAGAACCGGAAGTGAGCGAATGCCTTGTTGGCTTCGGCCATACGGTGCACTTCGTCACGCCTTTTGACCGCACCGCCGCGACTCTCCGACGCCTCCAGCATTTCTGCTGCCAGGCGTTGACCCATCGACTTTTCAGAACGTTTGCGCGCCGACTCGCGCAGCCAGCGCATGGCTAGCGCCATACGGCGACTCGGTCGGACCTCGACCGGCACCTGGTAATTGGCGCCACCGACACGACGGCTTTTCACTTCGACCAAGGGCTTGATATTTCCCAAAGCCAAGCCAAACACCTCCAGCGGATCTTTCCCGGTCTTGCTGACAATCTGGTCAAAAGCACCATAGACAATCCGTTCGGCAACGGATTTCTTGCCACTCTTCATAATCGTATTCACGAACTTCGATACTTCGACATTGCCGAACTTTGGGTCCGGTAGAATATCGCGCTTCGGCACTTCACGACGACGGGGCATAGCAACCTCTCATAGTCACAATTCAGTCGAAGAGTCAGGGCAAAAGACCCGACCTTCCCGGCCACCCATCAGGAGCAGCCCTTACTCGGACGGAACTCAAGCAGCTTTCGGGCGCTTGGTACCGTACTTGGAACGGCCCTGCTTGCGCTTCTTGACGCCCTGTGTGTCAAGTGAGCCGCGAATGGTGTGGTAACGGACGCCCGGCAAGTCCTTGACGCGACCGCCCCGGATCAGAACCACGGAGTGTTCCTGCAGATTGTGGCCTTCACCGCCAATGTACGAAATGACCTCGAAGCCATTCGTCAGTCGCACCTTGCAGACTTTCCGCAGCGCCGAGTTCGGCTTCTTCGGCGTGGTGGTATAGACACGGGTGCACACGCCCCGTTTCTGAGGGCAATTACTCAGCGCCGGGACTTTGCTTTTGCTGCGTATCGCCTCGCGAGGCTTGCGCACCAGTTGGTTAATGGTCGGCATGTTTCTACCCCTATGTTCAGTTCAGCAAGCGCCGTGCAAGCACAGGGCTTCTGCCAAAAAACCAAGGCGGACCAAAGGCCGCCCTGGCAATAATGATGATTAACCGAAGCGCTGCAGGCATCGGCGACAAAGACCGGCGATTCTAGGGTCTATTACATTTCAAGTCAAGCTACCGAAGCATTTTGGGCATTCTCGGAACTCTCTTCGCTACGCGATGCCTCATCGTCGGTCTGTAGCTCCCCCCCGCCAGCGATATCCTCGCCAGCAGCGTTCTTCCTGCGCGTACTGTGATAGGCAAGGCCCGTACCCGCCGGAATTAGACGGCCAACAATGACATTCTCCTTGAGTCCGCGCAACTCATCCCTCTTGCCCATGATCGCCGCTTCGGTCAACACCCGCGTCGTTTCCTGGAAGGACGCCGCCGAAATGAACGAATCGGTGGACAAGGAGGCCTTGGTGATGCCCAGGAGCACATGCTCATAGGTCGCCGGCAGCCTGCCCTCGGCGTTCATCCGGTCATTCTCGTCGAGCAGATGCGCACGCTCCACCTGCTCTCCCTTGATGAACTTGGTATCACCCGGGTCCAGCACATTGACCCGGCGCAACATCTGGCGAACAATCACTTCGATATGTTTGTCGTTGATCTTGACGCCCTGCAGGCGATAAACGTCCTGCACCTCATCGGTGATATAGATGGCCAGCGCCTCGACCCCCAGCAGCCGCAGAATGTCATGCGGATCCGGCGCCCCATCGACAATTGATTCACCCTTGTTCACCACTTGCCCGTCATGTACCAGGACATGCTTGTCCTTGAGAATCAGATATTCGTGGGTGGCCCCGTCAAGGTCGGTAATCACCAGCCGCTGCTTGCCCTTGGTATCCTTGCCGAAGGACATCGTGCCGGTATATTCTGCAAGCATTCCTGCATCCTTGGGCGTGCGTGCTTCGAAAAGTTCGGCAACCCGTGGCAGGCCGCCGGTAATGTCACGCGTCTTGGCCGATTCCTGCGGCAAGCGAGCGAGTACGTCACCTACTGAAATCGGTTGCCCATCGAGAACATTGATGATCGCCCCGACCTGGAAAGTGATGGTGACCGGGTGATCGCTGCCGTGCATCTTGACTTCCTGGCCATCGGGCTCGAACAACCTGACCTGCGGGCGCAGGCCTTTGCTGGGCGCCTTGCCGCCGCGCTTTGGATCGATCACCACCAGTGTTGAAAGCCCAGTGACCTCATCGATCTGTTTGGCGACAGTGACCCCTTCCTCGACATTCTCGAACTTCACGAGACCCGAGTACTCAGCAATGATCGGGCGCGTGTGCGGATCCCAGCTGGCCAGCCGGGCACCTGCCCTGACGGCTTGACCGTCAGCGACCTGCAGTGTCGCGCCGTAGGGCACCTTGTGCTTTTCACGTTCCCGCCCGTTATCGTCGGTGATCAGTATCTCACCGGAACGGGTAATGACAATCTTCTCGCCCTTGGCGCTGGTGACATAGCGCATGCTCGCGGTGAAGCGCACCACGCCAGTGCTTCGCGTCTCGACCTGGCTCGCCACGGCAGCACGTGACGCAGCCCCCCCGACGTGAAAGGTCCGCATGGTCAACTGCGTCCCCGGCTCGCCGATCGATTGTGCGGCGATAACGCCGACTGCCTCACCAACATTGACCGGCGTACCACGACCGAGATCACGGCCATAACACTTGGCACACAGCCCATAACGGGTTTCGCAGGTCAGCGGCGTACGTGCCTTGACTTCATCGATACCTAACTGATCGATCAGGTCACAATGATCCTCACCGATCAGCGTCCCTGGCTCGATGACCGTCTCCTGCGTGTCCGGATGCACGACTTCGGAGGCTGTGACCCGACCGAGGATACGCTCGCGCAAGGCCTCGATGACTTCTCCACCTTCGATCAACGCCTTCATCGTCACCCCGTTACTGGTTCCACAGTCGTCCTCGATGACCACCAGATCCTGGGTCACGTCGACCAGTCGCCGCGTCAGGTAGCCCGAGTTGGCGGTTTTCAAGGCTGTATCTGCAAGGCCCTTGCGCGCACCATGAGTCGAGATGAAGTACTGAAGGACGTTCAGTCCCTCTCGGAAATTGGTTGTGATTGGCGTTTCAATGATCGATCCGTCCGGTTTGGCCATCAGGCCGCGCATGCCCGCCAACTGGCGAATCTGCGCTGCCGAACCGCGAGCGCCGGAATCGGCCATCATGAAAATGGAGTTGAACGATTCCTGTTTTTCCATCTCCCCGCGGCGATTCTTCACCTCAACATGACCAAGCTGATCCATCATCACCTTGGCAACCTGGTCACCGGTACGGCCCCAGATATCGACCACCTTGTTATAGCGCTCACCATTGGTGACCAGACCGTTGGTGTACTGGTTCTCGATTTCCTTCACTTCCGCCTCAGCAGCAGCGATGATCTCGCGCTTCTGTGCCGGCACCAGCATGTCGTCGGAACAGATCGAAATACCGGCGCGGGTCGCCAAGCGATAGCCGTTCTGCATCAGCTTGTCGGCAAAGACCACGGTTTCCTTGAGGCCGCAGCGGCGGAAGGCGGCATTGATCAGCTTCGAGATTTCCTTTTTCTTGAGACTCTTGTCGATCAGGCTGAATGGCAGACCCTTCGGCAGAATCTCGGAAAGCAGCGCACGCCCTGCAGTGGTGTGGTAACGGGTGATCTTCTCCTGCCAGCCGTTCTCACCGTCACTCTCGTATTCGGTAATGCGCACCGCAATACGCGCGTGAATGTCGAGTTCGCCGGCCTGCATGGCGCGTGTCACCTCTGCCAGGTCGGGGAACATCATTCCCTCCCCCTTGGCGTTGATCCGCTCACGTGTGGCGTAGTAGAGACCGAGAACAATATCCTGCGATGGCACGATGATCGGCTCACCATTTGCCGGCGACAGGACATTGTTGCTCGCCAGCATCAGGGTCCGGGCTTCCATCTGGGCTTCCAGCGACAAGGGCACGTGCACCGCCATTTGGTCGCCGTCGAAGTCAGCGTTGAAGGCCGCACACACCAGTGGATGCAACTGGATCGCCTTGCCTTCGATCAGTGTCGGCTCGAAAGCCTGAATGCCGAGACGGTGTAGCGTCGGCGCGCGGTTGAGCATGATCGGATGCTCGCGAATGACTTCTTCGAGGATGTCCCAGACCACCGCCTCCTGGGTCTCGACCATTTTCTTCGCCTGCTTGATGGTGGTCGCCAGACCCATCACTTCGAGACGGTTAAAGATGAAAGGCTTGAACAATTCGAGCGCCATCAGTTTCGGCAAACCGCACTGGTGCAGCTTGAGCTGTGGCCCGACGACGATCACCGAACGACCCGAGTAGTCAACGCGCTTGCCGAGCAGATTCTGACGGAAACGGCCCCCCTTGCCCTTGATCATGTCAGCCAGCGACTTCAGCGGACGCTTGTTGGCACCGGTCATCGCCTTGCCGCGACGCCCGTTGTCAAGCAGCGAGTCGACCGCTTCCTGAAGCATGCGTTTTTCATTGCGCACGATGATTTCAGGCGCCTTCAGTTCGAGCAGGCGCTTCAGGCGATTGTTGCGGTTGATGACGCGACGGTAGAGATCGTTGAGATCCGATGTCGCAAAGCGCCCACCGTCAAGCGGCACCAATGGGCGGAGATCCGGCGGCAGTACGGGCAGCACTTCGAGCACCATCCATTCCGGCTTGATGCCCGATTTCTGAAAGCCCTCAAGAATCTTCAGCCGTTTGGAGAACTTCTTGCTCTTGGTTTCCGAGGTGGTGGTTTCCAGTTCGCTACGCAGCATTTCGACTTCACGCGCCAGATCGATCGAACGTAACAACTCGCGGATGCCTTCAGCACCCATTTTGGCTTCGAAGTCGTCTCCGTACTCCTCGACCTTGGCCGTGTAATCATCCTCGGTCAGCAACTGGCCGCGCGCCAGAGGCGTCATGCCCGGCTCGAAGACCACGAACGCTTCGAAGTACAGTACCCGTTCGATGTCACGCAGCGTCATGTCAAGCACCATGCCGAGACGGCTCGGCAAGCTCTTCAGGAACCAGATGTGGGCGACCGGGCTGGCCAGTTCGATGTGTGCCATACGCTCGCGTCGCACCTTGGCCAGCGTCACTTCAACGCCGCATTTCTCACAGATGACACCCCGATGCTTGAGCCGCTTGTACTTGCCGCAAAGACACTCGTAGTCCTTGATCGGACCAAAAATCTTGGCGCAGAACAGCCCATCACGCTCGGGCTTGAAGGTACGGTAGTTGATCGTCTCGGGCTTCTTGACTTCACCGTAAGACCATGAACGAATTTTGTCCGGCGAAGCCAGACCGATGGTGATCGCATCGAATTGCTCTTCCTGCGTCACCTGCCTAAATAAATCCAGCAATGCTTTCATCTTTTGCTCCTGTGAGGAGTGCGCTGTCAGGGGTCAAGGACCATGCGACGGGAGAATTGACCTTGCCTCGCTCGCCGCATAGCCATCAGAAGCGTTCGAGATCGATATCGATCGCCAGTGAACGGATTTCCTTGACCAGAACGTTGAACGATTCCGGCATGCCGGCATCGATTTTGTGGTCACCCTTGACAATGTTCTCGTATACCTTGGTCCGGCCATTGACGTCGTCGGACTTGACGGTGAGCATTTCCTGCAGCACGTAGGATGCACCGTAGGCCTCAAGCGCCCATACTTCCATCTCTCCGAAGCGCTGCCCACCGAACTGTGCCTTGCCTCCGAGTGGCTGCTGGGTCACCAGAGAGTACGGTCCGGTCGAACGCGCGTGCATCTTGTCATCGACCAGATGATGCAGCTTCAGGACATGCATGTAACCAACGGTGACCTGGCGCTCGAACTGCTCGCCGGTACGCCCGTCGTACAACGTCATCTGGGCCGATTGCGGCATGCCTGCCAGTGCCAGGACGGACTTGATTTCGGACTCCTTGGCACCGTCGAAAACCGGTGTCGCAAAAGGCACTCCAGCTTCAAGGTTACCTGCCATTTCAAGAATCTCGTTATCAGTCAGTTGATCGAGGTCCTCAGATTTACCGGTGCTGTTGTAGATTCGGTCGAGGAAGGCACGCATCTCTCTGGCAGTCGACTGCCGGCGCAGCATATCACCAATTTTATGGCCCAGACCCTTGGCGGCAAGCCCGAGGTGGACCTCGAGAATCTGGCCAACGTTCATCCGTGAAGGCACGCCGAGCGGGTTGAGCACGATGTCGACGGGATGACCATCAGCCATGTAAGGCATATCCTCAACCGGTACGATGCGCGAAACCACCCCCTTGTTGCCATGCCGTCCGGCCATCTTGTCGCCAGCCTGTAGTCGGCGCTTGACGGCAACGTACACCTTGACCATCTTCTGCACGCCCGGTGGCAATTCGTCACCCTGGGTGAGTTTCTTGCGCTTTTCCTCAAAGGCGATGTCGAATTCCTTGCGAGTCTGTTCGAGACCCTCGCGCAGCGATTCAAGTTGCTGCGCGACGTCCTCATCGGCCATCCGGATATCAAACCAGTGATGCGGGTCGATGCCGTCGAGGTATTCCTGGGTGACCAGCGTGCCCTTGGCCAGCCTTTTCGGTCCGCCATTCGCCGGTTTGCCGACGATCATTCGCGCGGCACGTGCGAAGGCGTCGCGTTCGACGATGCGCAGTTGATCGGCAAGGTCCAGTTTGTAGCTTCGCAATTGATCGTCGATGATCGACTGTGCCCGCTTGTCGCGCTCGATCCCCTCACGGGTAAACACCTGCACGTCGATGACCGTCCCGGAAATACCCGATTGAACGCGCAGCGAGGTGTCTTTCACGTCAGACGCCTTCTCGCCAAAAATTGCGCGCAGCAGCTTCTCTTCCGGAGTGAGCTGTGTTTCACCCTTCGGCGTCACCTTGCCAACCAGCACATCGCCTGCTTCAACCTCGGCACCAATATGGACGATTCCCGATTCGTCGAGGCGGGAGAGCTGTGATTCACCCAGAGAGGCAATGTCACGGGTAATTTCCTCGGGGCCGAGCTTGGTGTCACGCGCGACGACGGTCAGTTCCTCAATGTGAATCGAGGTAAAGCGGTCTTCGGCAACCACGCGCTCCGAGATCAGAATGGAGTCCTCGAAGTTGTAACCATTCCAGGGCATGAAGGCGACCAGCATGTTCTGGCCAAGCGCCAGTTCTCCCTTGTCGGTCGATGCCCCGTCGGCCACCACGTCGCCCCTGGCAATGTGGTCACCGACGCGAACCAGCGGCCGCTGATTGATATTGGTGTTCTGGTTGGAGCGCGTGTACTTCACCAGGTTGTAGATGTCCACACCGACTTCGCCTGGCCCGGTTTCGTCGTCATTGACCCGCACCACGACACGCGAGGCATCGACGTAATCGACCAAGCCCCCGCGCAGCGCCTGTACCGCAGTACCCGAATCCACCGCCACCGTTCGCTCGATCCCCGTTCCCACCAAGGGCTTTTCCGGACGCAGGCAAGGAACCGCCTGACGCTGCATGTTGGCGCCCATCAGCGCACGATTGGCATCATCGTGCTCAAGGAAGGGAATCAGCGACGCCGCAACCGAGACGATCTGGCTCGGTGCCACGTCCATATACTGAACGCGCGCCGGCTCGGCGAGAATGGTTTCACCCTTCTCACGACAAGTCACCAACTGATCGGTCAACACGCCGCCATCACCCAGATCGGAATTGGCCTGAGCGATGATATAGGCGCCCTCTTCGATGGCTGAAAGATACTCGATCTGATCGGTGACCCGACCGTCGACCACCTTGCGGTAGGGGGTTTCCAGGAAACCATACTCATTGGTACGGGCATACAGCGCCAGCGAATTGATCAGTCCGATATTCGGGCCTTCCGGTGTTTCGATCGGGCAGACGCGGCCGTAATGGGTCGGATGAACGTCCCGCACTTCAAAACCGGCTCGCTCGCGCGTCAAACCACCCGGGCCGAGTGCCGAGACGCGACGCTTGTGGGTAATCTCGGAAAGTGGGTTGGTCTGGTCCATGAACTGCGATAACTGGCTGGAACCGAAGAACTCGCGGACTGCAGCGCTGATCGGCTTGGCGTTGATCAGATCGTGCGGCATCAAATTATCGGATTCGGCCTGCGACAAACGCTCTTTCACGGCACGCTCGACGCGCACCAGCCCAGCGCGGAACTGATTTTCGGCCAGTTCGCCGACCGAACGAACCCGGCGATTACCCAGATGGTCGATGTCATCGATCTCTCCGCGACCATTGCGCAGTTCGACGAGCAGTTTGATGACTTCAACGATATCACGAGGCGACAGCGTCAGCTGTTCGCGCACCTCACCAGAAACCCCCAGCGCCTTCAACTGCTCAAACAAGGTCACCGCAGCTTCCTGGGTCAGATTCTCCGCCACCGCACGCGGACCATGGCTCAATTCGGCAATCATCTGTTCGACATTGGCGACCGAATCACCCACCTGGTCGTTGATCAGTTTGATGATCGCATCGCGTTTGGAGGGCACGTGCTTGACCATGACCTTGTATTCGATGACCGCCTTCCGGGCAACCCGGCGATTGAACTTCATCCGGCCAACCCCTGACAGATCGTAGCGGTCGTCCGAGTAGAACAGGCCGTTAAAAAGTATCTCGACGGCTTCTTCGGTGGGTGGTTCGCCGGGCCGCATCATTCGGTAAATGGCAATGCGGGCGGCTTGCCGAGAGATGGTTTCATCGGTGCGCAAAGTCTGCGAAATGAAGCCACCGCGATCGAGGTCGTTGATATACAGGGTATGCAGCGATTCGACCCCAGATTCGGAGAGTTTTGCCAACAGGCTCTCGGTGATTTCGTCATTGGCATTGGCCAGGATCTCGCCACTACTCTGGTCAATGATGTCCTCGGCAATCACTCGGCCAATCAGAAAGTCATCAGGAACAGCGACCTGCTTGATCCCAGCCTGATCGAGTTCACGAATGTGTTTGGCAGTAATCCGTTTGTCCTTGCCGATGATCAACTTTCCGGACGGATCGTTAAAGTCGAAACGCGCGACTTCCCCACGCAGACGCTCCGGAACGAGCGCAAACTCGACGATCCGCCTGCCCAGATAAAAGGTATCAAACTCGAAGAATTCGCGCAGGATGCGCTGTGGTGTCAGACCGATCGCTTTCAACAACGTGGTGACCGGCATCTTCCGGCGACGGTCAACGCGAAAAAACAGGAGATCCTTGGGATCGAACTCGAAATCCAGCCATGATCCGCGGTAGGGAATGACGCGTGCAGAAAAGAGCAGTTTGCCAGAACTGTGCGTCTTCCCACGGTCGTGCTCGAAGAATACCCCCGGTGAGCGGTGAAGCTGCGAGACAATGACCCGTTCGGTACCATTGATGACAAAGGAACCGGTTGTCGTCATGAGCGGGATTTCGCCCATATAGACTTCCTGCTCCTTGACCTCCTTGATGGTGTCCGGCGCCTCGCGGTCGAGAATGACCAAGCGCACCTTCGCCCGCAAGGCCGACGCGAAAGTCAGGCCACGCTGCTGGCATTCCGTAACGTCGAAAGCCGGGTCGGAAAGCGTAAAGCTGACAAACTCCAGCCGTGCATTGCCGCTGTGACTGACGATCGGGAAAATCGAGGAAAAGGCAGCCTGTAAACCCTGGTTTTTGCGCTGCGCCGGCGGCACTCCTGCCTGCAGGAAGGCAGAGAACGACTCCAACTGGGTGGCCAGCAAGAACGGTACGTCAAGCACGGTAGAGCGCTTGGCAAAACTCTTGCGGATACGCTTTTTCTCGGTGTAGGAGTAGGTCATGGTCGCTCCGAACTCAGAAGGCAAATCCTCTAGCGCCCCGGCGAGGGTCGCAACACCCGCCGGTTCGCAACGGACAAACGCAAAATGACCAGCTCAACACAGAGAGGAGAGCGATGCCCTGCCCTGTCTTCGCTACTCGTACTTGCGTTTGCGCGCTGCACAGCCTTGCCCTGACCATGGAGTACAGGTGCCACCCATATCCCAATGGGGCTACGCAAAGCTGTTTCCGGAAAAGCAGAAAAGGGCTGACAACCGCAAGGCTGTCAGCCCAGCGTGCTCGACCGATACTATTTGATCTCGACCTTCGCTCCGGCATCCTCGAGAAGTTTCTTGAGAGCTTCGGCATCAGCTTTCGAAATCGACTCCTTGACGGCCTTCGGCGCGCCGTCAACCAGGTCCTTGGCTTCCTTCAGCCCCAGACCCGTAGCTGCGCGAACGACCTTGATCACTTCAACCTTCTTCTCACCAAAACTCGCGAGGATGACGGTAAACTCGGTCTGCTCTTCAACCACTGGTGCAGCCGCACCCGGCGCAGCGACGGCCATCGACGCCGCTGAAACACCAAATTTTTCTTCGAACGCCTTGACCAGGCTGTTCAGTTCCATGACAGTCATCGCGCCAACGGCTTCGAGAATGTCTTCGTGGGTAATAGACATAATTAAAAACTCCTAAATCTGAGTGGACAAAAACAGTACGATCAGGAAACCGCCTCTTCACGTTGCTTGGCCAAAGCAGAAAGCGCACAGGCAAAACCGGTGACCGGTGCCTGCATGACGCCAAGCAGCTGGGCAAGCAGTTCGTTGCGACTCGGAATCGACGCGAGCGCTTGCACGCCTGCCTTGTCCAGAAGCTCGCCGGCAAAACTGCCGCTTCGTAAAATCAGCTTGTCATTGGTTTTTGCAAAGTCGTTGAGCACCTTCGCTGCTGCGACCGGATCCTCCGAGACGCTATAGATCAGCGGCCCGGTCATCTGCTCGGCGAGGCTGGCAAACAGGGTACCCTGCACCGCGCGCCGTACCAGGGTGTTTTTCAGTACCCGCAGATAGACACCCGAGGCACGCGCCTGCGCTCGCAGACGCGTCAGATGAGCCACCGGCAATCCGCTGTACTCGGCCAGCACAACCGTCTGGGCACTAGCCATCTTGGCCGAGACCTCGGCGACGACGACCTTCTTTTCATCAAGATTGAGACCCACAGGCCCTTCTCCTCCCATCAAGTCAACAAACGGCACATCCTGTCGAATGCACCGCACCCACGGCGACCTTGATCAGGGGTTGCAATGAGGGGCGCGCAGCCCATCTCTGACCATCCTTTTCGGAGTACACCGTCTACGCAGGCCGCGAACACAACACTTAAGCCATCGGCAAACGCCTCCAGCACCTGCGGTCTTTGACGATCGATCGGCACTGCGGATGCACCGCCGATCACCCAACAAAGTTCATGAGCGGACCACGCCAAGTAATCCGCTAAATTTCTAAATCGTAGACGCATCCACGCGGATACCCGGCCCCATCGTGCTCGACACCGCGACCCTCCGGACATACTGCCCTCTTGAGGTGGCCGGCTTGGCCTTGATCAGCGCGTCAAGCAGCGCCTTGAGGTTGATTGCCAGTCTGTCGGCTTCAAAAGACGCTCGCCCGATCGTACTGTGAATGATGCCACCCTTGTCGGTACGGTACTGGACCTGTCCGGCCTTGGCATTCTGTACGGCAGTCACCACGTCCATGGTGACCGTGCCGACCTTCGGATTGGGCATCAGGCCACGCGGACCCAGGATCTGACCCAGTTGGCCAACCACGCGCATGGCGTCCGGGGTGGCAATGACCCGATCAAAGTTGATCACGCCAGCCTTGATCTCGGCGGCCAGATCTTCGAAACCGACGACATCGGCGCCAGCCGCCTTGGCAGCAGCGGCTTTTTCGCCCTGGGCAAAAACGGCAATGCGAATCGTCTTGCCGGTCCCGGCCGGCAAGACGACCGAGCCGCGCACGATCTGATCCGACTTGCGAGGATCGACTCCGAGACAAACCGCGACATCAATCGATTCGTCGAACTTCGCTGCTGCGAATTCCTTGCTCAACTTCAGCGCTTCACTGGCGGGATAGAGCTTGCTCGGGTCAATCTTGCCCTTGAGAGCTTTTTGACGTTTGCTCAGCGTTGCCATTTCAGACACCCTCCACGGTGACGCCCATCGTACGGGCACTGCCAGCGATCGTCCGCACCGCTGCATCCATGTCGGCGGCCGTCAGGTCGGGCATCTTCTGCGTTGCAATGGCTTCGCATTGCGCGCGCGTCAGCGTACCTACCTTCGCGGTATGGGGCTTTGGGCTACCCTTTGGAATACCGATGGCTTTCTTGATCAACACCGTTGCCGGCGGTGTCTTCATGATGAAGGTGAAGCTCTTGTCCGCGAAAGCGGTAATCACCACGGGAATGGGCAAGCCTGGCTCCAGGCCCTGCGTCTGGGCGTTGAAGCTCTTGCAGAATTCCATGATGTTCAGACCACGCTGACCCAGCGCCGGACCGATCGGGGGAGACGGATTAGCCTTCCCCGCCGGCACTTGAAGCTTGATATAGCCGATGATTTTCTTTGCCACGGTGGGACTCCTTTATGCGGGTTCAAGCGCGCCTTGCAACAGCGCTCCCCAAACGACAAACGCGGCCTTGTAGCCGCACTACTGCGGCACGTCGAACAACTCTTCCGCGCCGCAACTGATGCTCGCCGGATCAGGCCTTCTCGACTTGCCCAAACTCCAGTTCTACCGGCGTTGGACGACCAAAGATCGTCACCGAGACACGCAAACGGTTTTTCTCGTAATTGACCTGCTCGACTGCGCCATGGAAATCGGTAAAGGGTCCATCCTTAACGCGAACTACCTCACCTGGCTCGAAGAGAACCTTCGGGCGCGGCTTGTCGACGCCGTCCTGCATTTGTTGCATGATTTTTTCGACTTCCTTTTCGGAGATCGGCGTCGGTTTGTTGGCCGTTCCACCAACGAAGCCAGTCACTTTCGGCGTGCTTTTCACGAGGTGCCAGGAGTCGTCGTTCATTTCCATTTCCACCAGCACATAGCCGGGGAAAAACTTCCTCTCGGAAATGCTTTTCTGGCCCATCTTGAGTTCGACCACTTCCTCCACCGGCACCAGAATACGGCCAAACGCATGCTGCATGGCCTGCCGCTGGATACGCTCGAGCAACGCCCGCTGCACGCTCTTCTCGAACCCGGAATAGGCGTGCACCACATACCAGCGCATGCTCATACTTTTCTCCACCCAAGAACCATATCGTACAGGAGCCACTCCAGGCTCTTGTCGGTCAACCAGAGAAAGAGAGCCATCACCACTACGAATGCGAATACCAGCCCGGTGGTCTGCATGGTTTCCTTGCGCGAAGGCCAAACGACCTTTTTTGCCTCATTCGTCGACTCTTTGGCAAAGTCGAAAAAAAGGCGACCCGGCTCCGTTTTCCAGGCGACTCCGGCGGCAAGCCCAGTCCCGGCCAGGACAGCGAGCACACGCAGGATCATCGCTTGGTTGGCAAGCAGGTAAAAGCCGGCGATGCCGGCTACAAGCAGCAATACTGCCAACGCAAACTTGAATTTATCGGCCATTGAGTCCGCTTCGGTTACATGGATGGCAGGGGCAGAGGGAATCGAACCCCCAACCTTCGGTTTTGGAGACCGACGCTCTGCCAGTTGAGCTATGCCCCTGCGGCAGAACTGCGGCAGCTCCGAAAAGCCGCCGCTGCACCTTGGCTGGACTTTATTCGATGATTTTCGCCACCACACCGGCGCCGACGGTACGACCCCCTTCGCGGATCGCGAAGCGCAGACCCTCTTCCATGGCGATCGGAGAAATCAGCTTGACCGTCATCTGCACGTTGTCACCCGGCATCACCATCTCGACCCCTTCCGGCATGGCGATGGCCCCCGTCACGTCGGTCGTTCGGAAATAGAACTGCGGGCGATAGTTGTTGAAGAATGGCGTATGGCGCCCTCCTTCTTCCTTCGACAGGCAGTACACCTCGCCGGTGAAATGCGTGTGCGGCTTGATCGAACCGGGCTTCGCCAACACCTGCCCGCGCTCCACGTCGTCGCGCTTGGTGCCACGCAGCAGAATGCCCACGTTGTCGCCGGCCTGACCCTGATCGAGCAATTTGCGGAACATTTCAACGCCGGTGCAGATCGTCTTGACGGTCGGCCGAATGCCGACAATCTCGACTTCTTCACCCACCTTGATGACTCCCCGCTCAACACGACCCGTGACGACCGTGCCCCGTCCGGAAATTGAGAATACGTCTTCGATCGGCAGCAGAAATGGCTTGTCGATCGCCCGCTGCGGCGCCGGAATGTAGGCATCCAGGGCATCCGCCAGCGCCATCACCGACTGTTCGCCCAGCGGACCCGTATCGCCTTCCAGCGCCTTCAGCGCCGAACCCTGGACGATCGGCGTGTCGTCACCCGGAAAATCGTACTTGGACAGCAGCTCGCGCACTTCCATGTCGACCAGTTCCAGCAACTCGGCGTCGTCAACCATGTCGCACTTGTTCAGGTAAACAACCACGTACGGCACACCCACCTGTCGCGCCAGCAGAATGTGCTCGCGCGTCTGCGGCATCGGCCCATCCGCCGCCGAAACCACCAGAATCGCGCCGTCCATCTGCGCCGCACCGGTAATCATGTTCTTGATGTAGTCGGCGTGCCCCGGGCAATCCACATGCGCATAATGGCGCTTGGCTGTCTCGTACTCGACGTGTGCGGTGTTGATCGTGATCCCACGCGCCTTTTCCTCCGGCGCCGCGTCAATCTGGTCGTAAGCCTTCGCCACTCCGCCAAATTTCTTCGCCAGAATCGTCGTGATCGCCGCCGTCAGCGTCGTCTTCCCGTGATCGACGTGCCCAATCGTGCCGACATTGACGTGCGGCTTCGTACGCTCAAATTTTCCCTTGGCCATTTACCGGTCCCCAAGACATAGAAGTTAATAATCTACAGCACCAAACGGTGGTGCCCATGGACAGAATTGAACTGTCGACCTCTCCCTTACCAAGGGAGTGCTCTACCGCTGAGCTACATGGGCATCGCTCGAGAAGCTTAAAGCAAATTTCTGCGGCCAAACTGGAGCGGGTGAAGGGAATCGAACCCTCGTCATAAGCTTGGAAGGCTTCAGCTCTACCATTGAGCTACACCCGCAAAAGCATTGCTCGAAGCACGATTTGACAACATCACCGACAGCGGCATTTTTGTGGAGGGAGAAGGATTCGAACCTTCGAAGGCGGAGCCGTCAGATTTACAGTCTGATCCCGTTGGCCACTTGGGTATCCCTCCAACTAACAACCCATAATTCTGACGCCAGATTATACATCTGTCAAACAAATTTTTCGAGCAAAAAGAGATTATACCCCTTCCAGGACTTTTATGGCGCCCCATCAAACACCGACGCAGGGCAATCGCTTACGCAGACTTCATAAAATGGGTGTGCGTCTGGTCGGAGAAAGCCAGGCTGATGAGGGACTCGCGATAGTTCTCGTTTCGGTCGGCATGAAGGC
>WBZT01001435.1_pt1 | contig 17516 bp, 12 predicted proteins | sample 5204241 | NCBI WGS metagenome assembly WBZT01 (sample SAMN12344358, study PRJNA552823) | activated sludge metagenome | biome: Activated sludge suspended growth; feature: Nitrification reactor; material: Wastewater; isolation source: activated sludge from nitrification reactor of wastewater...
CGGAATTCACGAGGCCCTGCTTTTCCCGCACCTGCCGGTAAAGCCGCGAACTCCGCCCGCTCCCGAGCAAAACAGCCAGCACGTCGAGCGCCGGAACGTCCGGGTGGCGCAAATCGGGAATGTGCCAGGCGAAATGAAAATGACCGAGTTCGATGGGCGCTTCCTCGACGATTTCGCGCGTGGCGGCTTGCTTTGGTTCCGTGACGAGCACCGGCGGCGGCACGGGCTTGGCCTTGCTGTTCGCGTACGCCAGTTTGATTTGCGCCACCACTTCGGCGGGGTTCACGTCTCCGGCCACGACAAAGAACACGTTGTTGGGCGCGTAGCGTTCGCGGTAGTAGGCGAGAACGTCGTCCTGCTGAAGTTCGTTGTAGATGTCCGGATAACCGATGACCGTCAGCCGGTACGGGCTGCGCGTGTAGGCGGTTTCAAACAAGCGGCGCCCCGAGCGGCGATGCGGGTCGTCCTGGTTCATGTCCATTTCCCGCAGGATGACCTGCTTTTCCTTCGCCATTTCCTCGGCCGGCAGCGTGGCGTGCTGCATGATGTCGCAAAGGATGTCAATGGCTTTGGCCGCGCCGGTGTTCGGCACGTCAATGTAATAGACCGTGCGGTCGAAGCTCGTGTAGGCGTTCATGTAGCCGCCGGCTTCCTGCACTTCCTGATCAATCCGGCTCGCGGGCCGCGTGGCGGTGCCCTTGAACAGCATGTGTTCCAGCACGTGCGACATGCCCGAGCCGAGCCAGCGGCCTTCGTGAATACTGCCCGTCATCGCCCACGCCTGGGCCGAAACGACCGGCGCGCTGTGATCCTCGCGCACGATGATCGTCAAGCCGTTGTCGAGCGTGCTGAGACTCGTGCCCGGCGGCAGCGCGGCGATTTCCGGGGACGCGGCGGAGTGGCGATGACTGGACATAGGTGCGGCGGGCGGGTAGGGGAGCGGCGTCGGCGGGGCGGCTAGGCTGGCTTGGCGGCGTGACCGGCGGTTTCGGAACGCAACTTCCGCGCCGGCAGAAAAGGTTTGCGGAACGCGTCGTCAAACAGATAGCCGTCCGCGAAATCCTGTCGCGAGTCCTTCTCCTCCTTGGCCAGCAGGCGCGCCTCCACCATGTTGAAAACGATGTTGCCGAAATCGAGGCAGTTGGTGACGCCCCATTCGGCGAGCACGGTGCCGGTCATCGGGCCGAATTGCGTCAGCGCGAACTGTCGGATGCCATCCAGCAATTCCTGGCCGGAGACGTGGCGCAAGCCCTTCGAGTTTTCCTTCGCGATGAGCTTCTGGGTGAAGTCCAGCGCCTCGCGGACAAAAATGTATGCGTCCCGATGATACCGGGTATCGGTGGCGAGGATTTGCTCGATGGCTTCTTCAGGTCTGACTTCTTGCATCTTAAGGTTGGCCGGCTTGCGCGGGCGCGGGCTGCGAGTGGCGGGCGCGCATGGTTTTTACCACCAAGCCCAGCAGCAGCAACCCAACCACCGCACACAGGACCAGTTGCTCCTGTCGCGTCAAGCGGTTCACAAACAAACTGTAGCGGCAACCGGAGCGGGATGCAACTGCGCAGCAACCTCGCCGCGAGCCGCACGCGGGCTCTGGTTTGCGCTTGCGCAATCGCGGTCGTGGCCTAGCCTGCCGCTTCCAAAAATATGGCAGCCATTGGGCGGTTTCAGAAAGGCGACGATGTTTTCCACGCCAAAGTAGTGGACGGTCAGTTATATCCCATGCATGGGGAACTTTTCGGTTCTCCCACTTTCGACAAGACGCCAATGAACGCCAAGGGGGTGCGCACGCTCCCGCCAGTGGTGCCCAGCAAGGTTGTCGCGGTGGGGTTCAATTACGCGGACCATGCCCACGCCATCGGCCAACCGGCACCCAAGACGCCGCTGTTCTTGTTCAAAGCGCCCAGCGCGATGCTGCCGGATGGTGGCAAGATCGAGATTCCTTACCCGCAACATCGCGTGGATTACGAGGCGGAACTGGCCATGGTCGTCGGCCGCCGCGTCAAGAACGTCACGCCCACCGCCGCGCCCCGGTACATTTTCGGTTACACGGCGGCGCAGGACATCACCGACCGCACGGTGCAAAACTCGGAAAGCCAGTGGTGCCGCAGCAAGTCGTTTGACACCTTCCTCCCGCTGGGACCGTACATCGAAACCAAACTCGATCCCGCCAGCCTCACGCTCCAGCTTTTTCAGAACGGTCAGTTGCGCCAAAGCTCAGACACCAATCGCCTGATCTTCGATTGCTTTCACCTCCTCAGCCTGATCTCGGGGCAGATGACATTGCAGCCAGGCGACGTGATCCTCACCGGCACCCCCGGCGGGGCCGGCCCCCTGCAATCCGGCGACCGCTTGGAAGTACGCATTCAAGGCCTGTCGCCACTAATCAACACGGTCAAGTGAGCGGGTGGCCGGTGTTCCAAGGGGTGTTTGGAATTTCTCCCGCCGCGTGCGGAAAAAACTTCGTTCCGCGGTTCAGTTCTGATTAACCTCTGCGCCACATGAAGTGGACACAGACTCTGATTCCAACGCTCCGCGAGGCGCCAGCGGACGCCGAGATCGTCTCGCACAAGCTGCTGCTGCGCGCCGGGCTGATTCGCAAACTCGCCGGCGGCGTTTACACCTTTCTGCCGCTTGGACTCCGCGCGTTGCGCAAGGTCGAGCGGATTGTCCGCGAGGAAATGGATCGCGCCGGCGGCATCGAGGTGCTTATGCCGGCGTTGCAACCGCCGGAAATCTGGGAGCAAAGTGGCCGCGCGGAAACCGCCAAGGATGTCTTGTTCAAAGTGAAGGACAGCTCGAACCGGTTGTGGTTTCTCAGCCCCACCGCCGAGGAGGTCATCACCACGCTCGCGGCGAACGAAATCAATTCGTACCGGCAGTTACCGAAAAATTTCTACCAGGTCAGCGTGAAATTCCGGGATGAAATCCGCCCGCGCTTCGGCCTGATGCGCGCCAAGGAATTCATCATGAAGGACGCCTATTCCTTCGACGCCACCGACGAGGCCGCGATGGCGAGCTACCGCAAGATGTACGACGCCTACACGCGCATCTTCGAGCGCTGCGGACTGAAGGCGTTCCCGGTCGAGGCAGACACCGGCGTCATCGGCGGCAATTACTCGCACGAGTTCATGGTGCCGGCGGAGACGGGCGAGAACGAAGTCGCCTTCTGCGAGGCGTGCGGTTACGCCGCGAACCTCGAGAAAGCCACCAGCGGCATTCCCCGGACGGCGGCGCGGGAAGTCGGCCCGGCGATCGAGAAATTTGCGACGCCCGGCGTCGTGACCATCGAGGCCTTGAGCAAAGCGCCGTACAGCGTTCCGGCCAATCGCCAGATCAAGACGCTCGTTTACATCGCTGACAGCCAGCCCGTCCTCGTGCTTGTGCGCGGCGACGATCAGTTGAACGAAACCAAGTTTGCGGCCAGGACCGGCGCGGTGCAGGTCCGGCCGGCGACGTCGGAGGAATGCATGGCCACGCTGGGCGCGCATCCGGGCAGCCTCGGCGCGGTAGCCGCGACGTTGGAACACCGGGCTTTGACCCGGCTCGACGATCCCGCCCCGAAACCCGCCGGCTCAGAAACCAGCGCTCTGAAAGTTATCGCCGATGAACGGCTGCGCGGCGCAAACGACATGACCACGGGCGCGAATGAGGATGGTTTCCATTTCCGCCACGTCTCCATCGAACGCGATATCAAAGTCTCCGAGTGGCACGACCTCCGCACCGTGACGGCGGGCGAGCCGTGCGTGAAATGCGGGAAGCCGCTGAAGCTCCGCCGCGCCATCGAGGTCGGCCACGTCTTCAAGCTCGGCACGAAATACAGCGAGAAGCTGGGCGCGAACTTCCTAGACGAGGCGGGCATACGCAAGCCGGCGGTGATGGGCTGCTATGGCATCGGCATCACGCGAACGTTGCAGGCTGTGATCGAGCAAGGGAACGACAAGGATGGCGTCGTCTGGCCCTTGAGCGTCGCGCCGTACCAGATCTGCATCACCCCGCTCGCGGTGGCGCCGGACAGTCCCGCGATGCAACTGGCCGAGAAAATTTACGCCGAACTCACCGCCCAAGGCGTGGACGTGATCCTCGACGACCGCGACGAGCGCCCTGGCGTGAAGTTCAAGGACGCCGACCTGGTCGGTTTCCCCATCCGGGTGAGCATCGGCGAGAAATCACTGGCCAAAGGCGAGGTGGAGATCAAGCCGCGCTCGGGACCGGTTCAGGCCGTGAAGACGGACGATGCGGCGGCGGCGGTGCTGAGGCTGATCAAAGGCTGACCGCGGCGAAATTACTTTTGGCAACTGGCCGGGGGCGAGTGTATCGTCTGCCCAACGACATGCACGAATTTCGCGTCCAGAAGTGTCCGGCGGTTACTCGTGCAGGCGTTTCTCATCCTCGGTGGCCGCACTCAAGCGCGCGCGGGTTTACCCTGATCGAATTATTGGTGGTGATTGCCATCATCGCCATCCTTGCGGCGATGCTCCTGCCCGCTCTGTCGCGTGCGCGACAAAAATCCTGGACCACCGGCTGTCTGAATAACCTGCGGCAACTTGGCATGTGCTGGACGATGTACTCGGCCGACCACAATGACGTATTGCCACCCAACAACTCCGTTTACGACATCGGTACCGGTCAGCCGATCCCCGGCATTGATTTAACTCAGACGTGGTGCCCTGGAAACGCCCGCGCAGACACCAATGCCGACAACCTCAAGCTCGGTTACCTTTATCCGTATAATACTTCAACCGGTATCTATCATTGCCCCGCGGATCGCGCCCCGGTGTATGCGTTGGATGGACGTGTGCTGAACATTCCCCGGTCGCGCAGTTACAACATGAGCCAGTCCATCAACGGCATTAGCGGCGAAGACACGGCCATGCCGATGTGGTGGATTCCGAGCTACCAGCGCAGCTCGCTGATCAAGCAACCGGCGTTGCTCTTCGTGTTCGCCGATGTGCATGAGGACGAAATCCTGGATGCATTGTTTGGCGTGCCGCTGCCGGGCAGCGGCTGGGATGGCTACTGGTTTGACTTGCCCGCGAACCGGCATGGTCAGGGCGGCTGCCTGTCCTTCGCCGATGGCCACGTTGAGCGGTGGAAATGGGTTGCGCCGAAAATCTTCAATGCACTTGGCGAGAAAGTGCGCCCGGACGAAATGCCTGACTATCGCCGTTTGCAGGGAGCCATCCGGCAGAATTGGAATTGAAATCCGACGTGCTCCCGTGCGCACCATTTTCATCACCGGCGGCACGGGTTACTTGGGGCAAGCTTTGATCCCACTGCTCCTGCGCGGCGGGCATCGCGTCCGGGCGCTGGTCCGAGCCGGTTCGGAACGCAAACTGCCGGCGGGATGCGAAGCCATCGTGGGTGATCCGCTGCGGGCTGCGACCTTCGTGGCGGCGATTGCGCCGGCGGAGACGTTTGTGCAGTTGGTCGGCGTGCCGCATCCGAGTCCGGCCAAGGCGAAGCAGTTTCGCGAGATTGATCTCGTGTCCGTCCGCGAATCGGTCGCAGTTGCGAAGGCGGCGGATATCCGGCACTTCATCTACCTGAGCGTGGCGCAACCCGCTCCTATCATGCGGGATTACCTCGCGGTGCGGGCTGAAGGTGAGGCCATGATCCGCGCCACCGGCATGAACGCGACTTTCATCCGCCCGTTCTATGTCCTCGGCCCGGGACATTGGTGGCCATACCTTATCCTGCCGATGTTCTGGCTGGCGGAGTTGCTGCCGGCGAAGCGCGAAGCCGCGCGTTGCCTCAAGCCGGTGACGCTGGCGCAAGTGCTGGCCGCTCTCTTGCGCGCCGTCGAGCAGCCGTCGAGTGTCGTGCGTATCGTCGAGGCGGAGGAAATGCGGCGATTGACGTAGCGGCGACTCGGCAGAGCGCCGCATCCGGCGATCCGCGAATAATGCGGCGCTCTGCCGAGGCGCCGCTACGCTTCGTCCGGCGGTCACTAGCGCAGCGCGGCGCGGTAGAACCGCTGCGGGAACTGCCCGGCGCTGGCGTCTTCAAAGAGGATTGGCACGCCGGTGGAGACATTCGTTTGGAGCGGCAGCCAGAGCGCAGTGTCACCGAGCTCAGCTGTCGCTTCGACGACGTAGGTGCCGCCCAGCCCGCCCCGGAATTGGAACTGGAATTTGCCCGACTGGTAATTCAAGGACGTGAGGTCCACCATCGGCAAGCCGGGGATCATCTTCAACTGAACGCCGTTGACCAAGTACTGCGGTTGAAAAGTCAGGCCGCCACCCGGTGGAGCCGCGCTGAAGCTGCTAAAAGTACCCGCACGACTGGCGGCGGTGACGATTTGAAATGTATCGGTAGCGGCTGGGACGAAGCCGTTCATGGGTGCGACGACCAGGGCTCCGTTCAGCGCGGCCGCTCCCGCCGCGGTCAAGCGACTGAATTGCGCGCCCGGAACGGTACCGCCGATGACGACCTTCAAGATGGAACCCGGCGTTGGGGCATAAGCCCCGGCCAACGCCAGCGTGCCAGTCCAGAGATCCACCGTACCGCCCGCCTGGTAGAAACTCGAGGTGATGACCGATGTGCCCGGGCCGGCGCTCTTGCGCAGTACGCCGGTTGCGCGATTCGACAGGACGACCGTGCTCTGCACGCTGTAGTCCCCGGCAATCTCCAGCAGGCCCAGGTTGTCCACGGTACCGCCGGAGGCCGAGTTCAAGCCGGTGCCGCCGAGCTTCAACGTGCCGAGGTTGCGAATCAGGTAGCCGAATACCAGTGTCCGGTCGCCTGCGCCGGTCAGGGTAGCCGTCCCGCCGGGTTGAATCGTCCATGAATACGGGCCTTGGATGTTGCCGCCGGACCAGACGACCGCGCCAGTGTTGGTGAAGGTGCCGGTCATTGTCCCGTAGGCGATTTCAAAGTCGCCGTGGATGGCGCCAGTGAACTGGCTGGCATCGTTCGGGCCCATGCTGGCCGCAAGGATTCGGTTCGCCCCCGGTCCCTCGAAGGTGGTGCCTTCGCGGAAATCGTTGGCGCGGGTGAAACGAATCTCGGCCCCGGCGCCGGCGCGAAGCGTGCCCGTATTGACCAGAGCCCAGCCGCCGTTGATGAAAGTGCCCCGGAAATCGAGAACGCCAGTGAGGTTCTCGATCCGGCCCTCGTTGCCAAAGGCCACGACGATCCCATTGGTGCCTGCGCCGGAACTTCGGCGAAAGATGGCGCCGGCTTGGTTTCTAAAGTCGAAGATATCGTCCACGGCACGTTGGAAGGAGCGTTGCCCCGCTACCTCAAACAAGCCGTAGTTGGTGACCCAGGCGCCAAACGCGCTTTGCAGCGCCGTGGACTCCAGGCGCACGGTCCCGCGATTCTCAATGCCCGAACCGGTCCATAGGTTGACCGCCGAGCCATTGGTGACGCGTAAAATTCCACCCGGCGGAATCACCAAAGTCAGATAGGTCCTCAATTCTCCGCCCGTCCATTCCGCGAGCGTGGTTACGGTCAGGCGGCGTGCCCCCGAAATACTTCCGCCGGTTAGGACCAGCCCGGCCACGGTGGCATCGGCAGTGTATAAATCCACGGCTTCGCCATCCACCACCGCGCGGTGGTTGGTGGTCGGCACGACGGCGGGCGTCCAGTTGGCCGCGTTGAACCACCCGCCGATCGCCTGCCCCGTGCTATACACTGTGGTGACCACGAGGCTCTGCGCCGAGGCGGAGTTGTTGGCGAGCGCGCCATCCACGGCTTCGACCGTGACGGAGGCGTTTGCCAAAGCCGTTCCGTTGGCCGTGGCGTTGACTTGCAGCGAATACGAAACGACACCGCCAGCGGGAATCGTCCCGAGCGCGTAGCGCACGGCGCCGTTCGTGAACACGACGCTGCCTTGATCGGCCGTTGCGGACACGAAGCTGGTGTTGGTGGGAACGGACAAGGTGAGAACCACGCCCGGCGCCAGCTCCTCGCTTTGATTCGTCACGCTGCCGGAGAAGGTCACGAGTTCGCCCGGGGAACAGAGAATTGTATTCGCCGCGAGGCCCACCGCGACATCGGCCACGGCGAACAGTGGCGCGTCCAGTTGCGGGATGAACCCGTGCCAGAGGAAGTGCGCGGTGGCATCAGGGATCGTGGCCGCGCTGTAGCCAGTGACCGGCTCGACCGTGGCGCGATTGGCGTAGCTGGCCGAGAATCCCGCGCCACCGGAATCCGGCGACTCGGTGATGAGCGTGTAGTTGGCGCTGGTGCGCGTCGCGGCAATCGCGGCGCAGCCAATGCTCAGGACGGCTGCAACAGCCAGTCTTGCCTTGGTGCGGTTGGCAGTCATTCGATAGAAATCTTCGGTGATGCGTTTCACTCGCGTCAGTCGGTATCCTCAATGCCAATCAGCTCAATGGGCAATCCGTCGCTCGCCAGGATGACCGCATATTCCAAGATTATCACCCCCCCAAGGGGAGGGTCCGAACTGGCGGCCAACTGCACGGTCCCCGGCAAACCACCCGCCAGAACGACTTGAACTGATCGCCGGGCCGGCAGTTCGCCAAGGGCCCACTGCGAAATCGCCGGATGATAAGTAGGGTTGAGATAAATACTGAGCTGACTAAGGTGCGGATCAATTCTCCCGCCAAACAGGACATTGTTGTAGTTCACGTTGTCCACCACGAGGCGCATCGAGGCCGAGGGAGGCTGACCCGAGTGCAAACCTCCAACATGCCAGTGTGGCTTGGTGCCGGTCGCGGTAAGATTGAGATTTGACCGAGTCAACATCCGGGGTCCGCCTTGAGGGGTGCCGTTGACTTGGGGTATCAGTTTCACCAAGTCGTATGGATTTCCGTCGCTGCCGATCACCCGATCGAACAGAGTGACATACGGAGTGCCGAAGGTCGCTCCGCCTGCCAGATTCCAGGTTACAACCCCGCCATTCGGAAGCGAGAGCCGGATGGTGACTGGAGGATTGGTGAAAGGGCCGGAAGGACCACCGCTGAATATGCCCGGCCAGGAAAGGTCGGAAGTCGCGCGGCTCAACGACAGACCGTCGTCCAGGGTAATGCCTTCAAAGCGCACTCCGGGCGCGACCTGATTGTTGATCAGGACTTCAAGCGTCGTTCCGGGCGGCAAACCGCTCGCGCCCAAACCGCCGCTCTCCCCCACCGCTGTGGCCGTGATGGCCCCTTGAACCACAACGTTGCCGGCAATGGTCGTGGTTCCGTTCGTGGCGCGCGGAACTCCGGGCGGGAGTTGATCCACGCCGATCGTTCCGACGAGGGTGCCGGCTGTCGTGGCGTACGCGGGAGTCACGATCCGCTGGTCGGGCAGGAATTGCTGGAAGCCGTTCAAGCCATCGTCGAACCATACGCGCAAACGAACGTCGCCATTCGTGAATGCTGACGTCGGAATGGTGGCCATGCCAGGCAGGTTCGAGCTACCGAGCAGCACCGCGTAAAGCCCTTTCGTGACGGGCAACGAAATAGCGGCGGCTGGTTGGCCCGATGCGGTGCCGTCATTGCTCCAGTACGTCGTGCTGCCATCCGCATTCACGAGCGCGAACTTGAACTGGCCCGTACCGTTGAAGTCGTTTGTGCCCACCTGCACGCGCCCCTGGTAGTTGAGGAGCTGAGGCACTTGGGCTTCCGCAACAACACCGCCAAGGGCAATGCCGGCCAGGAACAAGAACCGGACGACCGGGCGCATGTTCATGGATAAAGCAACTGAGATCATTTGAGGTGATTTCACGGGGGGAGAGCAGTGGGTTGAACCGTCAGGCGTTCCACGACGACGCCGTTTGTGTTGGGGCCAATAGAGTATGCTTGCGGCAAACAGTCGAGAAACTGCAACGTGTTGATGACGATCCCGGGTTCGGCGAGAAACGCGATGGCAGCGTTTCGAACCTGCCCGGCACTGTTGTCACTGTACCATTGTCGCCACTCAGGCTTGGCCGAGGAATAATCGCGCTCAATGGTAAACGTGCGGACCGTTGCGGCTTTGAATGTCACCGTCGCATTGGTACCCACCCCCGCCCAGGCTAGTTGCACTCCGGTTTCCACCACGAGCGGCGTCATCAGTCGGACGACTTCGGCAGGCGGCATCCCAACAATCGTGATGACCACCAGATTCGTATTGGTGCTTTGCGCACGCACTCCGAACGCGAACGCGCTGAAAAGCACGACGGATAGAAGGACGAGTTTCAATCGGTTCATTGGATTTGAAGTGACGTGGGTTCAAGCGTGAGGCTCTCCCTGAAACCGTCCCTGACCACCTCCATAGAGTAAGTCGCCGGATAGGCATTGCTCATAATCAAGGTTGGTCCCCCGGGGAATTGAATTCTAACCGTCCGCGCATTGGTCACCGATCCAAAAGAGGTAACCTCCCGCACCCACTCCTTCCACGAGTAATCGGTCGTGAGCGGCCGACGGACGGTCCAACTTTTGAGTTCCCGGCGGCCGGCACTATAGACGAACCACCTGGGGTTCAGTGCTATTTCAGCGATGATCAATTGGTTCAAGGTTGGCGTTTCCAACCATTCGAGATTCGTCGCGACGTTCGTGGAATTGGGGCCGATCAGCGTGAGGGTGCCCCCCGTTGGCACCGGAGGCTGGGCAAGCTTGTCCAATGTGATCGAGGCCTCCGCGACCACGCTGCCGGGGATTGAACCGGGCGCAATCGCCGCCGCCGTTACGGCCCCCGGGGACAACTTGTCCCCAGTGACGGCTCCGCTCGCCAGCATTGCGCTGGAGATCGCTCCCGGTGAAACGCTCGCCGCCGCCAGCGCATTCCCAGCCACTAGCGCGAAAGCCGTTGTGCCGACGCGCTGGTCTGGCACGAACTGCTGGAAGCCGTTGAAGCCATCGTTGAACCACACCCGCAAATGCACGTCGCCGTTGGTGAAGGCGGCCGGCGGCAGGGAGGTCATACCGGGTAGGTTCGTGTTCCCCAGTAGCACGGAGTAAAGTCCCTTGCTGACCGGCAAGTTCACGGAGGCGGCAGGTTGGCCGGCAGGAGTTCCGTCATTGCTCCAGTAGGTCGCGGTGCCGTCGCTGTTGACGAGGGCGAACTTGAAGTGGCCCGTGCCGTTGAAGTCGTTTGTGCCGACTTGCACGCGGCCCTGGTAGTTCAAGAGCTGGGGCACTTGCGCGCTGAGCGGGAGGAGGGAACCCGCGATCAGCAGCAGCGCGGCGAATCGGCGGGCGGCGCGTCGGGCAGCAGCGTCCCGCGGTTTCAACTTCTCTGCCGCCGGATAACCAAACTTGGGCATGCGCAACTCTTAGGCTGGCGGCCGTCCGGTTCCAATGTGCGAGGCGCGCACACTTATGCGGGAACGTTGGTTCGGCGGGAGGAGCGCGGTCACCGGCGCTGCGGGTGACTCGAATGGTCAATCCACCTGGCGCTCCCAATCGGGATAGACGGCGGGGTCAATCTGCCCGCGTTGGACGAGGTCCTGGAGGTCGCGGTGAATGGTGCGGCGCGAGACGTTAAAGTCGGCGGCCAGGATGGTGATGTTCGGCTTTTCGATTGCGCCGCGCAGCCGCTTGAGCAACTCCGTCTGGCGGGCCAGGCGCTCGACGAAGCGGCGTTCGGGTTCGTTCGGGGTGATCCGTTCCGCGCGTTCGAGCGAGCGCAACTCATGCACCGTCTCGGCCACGCCGCATTCATTCAAGGCGGTTTCGATCGTGGCTTCCAGTTCTTCGAGCACCACGGGTTTCTCGAGGACGTAATGTGCGGCGCGGGGGCCTTGCAGCGCCTGTAGTTGCTCTTGGACATCGAGGGTTCCCGAGATGATGATGATCGGAACGTGTCCCGCCAGTTCCTTTAATTGCGGAAGGAACTGCACGCCCCGTTCGCCGTCGGCGAGAATCTGGTCGAGAATGATCAGGTCCGGCACTTGTTGCGCCAGCGCCGCGAGCGCGGCGGTGCCACTCGCCACGCAAGTGAGCCGATGCCCGCGGAGCGCGCGAGCATAGGTCCGCACCTGGCTGGGATCGTCCTCCACGATGAGGATGGATGCGGTAGTCTTGGGCATGGCCGTGAACATTGCCGTCTCACCCTAGCGAACCAATGATGGTTGACACTGTGCGAATGGCGCACACTGCCAGCTTTGTTCTGGGCGCGGCGGGCCAATCCTCAGGTGGATGTTCGTCATTTTCAAGGCGGGGATGGGATCGGTGCTGGGGGTGAAACAGGAATCAAAATGCGGAAGGTCGTGCCCGCACCCGTTGCGGTGTCCACGCCAATTCCGAGACCATCGGTTTGAGCGATGGAGTAAACCAGATGCAGGCCCAAGCCGGTCCCGTGTGTCGCCCCGACATGTTTGGTGGTGAAGAACGGCTCAAAAATCCGCGGCAGGACTTCCGGAGCGATGCCCGGGCCGGAGTCGCGGACGTACAACTCCAGATAGCGGGTGGCGGATCGCGGGGCTAACTGCGGTGCCGCTGCCGGCGACGCGGCCATTCGGAGGCCGACCGCCAGTTCACCCTGACCGTTCATGGCTTCAGAAGCGTTGACAAGCAGGTTGAGGAGAACTTGCTCGAGCCGATTGCGCGAGCCGGTGACGGGCGGCGCATTCTTGTCGAGTTCGATCTTGAGCGTAATGCCGCTGAGGAACTGCCGGGTCAGCAGGGCGACGGTATCCTCCACCAATTCGGGGACGGAGAACGGGGCAGTGGAATCGGGCGCCTCCCGGGTGTAACCCAGCATGGAGCGGACGACGGCTTTACCGCGTTGCACGGCCTGTTCGATCTCGTCGGAGTTTTCCTGGATGGCCGGCTGCGTGCCGGCTTCGCGGGCGATGAGCCGATTGGAGAGGCGCACGACGGAAAGGAGGTTGTTGAAATCATGCGCGATGCCAGCGGCGAGGGTGCCGAGGGCACGCATCTTCTGAGCATGCAGCATCTCCGCCTGGGCCTGCCCCAACTGCTGCCGCTGCTGTTCGGCCAGACGGTCCACTTCCAAGTAGGCCCGGAGCAGACGTTGCTGCCGTTGGCGGATGAACCAGGCGGAGACGATGACGAACAAAACCGCCAAGCCGACGGGCAACAATGAACCTCCTAGCCAAGTGACGTCGGCCAACTGGCGCGCGTCTATGGTTGAGCGGCCGGCGGGCAATTGGCCCAGTCCACCGGAAATTCGCAAATCGAGGCCGAGGTTTGCGAGTTCTTCATGGAGGCGGTGAAGGTCCCACAGTTGAACGAGATCCTGCGCGGTGGAAACTGCCAGTTGCCGGCTATCGGGGCTGAAGGCCAGCCAGGTGACGACCTGCGGGTCCGGTGGCACCAATGCGGCAGCCAAATCCCATCCCGCGACGTGATGGAGTTCCACGCGCCGTCGTTGCTGCACCGTCGCCAGCAGCGTGGCATCCGGTGCGAACGCCACACTGTTCGGCAAGTCGCTCCCCGTTTCACTCGGCCGGGCGAAAGCGCGTTCCCACGTGTCCGTCGAGAAAACTTGCAGGAGGCGCGAACCGCCGGAGGCGAGCCAACGACCATCCGGACTGAACGCCACACGCGTGTTGCCCTCGTTGAAATCTTTCACGAGCTGAAGCGTGGCCAGATTCCAAACCCGCGTGCCCGATCCGTGAAACGTGCCGGCGGCGAGCCACTGGCCGTTCGCGCTGAACGAGAGCGTGCCGGGCAACAACGCATTCGTGAGCCGGGCCGTCTCCGCTTTGCGTTCAAGATCGAACAGCGCAATCTCCCGCGCGCTGACGGGCAGCGCGAACCGGCCCCGATCTGCGCTCGGGGCCCCGGGTTCGAGGTGCGGGGCGTTTGTGACCGGAATCGGGCGCGGGTTGGTGAGCATCAGGCTCTGTCCGTGGTCAAACGCTTGGGGGGAAAGCGTCCAAATGTCCATTCGTCGGGCGGTGGTGATGAGGAGATTCGTGTGGTGCGGCAAAAAGTACGCCGCGCGCAGGAGTTCACCGGGTTGAAAATGTGGAGGCTGGTTGCCGCTCACCGGAAAAATCCAGACGCCATTCTCCTTGGTGGCCGCCAGCCGCTCGCCGTCCCGACTGAAATCCACATGCCACACGTTGGGTAACGGTCCGCTGGCGCAATCCAGGCGGCGATAGCCCACCGGCTCGGACACGCGCCACAAACGCCAGCCGGATTCCGTCCCGAACAGCACTCGCTCACCGTCCGCGGTGAACTGTCTGGCAAAGCCCTCGGCGGTGCTGAACAACAATTGGCCGGTCAGCGCATCCCAGGCTCGCGTCGTGCCGTCGTACGAGCTGGACAGCAGCACGTCGCCGCGGGGGTTGAAAACCACCTGCGAGACCAACTCCTGATGTCCCGACAGGCGGCGTGCCCGGCCTGTCACCAGGTTGTAAAGATGCACCTCGCCGGCTTCATCGCCCACGGCCAGCAGGTTGTGCCGCCACGCCAGCGCGAAAACCTGATGGTCCATGGGAAACGTCTCCAGCCGCTTGCCGGTGCGCCATTCCCAGATCTCGAGGTTGTCGTCCACCTGCAACGCCAGGCGAAGGCCGCTCGAATCGAAAGCCCCCAAACGTGCCGGGGCGGTCAGTTCGATGCGGGCGATCTCCGTTCCCGAAGTTGGGTTCAGGAGGCGCAGCCAACGATCGTATCCGGCCGCCGCGAGCCGTTCGCCGCGGGGATCGAACCCGACCCAAGCCACGGCCGGACGCGTGAATTTTTGGGCTCGAGAATCGAGGTCCCACACTGTCAACGCCGTGTTGGAATACACAACGGCAAGCTGGTGGGCGTCGCTGTCGAACTCGGCGAGATAAACGAAACCGTTGGTGTTGCGTAGTTGGGTCGTTGGCGCGCTTTGATTCAGGGAACGAAGCTGGATGGTGCCCTCCGCGTCGCCCTCCAATAATCGGCTCAGTTTGGGGTCAATCGTGGCGCGAGCGAGTCCCGGCGTGTTCGTCCAACTGATTTCGGTCGGCTCGAAATCCAGCAGCGCCAGGTGAGCGATGGCTTCATTGCGCAGTTCGATGGAGGGCTTGATGGCGGCGGCGGCGGCAATGGCTTTGAGGCCCGTCGCCTTTCGACCCATGACGCCGCTGAGGCGCCCGGCCTGAGCTTGGGCGAGATATGATCTGCCGAGTGCCTGCTGTTCTTCAGCGGCGGCGTTGCTCGCCTGAGTGGCGCTCCGCATTGCGCGGCCCGCCTGCCACAGGGCGCTCCCGGCGAGAACCAGCAGGGCAATGAGAATGCCCAACATGGCGGCATTGGCGCGTTGCAGGCCGCGGCGCAATTCTTCGCGCCGCTGGGCCAGATCACTCGGCGCTGGCTGGGATGGGGCGGGGTTCAATTGCGATCAGCGTGCCAGAAAGCGCCGCCGGAAGAAAGCACGCCGTGGCGGCGACGGAGAGGCACAATGGGTTCTTGCCCTGCGGTCCACCCTTTGTAACCTCTCCGCCGCATGATGAACTATCGGATTTCTCAACGGGCCGCTTCCCTCGCGCCATCGCTCACGTTGGCGATTGACTCGAAGGCAAAACAGATGAAAGCGGAAGGACAGGACGTGGTCGGGTTCGGCGCGGGCGAGCCAGACTTCGACACGCCCCAGCACATCAAGGACGCCGCCGCGAAAGCGCTGGCGGATGGATTCACCAAATACACGCCGGCGGCGGGCATTCCCGAATTGCGTCAGGCCATCGCGGACAAACACAAGCGCGAGAACGGCCTCAGCTTCAAGCCGTCACAGATCATCGTCTCCTGCGGCGGCAAACATTCCTGCTACAACGTCATCCTCGCCACGTGCCAGGAAGGCGACGAAGTCATCATCCCCGCGCCGTATTGGTTGAGCTATCCCGAGATGGTAAAGCTCGCCGGTGCGAAACCGGTGATTCTCGAAACTTCCGACGCGACCGAGTTCAAAGTCACGCCGGCGCAACTACGCGCCGCCATCACGCCGCGCACGCGCCTGTTCGTGCTCAACTCGCCCAGCAATCCCACGGGCAGTGTCTATACGCCGGAGGAAACCAAAGCGCTGGGCGACATCTGTGTCGAGAAAGGCGTGCTCATCATGAGCGACGAGATTTACGAGCACCTGCTTTACGACGGCGCGACGGTGAAAAGTGTCGCCAGTTTCTCGCCGGCTCATTTCGAGCACACGATCATTGTCCACGGTTTTGCGAAAGCCTGGAGCATGACCGGCTGGCGACTCGGCTGGTGCGCCGCGCCCGAGCCGATTGCGAAGGCGATTGACGCCGTGCAAAGCCACAGCACGAGCAATCCCACCTCGTTCGCGCAGAAAGGCGCCGTCGCGGCGCTGAATGGATCGCAGGAACATCTACCGAAGTGGCTGGCCGAATTCGCGAAGCGCCGCACCTACGCCTTCAACAAACTGAACGCCATGCCCGGCATCTCCTGCGTGAATGCCAAAGGCGCGTTCTACCTGTTCCCGAACATCGCGAAGACCGGCCTCAATTCCTCCGAGTTCTGCGCGAAGCTGCTGGAGCAGGAAAAAGTCGCCGCCGTTCCCGGCATCGCATTTGGCGCGGACGATTACATCCGCCTCAGCTACGCCACCAGCCTGGCGAACATTGAAAAGGGCTTGGCGCGGATGGACAAATTTTGCCGCGGTTTGAAGAAATAGGACTTGTCCTCTCTTTCTTGGGATAGCCACCAGCAGCTCAAGGTGAGACCAACCGGTAGTACCGACCCGGCAAGAGCAGCGGCGTGGAGTCTTCGATTTCGAATTCACCGCCGCCGGCTGATTGAGGCGGCCCGATCGTTTCCCACCGGACAAAGTCGCTGGAAGCTTCAAGGTGGCAGACGGCCGGGGTTGTTGTAGAAAACCGCAGCCGCATCCGACCGTTGGGCTGCAACACGGCGCTGATAAACTGGGCCTTTGATGGCGAATTGAGACATTTGCCTTCCCCGCGGGCTTTGACGATGGAGCGGATTTCGGCGGCTGTCAGCGCGCGGGAATAGAGGCTGATTTCATCCATCGCACCGGTGTATTTCACGCTGGAACCGCTGTAAGCGCCGGCTGGCCGATAACCCAGAAAGAGGTCATATCCCGTTCGCGGCCTAAACGATCCGAAGTTGGTCTGAGCCACTTTGAGTCCACCGCAATAGATCACCGCGACACCGGAAGCCCGGTCGTAGGTGAGCGCAATGTGCTGCCACAACCCATTGGTCAGAATTCGCTGGGGCGAGTTGATCAGATGTGAGAACCCGTCGTTGTCCATCACGTTGGCTTGCAGGGCCAGCGTGGAGGCGGTGGCTAGTGCGACGCCCTGCGTGCCGGTGCCGCTGTTCCATTCGATCAGCGGCTGCATGCCTGTGCCGACCGTCTTGACCCAACCTTCCAAGGTCAAGCCGCCATACAGGCCGACATTGAGATTGCTGTTCGCGCCAACCCGGATGACGCCAGTGCTGAATTGAAAAGCCTTTCCAACCGCACCGTTGGTGAAACTGACGGTCTGCGTGACCACGCCGTGATTGCCTCCCACTTGATCGAGTGCATTGGACTCACCCCGCCACCAGGCGACGAGATTGAAAGTGGGCGGCGCGCAGGCCGGGGGAGGCAGACACTTGCCGCCGGCGTCGGCAGTTACGATGGCTTGGATTTCGGCCGCCGAAAGCGCTCGACTGTAGAGCGCG
>WBZT01000163.1_pt2 | contig 17508 bp, 13 predicted proteins | sample 5204241 | NCBI WGS metagenome assembly WBZT01 (sample SAMN12344358, study PRJNA552823) | activated sludge metagenome | biome: Activated sludge suspended growth; feature: Nitrification reactor; material: Wastewater; isolation source: activated sludge from nitrification reactor of wastewater...
GCATCGAGGCTTCGAAACTCGACATCTCGCCTGCTCACCGCATCAAGTGGCATCGCGATGTGTTCGACAACTCGGTGGCCGTGGCCAGCTTTACGGAGACCGCGCAACGACTGACCATCGGTAGCGAGGTGATTATCCAGCATTTTGAAGTAGCGCCGCTCGATTTCATCGTCGAGGACTACGCGGTCCATTATCCATTTGAATACCTCCAGGAAGAAAGGGTCGATCTTGCGCCCTTTCAGCAACCGGTTTATCTCGATCAGCAGCCGGCGGTGCGCGATTGGTTCAATAGCCTGAATCTGCTGCGCGGCAAAGTGGAAACCTACGTGCTGTTGGATCGACTGAACCAGATCATTGCCAAGGAATTCAAGTATGTCATTCGCGAGGAAGCTGGCGTACAGCCGCCCGAGCAGACCCTGGCCATCCGTAGTGGATCGTGCCGCGATTACGCAACCCTGTTCATCGAAACCTGCCGTTTTCTCGGCCTGGCGAGCCGATTCGTCAGCGGTTATTCGCATGTTCCCGAACTCGGGGTGGGCGGCGCGACGACTCACGCCTGGGCGGAAGTCTATCTTCCCGGTCCGGGCTGGAAAGGTTTCGATCCGACCGCCGGCGAGCTGACTGGCAGTCGGCATATTCCGGTTGCGGTGGCTCGTCATCCGGAAGCGGTGCCGCCGGTTGCCGGCAGCTTCGTCGGACCCAAGGGCCAAATCCCGGTGCTAACGGTCGATGTCCAGGTAACGGCGCTTTGAGGGGTATTGGTTTGACTTCACGCCAAGTCATTGTTTGATCGATTATTTCAACAGGTGAAGTCGATGTGGGGGTGACCGCCCGGTAGCCCTGATGGGGTCGATCGGGAGCCAGACAGCTACGAATCGCCATCGAAAACATATTGACTTGATTTGTCTAAATTTTCATGGGATTTCCAATGAATTTTTCAATGGGTGCTTGTTTTGTCTAGTCCCGTACCCTATAGTAATCAATGCAAGATTTTTAAGTAGATTATCTGTCCATTCGCTGCAAACCCTTCTTATTCGGTATTCGGCTCGTCAGTTCCTCTATTTTAACTCTTGTGCCCATGAGCGGCTGCTCAATTTTTTCAATCTTTTTCGAGATCTTAAAGACATGGCAAGTGGTACTGTTAAATGGTTTAACGAAGCAAAGGGCTTTGGTTTCATTTCCCCGGACGACGGTGGCGAGGATTTATTCGCGCACTTCTCTGCCATTCAAGGACAAGGATTCAAAACCCTTAGGGAAGCCCAGAAGGTTTCATTCGATGTGACCACTGGCCCCAAAGGTAAACAAGCAGCCAATATCCGCTCCATGGACTAAGCGTTCAGGATTGAGATCGATGAAATAGCCCGGCTCCGCCGGGCTATTTCGTTTGGTCCTCGATTTTCGCCTTCCTGGGGCTGAATGACGGACGCTTCATCGCTTGCGTAGGTCACTTCGGGTGGGACCGGCGATTTTTTGGTCACAAAGCGTTTCAGCTCAGTTTCGACCAGCGGTCTGGGCAGGATTTGCCCGTCGATCGAAACCCTCCATGTCATTCCTCCGACCTGTCTGGAATAAGCCGGTTGGCGATGCGATCCGCCGCCGTTAAGGTTTTCCAGTTACCTGCTGCTCTTCACACTGCGGAATTCTCATGCTGATCCGGGCCGGTTACGACATCATTTTTGAGCATCCGGCGCCGACGCCGATTATTGCGATGCTCTACCTTCATCCCTCGCGCGGACCCTCGATCCGTCGGGGCGACTATCTGCTGGTCGAACCGCCGGTGCAGGTCAGCGAATACATCGACGCGTTTGGCAACCGTTGTGGCCGTTTGGTGGCCCCCGCCGGTCCCATCCGCTTTTGGAACGACGTGGTGGTCGAGGACAGCGGTCAGTTGGACCAGCAGAACTCCGCCGCCGAACAACATGAAATCCACGACTTACCGGATGCGACACTCACCTTCCTGATGCCGAGCCGTTATTGCGAGGTGGACCGGATGGTGGATCTAGCCTGGCAACTGTTCGGCACCGTGCCGAAGGGTTGGGCGCGAGTACAGGCGATCTGTGACTTCGTGCATAATCACATCATGTTCGACTACATGCAGGCCCGCAAGACCCGCACCGCCTACGAAACCTACCAGGAGCGAGTCGGCGTCTGTCGCGATTTCACCCACTTGGCGATCACATTCTGCCGTTGCATGAACATCCCGGCGCGATATTGCACCGGCTATCTGGGCGACATCGGGGTGCCGGTGACGGGTCCGATGGATTTTAGCGCCTGGTTCGAGGCGTATCTGGACGGGCGCTGGTATCCCTTCGATCCGCGTAACAACATGCCTCGCATCGGCCGGGTGCTGATGGCTCATGGCCTCGACGCCGCCGATGTGGCGCTGCTGACTTCCTTCGGTCCCAGCCGACTGGAGCGCTTCACGGTATGGACCGATGAGGTGGGCGAGGATGCCTTGTTGTCAGTCTAGGACACACGGCACTCCCCGCAAGAGACCCAAAGAGAATTGGAGGGATTTCCGTTCGCGAGTGGCCATAATTCGTTTTCGATGACCGCCAGACCGTTTAGCAGGATCGATCATGACGCTCGCCCGTTATCACCTTGGCTGTCCGGTATGGAGCAATCGCGACTGGGTCGGGGAGCTATTCGCCTCCGCCGCCAAGCCTGGCGATTTCCTGCGCCAGTATTCGACGGTGTTCGACACGGTTGAAGGCAACAACTGTTTCTACGGATTGCCCAGGCCGGAAACCATCTTGCGTTGGCGGGACGAAGCCGCGCCGGGGTTTCGGTTCTGTTTCAAGTTTCCGCGTGTCATCAGTCACGAGCGGCGACTACGTGGCGTCGCGGTGGAAACGGCGGAGTTCCTGAATCGGTTGACACCACTGGCGGAGGCCGGTCGGTTAGGTCCGAGTTTCCTGCAATTGCCGCCCCGCTTCGGCCCGGACGATCTGCCGGTGTTGCGCGATTATCTGGCCGCGCTGCCGGCTGGGTTTCAGTACGCGGTCGAGGTGAGGCATCGTGATTTCTTCGCCAAGGGCGAAGCGGAGCGCCAGTTGAATCGATTATTGCGGGGCCTCGATCTCGACCGAGCCATGCTGGACAGCCGCGCCTTGTTCGACGCCGACCCAACCGATCCGGATACCCGGACCGCCCAGGGCCGGAAGCCGCGCCTGCCAGTTCACGCCATCAGCTTGGGTCCACGTCCGTTCATTCGTTACATCGGCCATCCCGTCCCCGAGGCGAACCGGCCGTATCTGGCGCCTTGGCTGGACAAACTCGATCTTTGGTTGAACGAGGGCCGAGAGCCGTATGTCTTCATTCACACCCCCAACAATCGACAGGCTCCGCGCTTGGCCCGACTGTTTCACGAGTGGCTGCGGACCCGCCGTCCCGAGGTGGGCCTACTGCCGCCTTGGCCGGCGGAGGCGACGGGTGACGACGGCTAACCGTCGGTCGCTTGGGTCGTAACCAAGCGTAAGGAGAGGTATTCGGCCCTTCTGCTGCGAGATCAGCGGTATTCCTGTCGCCGTTGCGGAAGAGAATCCGACTGTTCGCTGTAGCGGGGAGACCAGTGATCGCGACGTTCGATCTGAGCGGTTTCGCCGTTGCCGTTCAGTGCCCGGTTGGCGCTTTCCAGACCACGTTGCACTTCCGAGCCCACCGCCTTGCTGGTGCGGCTGACCCAGCGGGTAAAGGTTTCGGCCGGACCGGAAACGCCGCCGGTCGTGCCCGCCGCCTGCTTGGAACGGTTCGTCGGCGCGGTGGGCGGTTTGGCGGGAGCAGTGGCAGGCGCGGTGCCGCTGGAGCGGCTCACCAGCTTGATTGGCGGCAGGGCCGGTGGGGCCGATTGCGAGCGCGATTTCAGTTCGATCGGCGGTAACGTCAGCGCCGTGGGTTGCGAGCGCGATTTCAGTTCGATGGGCGGCAAGGTTGGCGGTGCTGGTTGTGGTTGTGGTTGTGGTTGTGGTTGTGGTCGCGGCGCGGCGCGGGCGACCGCTGGCTTGGCGGGCACGGCGGCGGGTTGGGTCGCGCGCGGAGTGGCGGTGGCGGGTGCCGCTTTGGCGGTGCGACGGGCGCGGGTGGCCGGAGTGACTTTTGCGGTACGGTGGGTACGGGTGGAGGTCGCCGCCGTTGGCGCGGTCGGTTTAGATGCCGATTTCGTGATCCGCGAAACGGGTGCTGGCGCGTTTTCCTCGACGATGGGCGCGGTGGGAGATGCTTTGGCGGTTCTGGCCTTGGTCGAATGTTTGGGTCGAGCCGACGGGACCGGTTCCGGCGCGGCGGGTGTCACGATTTCGGGCGGAGCGGCGATAACCACCGGTTCGACGGGTTCGACGGGTTCGACGGGTTCGATCGCGGGCGGAGCGGCGACGGCTGTTGCCGGTTCGGTTTCGGCGTCGGTTCCGGCGGGCGCCGGTGGATTGGTATTGGCCGCGACCGGCGCGGTGTCCACATCCTGGATCGATTCCGGCGCGGTGGTGGTAGCTGGCGGTGGCGGCGCGTCGGCGACCGTGGGTGTCGGAGTCGGGGACACGGTCGGTTCCGCCGGTGGCACGGTATCGGATACCGCTTGGGTGCTGGCGACGGCGTCCGGCGACTGCTCGTGATCCTGTCGGATCTGACCGGCCGGCTGGAGGAGGAGCGTCCAGGCCAACACGCTCGCCAACCCGAGCATCCCAGCCAGTCCCACCGATCGCCGCAACCAAGGTGAAAAAGTCGGCGCGGCGGCGCGGCGCGGGTGCCGACGCGGCGGATCGGCCGACAGCGGCAGGTCCCAATCCGGTTCCGCAATCGGGGCGGGCAGGATGGACTGGCCGGAACGCGCCGCATCCAGCACGGCATGGATGGCGGCGCTGTCGGTGGGCCGGTCGGCGGGATCGCGCGCCAGCAATTGCTCGATCAGGTCGGTCAACAGGGCCGCCGCGCCGCCGTGTCCGTGCTCCGGCAGCGCCGGTACCGTCCAGAATTCGATGGAGCGCCGCAGTTGCTCCCGTTCGTCCTCAGTGAGGCCGCCCAGTTGCTCGCCTCGCTGGGCAGCGCCTTCCTGACCATGCAGGGCCAGCAATTGGCCGAGCCGGCGCTGGGCCTCGGTGGTCGGCTGCTCGGTGATCAAGCTGAACAGCAGAAGTCCCAGAGCGTAGTAGTCGGCGCGGTAGTCCACTGCGTACTCACAGCCGCTCGCGCCGTGACCGACCGGCAGGATCTGTTCCGGCGCCATGGTGGCGGGGGTGCCGATGAACGAACGGGTGCTGTCGCCGTTCTCACGTTTGAGTGAGCCGAAATCGGCCAGCTTGAGCAGATTGCCATCGTCGCCGACCAGGATGTTGCTGAGTTTAAGATCGCGGTAGACGAAGCCAGCGCGATGGATGACCGTCAGGCCCGTCAAGATTTGCCGGGCCCAGTCGAGAGTGCGATCCAGTTCCTGGGGCGGCGCGCCGTCTCGCCGCTGCTGTGCCAGCCACTGACCGAGGTTGGCCTGCAACCGTTCCAACACCAGCACTGGCTGACCGTCGATTTGACCATGGTCGAGCAGGGCGACGATATGCCGCGACTGTTCGGCGCCCAGGTCGTCCAGAAATGCGATCTCCCGCTCCAGATGCTCGCGCCAGTGACCCTGTAGGGCGGGGTCGGCTTGAGACATCGCCTCGGTGTTGATGAACTTCAGGGCGACGGCGCGCCCGGCGTCATCGGTGGCCGCCCAGACTTGGCCGTAGCTGCCGGCGCCGGGCGAAAGAATGGCGCCGAGCCGGTAACTTCGGCCGTTGATCGCGATCCGTTCACCGCTTTGCATGGGGTGTTCTCCAGGCTGGCCATTCTCGGGACAGAATGGTAATCCAGTAAACTAATCGGTAGCCGCCGGGTCAAGCGGCTCCGCATATTTATATCATTGCACATGAAATCTGTATCGACACTGAATTGCGCCGCGTCACGCCGGCTGTTGCCATCCGTCCTGTTCGCGTTGGGCGTGGCTCTCGGCGTGGGGGCCTTGTGGGCGCAACTGGAAGCGATTTATACCCGGTCGACGCCTCTGCCGTCGGCACCGGCGCGGTTGCCGACGGGCTTGCCGGAGGAGGCGGTGACCATTCCCGCCGGCCCGGGATTTCAGCTGATTATCCTACGCCACGGGCTGCTGCTGGTACGAGGACCGGGCCAACCGATCGGTCAGCAGGATCTGGCTTTGTGCGACCAAAGCGTCGATTCCGTCGCCGGACCACCCGTCATGGCGCCGTTGTACATCGGCTGGGATTGGCCACGACTGCGGGAAGTCGCCGCCGGTCGCGCTGTTCATTCCTCCCAACCGATGGATGGCGGTCTGAAGAACCCGTTGCTGGATGACGGTCCCGATGGGATGGACGTGCCGGCTTTCGTCGTGACCACGGACCCGGCGGGCATGCCGACGCGACCCTATGCCGACGCGGGGTCGTTGCGGGTGACCTTGCATGATCAGCGGCCGGTCTTGCTGCTGGCGGACACGGCGGAAACGGGCACGGGGCCGGCACTGGCGTTCCAACGCGATCTCTGGTTGCTGTGGAACGTCGGCCCGGTGGTTGCCGGGCGCTGGGATCGTGCGCTGCGGGTGCGGTTGTTGGAAGATCGCGCCTGTCCGCTCGGGCGGCTGCGGATCGAGGTATACGGTCCTCCACCGGAAAAGGCCGGGATGGCCGACGTGGAACCGCGAACCGTGGTGTGGTATGCGGGTGACAATTCGGCGCGGGAATTCCGTTTGGCGCCCGGCCATTATGCGCCCGCCGCGCCACCATCGCCTCGCGAAGACGCCGAACTGTTCGAGCGGTCGCTGGCCACTGGTTTGCTGCGGTTGGGCGAAGATGGCCGGATCGCCATCGCGCCGGCCGATCTGCCTTTGCGCCGCGCGTTCGCCCATGTCCGCCCCGATCTGCTGGTGTCTGGCGACGGCGAGCACGATTGGTTGGATGGACCCTGGAATGCTGAAATGCAGCGTTTGCATCAGGCGCTGCGTTTCAGCGCCACCGGCCGCTATGTGCGCCGCCAGGTCGCTACGTTCAATGCCCGCCAACTGCTGGCGGCGGTGCGCTGGCGGCCAGAGAATTCCGATCTGAGCGGAGACTGGCGGGCGGATTGGAAGGAGGTTCCGCTGATGCTGACCGAATCCATGCCGCTGCTGGCCGGGCGCTTGTTTGCCGAAGCGCCACACGGTTGGCAACCCTGGCGACGGGTGGCGCGCTGGCCAGCGCTGGAGCAGCGGTGGCCGGTGCGGTTTCGGTTGAGCCTGCCCCGCCCGGCCCGGTCCGGTGAGCGGCTGGAACTACTGGTGGTGGGCGGCCCCCCGGCTGTGACCGGTGCTGCGGTGCTAGCCAGCGCGCCGCGTTGCGTGGACGCGCGACCCTGCGTCGAGCAGGACTCGCTGGCTCGCTGGTTACGGTTGGAAATGGGGGAGGGCGCCACGGAATTGACGCTGGTTTTTCAACCGTTGTCGGCCGAGGTATTCCCTGGTTTGTACCGTTACGACTTTGCCCATATCCGCCGGGTCGATGGTCGCCTGCGCTGGTACGATTCACCGGCGGCCAATGGCGGCGATCCGTCCCGACCATCGCCGGCCGAAGTGACGCTGCGCGACCGAGCGGGGACGCTGTTGTGGGAAGCCGGCCAGCCGACCGATGCCATGTGGGATCTGGGGTTGGCGACCTTGGTCGGCCTGGGCCCGGTCCATGCCGGTTCGGTGGGCGGCGTGCTGGCGCGGTTGGGCCGGCACGGTGCGACGATGGTCGAGGCCCGCCTGACCGTGGACCCCCACTTGCAACAGGCGGCGCGGCGGGCGCTGCTGGAGCAATTGCCGGGCATCGGCGTTGCGGCGAGCGAAATCAATGCTCGGCAAGAGCAGCGCGTGGCGAGTCTGGTCGTGCTGGATGCCGATCGGGGTGATATCTTGGCCGTGGCCGGCAGCCCAGAACCGCCGGCTGGCATCGTCTGGAGCGATCTATCCACGTTCGTAGCGGCCGTGCGGCCGCGCCGCAATCCGTTGTGGGTTCGAGCCTGGCAGCGCGACGGCGACGGTTCGGACTCGGTTGGCTCGGTTTTCGAACTGGTCGATGCCTTGTCGCTGGAGTGGGAAGCTGGTCACCGGCCGCAACTGGCGGCGGCGCTGGCGGGTTTGACCGCTGACACACTGGCGGGATGGCCGCCCGCGCTAACGTATGGTTTTGCGGCGAACGCGGCTTGTTATCCGGTCCACGCTGGCAGTCGCGAACCGTCGGCGGTTTGTGATGAACAGGGCGATGGGCATACTTTGCTAGAACGGATGTGGCGCCACGGCGATGAGCGATATGGCTTGGCCCAGGCGCTGCGCGATTCCGCGCGTGGTTGGTTCGCCTGGCTGGTGGAGACTACCGATGCCACGTTGCTGGACGATGCGGGGTCGTCGGGCTTGGCCAGCGCGCGAGCCCTGACTCCGGCGGCATTGCGGGGGGTACGGCCGCTGCTGGATATCATGGCCGAACTCGGTTTCGACTCGACCCGAGATCTGGATGGCGGCTTGTTGCCGGCCGGCCTGATCGGGGCAAATGATGTCCTGCGAGCGAGCGCGGCGGCACTGGAACCGACGACCGATCGCGGGCGGGTGCGGCGCACGGCGTTGGGACAAGGAGTATATGTCACACCGTTGCAACTGGCCGAGCTGGCGGCGACTGTCGCCACCGGCCGGCGGACGCCGCCGAGAATGCTGGCCGAACTGAACGGTCAACCGGCGCAAGATGCGGCGGCAACCACGCTCGACATTGCCACCGACCGCATTCGGCGAGGCATGCGGCTGGCGCTGGACGAGGAGCCATTACGCACTGTGTTCGCGGGTGCGCGCTTCGATGCGATCCGGCCGTCGCTCTATCTGAAGGCTGGCGCCGCATGGTTGGATTCCACGAAAGCGACGGCGAATGCCTGGCTGGTGGGCTGGCTGGAACCGGATGCGCTGCCGGGTGAGAATCGGCGTCTGGCCTTTGCTTGTTGGATCAGTCCCGCCACCGGTCCCGACGGTACGGAGTGCGGCGAATTGACGGCGGCTTGGCTGACGGCGCTGGCCGGGGCGAAAGACGATGAATGAGCCCGGACCCCGCGCCGGCGGTGATCCTGTCGCGCCCCGCTGGCCGGCGGTGCTGGCTGGTCGCTGGTGGCTGACGTTGCTCTGGTTGTTACCGGTGTTGGCGATGGGGTGGACAGTGTATCGAGCGCCAGCCTGGCTGGAACCCGGGATACTGACCGTCATCCTGGAACCTGGCCAAACGGTCATGTTGGGTCGCGAGGCATTGCGGGCGCTGCAGGCCGACAGCGAACATATTCTGCTGCGGCGCGAAGCCGGTGGTGAGTGGCGGTTGATCAACATCGCCACCGGCAAGCAGGTATTGTGGCAACCGGCCCGTGGCGGCGATGAGCGGCCGATCCGGGAATGGCCACTGCGAGCGGGAGCGGTCTTTGTCGCCGACGGTCAAGCCTTCACCGTGCTTGGTGCGGAAGGTGGGCGACTGGCGCTGCAAGAGGGTGGGCGGCGTTGGGAATACGATGGTTTTCGTTTGCGCCTGGAAGGCCAACCGCTGCCCGAGTGTTACCCGGACTGGCGAAGTCGTTGGCGCGAACGGGTGGCCGACCTGGGATGGCTCGGTTTGGTCCGGCGACCGCTGCGCTTGGGGGGCGGCGTCCATTGCGCCGATCGGCTGGGCTTGGTGGGGGTGCCGCTGGATACCGTGGTGGTGGCGACCGTTGGTTCGGGTTTCGTGTTACGCCCCGGCGAGGCCGGGCGACCGGACGGACCGGCGGTGACGGTGGCGGCGGGCGGACCGGAAGCCGAATCGCTGTGGCGGCGCTCCGTCCCGCTGATGACTGGCGACGGTTTGATCATCGGTCGTACCCAGTATCGGGTATTGCGGACCGTCCCGGCGCTGGAACTGGCGGTTGTGGCCCATGCCCAGCGCTGGCCCGCCGCGATAGCTCCACGTCCGGTCACACCTCCAGTGGAGGTGCGCTGGCGCCCGGTGGCTTGGCTATGGCCGCCGGGTTTGGGCGCGCTGGCTTGGCCACTGGGTCTGGCGCTGCCTCTGTTGGCGCTGGGGCTGATCTGGCCGGCACGGACGCGCGGTGGGCGACGGCCGAGTGCGGGTGATCGCGGCCGGATCGCGGGCGCGCTGGCACTGGCCGGGGGTAGTCTGGGTCTCTATCTGAATAGTTTGACCGTTCCAGTGCTGTGGCCCTACTTGTTGGCATGGCCGGCTCTGCTGCTTTGGCTGACGGCGGTACGCTCGCCGTGGAGCGTTGGTTTGCTGGTCGTGCTGACGTTGTTGCTGGGCGGCGGGTGGGTCACCCTGCTGCAATTGGGAGCCGGCGCCGACGAGTCCGGTTGGCCGCGCTTCGGCGGCGCTGGCGCGGCGCTGGCCGGGGCATTCGGCTGGCTGGCGTGGGCCGGGTGGGGCGCCTGGCGCCACTGGCGATTGCCCGACGGGCTGGGTGTTTGGTTGACGCGCTGGGGACCGCTGGCACTGGGTGGTGTAGCGCTGATATTGCTGGCGGCACAAGCCGCGTTTGGCGATGAGGGCGGTTGGAGCGGTTTCCAGCCGTTCGAACTGGCCAAGCTGGCATTGGTGCTGTTGGCGGCTCATGCGCTGACGGTTCGCTCGGGGACGGGGAGCGCCAGAAAGCCTTTCCGATGGGCGCGTTCCTCGGGGCCGGTGCTGTTGTTGTTGGCGGCGAGCGGTTTTGCGCTGGTGGTCCTGCGCGATTTCTCGCCCCTGGTATTGTTGTTGCTTTGGGCGCTGGCGTTGACGTTGGCATGGACGGTTTACCGACGAATGCATGCCCGGCCAGGTTGGCGCTGGGGCAGCCGATTGGCGCTGCTTGTGTTGGTCGGGTCGCTCGCGACCGGTGTGATGGGGTTACGTCAATGGCCTGACAGCTTGCCGCCGAGTTTGCAGCCGATTCGGATTCGAGCCTGGATGGCGCCGGAGCAATACCCGCACGCCGGCTATCAACTGCGCCGGGCGCTGGAGGCGATCCGGGCCGGCGGCTGGACCGGCGCGGTTTGGAGCGATACGGCCAACGGGCGGGTCATGACCGTTCCCTTGGTGGAAAATGACTTCACGCCGACGTTTTTCCTGAATCGCTACGGCGGTCTGGCGGCGTTGCTGCTGGTGGCCACGCAGACGGCCTTCGTTTTGTTGCTGGTGGCGATCGCCGGTCGCGCCCTGAGACGGACCGACCGCAATGACCAACGATCGGCGGCGCTTGGCGACTTCGCCTATTTCGCACTGTGCGGCGGAGCGGCCTTGCTCGGCGCGCATTTTTTGGTGTCATGGGGTACCAATCTGGGATTTCTGCCGGTGATGGGTCAGCCGATGTCGCTGCTCTCGGTCGCCGGTAGCCATCTGGTGCTATTCGTGTTGCCGATCGTGGCGTTGGCCGTCGCGGTCGAGGAAGGAAATGATGAACACTCACCCTAATGCCCTGATTGCCTCCGATTACGTCATCTGCGTGAACTTGCGCGCGGTGCCGGATATCTTCAACGCCGAATGGTTGTGGGATCGGGTTCGGATCGGCCAGGAGGGGGTGTTGCTGCTGGAAGCGCTCAAACGCCATCCGCGACGTATCGCGCGTTCCGCCGGCCAGCGCCAGGAGACCTACTACAGCCATGTCGTCATTCGGATTTCGGAACGCGATTCCATTCGTGACGAACGGCTGGAGGATGGGTTCGGCCGCCGTTTGCTCCTGGGGGAATTGCGGCGTTTGCACGAACGGGATCTGGGCGAGCATCTGGCCGAGAACGCAGTGGTGCGTTATCGCCTGGAGCCGGACCCGGTGTTGCGTCCCGGCGAAGTGCAGGCGCTGTTCGGTCGGGCGATCTACCTGCCGGCCGATGATGAAGTGCCTCTCTTTCGGATTGAGGTGACGGCCGATGGGCAGAGCGATTGGCGGGAAGTGGGATCGATCTATCCTGGCCAGCGGTTGACGCTACTCAACGGTGATCGGCGTGCTAGCAGTTACGCGGTGGTGGCTTGGCCGTTCCCGGGCAATGAATCGATATTGCTGCTACAACGATCCGAGGCATCGACCCTGGTGGATGTGGTGGAGGAGCCGCCGGCCTGTCTGAATCTGACCGGCGATGGCCAGGGTGGCTTCGTGGCGCGCGACCATCGTGGTCGTGGTTTGCGGCTGCGGGTCGTGGCGCTGTCGGCGGGCGTGGAACCCTCGACCTTACCGGAACAGATGCTGCCGGAATTGCCGGCGCGGCCGGAACAACGGCGCGTCGCCCCGGCCGCCGATATGGGCAAGCCGGCATCGGGGTCGAAGCCATCCGCCCCGGCGGACGGCGATTACACGGTGATCGATCATTGGGGTCGGCGCGAACCGGTGTTTGGTGCCCCAGTATATTTCGAGGAACCACCGTCGGCGCCGGCCGCTATTCTGGAGTCCTCCCCACCACCCACGCCGGCATCGCCGAATGGACTCGACCAGCATACCTGGATTCCCCGGCGACCGGCGGTTTACTTGCAGGTGGTGGGCGTCGCCTTGCAACGCTTGTCGACCTATGCGGCGGCTGGTATCAGCGACTGGCGGATCAGCTTCAATCGCACGGGCGGGCTGGTATTGGACAACCATCCCGATGCCGCCGCCTGGCTGCGGATCGACAGCGCGGATCGGTTGTTTGGCGAGGTCGTGGGGCTATCGACGCCCCTGGAACTACCGAGCATGTGGCAGCCATTTCCGGAGCTGGAATTGGAGTTCTGCGCCGTGCCGTCGTCAATGACGGGGCATTATCTTGGCTGGGTGCGGTTGCCGGCGCCGCTGGCGTTGCCGGTCCCGCGCGAGCGGGCGGTGAGCTTCGGTCGCGGCTCTGAGGCGGACATCGCGCCACGCCTGTTGGCCGATCCACGCTCCCTGCGCTGGGAGGGCAAACCGAACAAAACGGTCGGCATCAGCGCCGAATATCTGGGGTTGTCGCGTCGCCATCTGCGGGTGCAGGCGCGGCGCGAGGATTGGTGGGTGCAATTGGAAAGCCAGAATATGTCGGTTTACCGGCTGGCATCGTCGGGCGAGGTGCTGGACGTGCTCAGTCCCGGCGTGGACACCGCTGCCGCCGCCAAGCCAGGCGATCTACTGGTGGCGGGGGGCTACGTACTGGCGCTGGGGGCGGTGGAGTGATCCCCGCGCGTCCGAACCGGAACGGGCGGGGATTCAGGGCGTGCTCACCGAGCGGACTTGCATTTGCTTCGGCGCGAAAATCGGGGACGCAATGACATCGGCCGCAGCGATGGCGAAATTGAGGTTTTGGCCGACTTTCAACCCCATGGTGGCGATGCCGATGACGGTACCGTCCCGCAGGATGACCGGTCCGCCGCTGTTGCCGGGGCTGATCGGCGCGGAAATCTGAATGTAGCGGACCCCGTCGATCTCGCGTAGCCCGCTGATCACGCCAGTCGAAAAGGTACTCTCCAGGCCGTAGGGGTTGCCGATCACGAACACATCCAGCCCGATCAGATCCTGGCTGTAGGTTTGGTTGAGAATAAAGCTTTCCTTGCTTTTGAGTTTGGTGGCCAACAATGCCAGGTCCGGTTCCTTGCTGCGTTTGCGGATGCGAGCCACCGACTCCCGGTCGCCGCAGCGGACCGCCAGGTTCTCGGCTTTATCGATGACGTGGTTGTTGGTGATGACCAGCCCATCTTTCGATACCAGCAGGCCACTGCCCAGATTGGCGGTTTTACCATCCTGGAAAGTAACGATCAGGCAGGTGAGCGGCATGCCGCGTCGGTAAATGCGTTGCCCCGGATTGCCGTTATCCGCCGCCGGTGACGCGGTTGGCTCCGCCGTGGCGGGGTCGGCCGGCTTTGCCAACAAGGCCAAACCTTGTTTCAGCGAGCCGAGTAGGTCGCGGGTTGTCGTGGTGGGAGAGGTGGTTTGGATTTCGGGAACGTGCCTGGAATCTCCCCCAGGCTGGACCGGCGCGGCCGGTTGGGGGGGTGGGGAACCGGTGAGCGGAACGGGCTTGGTGGCGGGTGCGGGCCGCGTCGCTCGCAAGGCTTGCAACGCGCCGATGCGGACGGCATCTGCTGGATCGGCGGTGGCCAGTTGCCGCAGCTGTTCGGTCGCTTGTGGCTGGTCCTGGGCGAAGCGGAGGGCGTTGACGAACGCGCCGGTCGCTCGGCGGACGTCGCCCTGCTGACCATAGACTTGTCCCAGGGCGAGCCAGGACGCCGAACGGGTCGGCGCCAGGGACAGCGCGTAGACCAACAGTCGTTCCGCTTCCTTGAAACGGTGCAACCGCAAATAGGTCAGGCCGAGCGCGCCGGCGATTTCTGGATCGGCTGGATCGGCGATGAAGGCTTGGCGGAACGCCGCTAGCGCTTCCTTCAATTGGCCGTCGGCCAACCGCTCCTGGCCGTGCTGGCTGAAAGGGCTGGCCTGCCGGGCATCGCCCGGCTCCGGCCGTGGCAGGTTTTCCATCTGTTCCCGGAAGATCAGCACGCCGGCTTCTTCGTTGGCGCCGGCCAGGGTGATCATTTGCTGGACGTAATAATCGATCGTTTCGTATTGACTGGCCGAGGCGGGCAAAGCGCCGGTCAGCGCCAGTGCCAGCATTACGCCACGAAAGATGCAGGGCGGAAAATTCATGGCGCGCGAGTGGGGTTCGGCGCGCTGTTCATCGGCACGATGCCGCCGGGGTTGGCCGGCAGCGGTGGCACGATGACGGCTTCCGCCGGCAGATGGAACAGTCGCAAGGTTTCCAGGGCGGCGTTGCGCAGGATGTCGGCCGCCTCGTTTTCGGCGATGTTGCGCAGGATTTCCTCGGCGCGCATCTGATTCTGGGCAAAGCGGTAGGTGTTGGCCAGGGCGCCCAGCGCACGGTCGGCGTCGTTGGCCAAGCCGTACACTTGGGCAAGCTGGAACCAGGCCACGGCCCGGGTGGGTTCGAGGGCGAGCGCCTGTTGCAAGGCGACTTCCGCTTCGGGAAAGCGACCCATCTTGCGGTAGACCAGCCCCGCATAGTTGGCGGCATCGGCGTTACCGGGATCGTCCCGGCTGGCCTGCTGGAACGCCTCCAGCGCCGCATCCAGCGCATCCTGCTCAAACAGGGCCATGCCACGCTGAAAGGCGGCGCGTGCCGCCGCCGGGTCGGATGCCGCCGGTCTTGGGTTCTGTTCCAGCATTCGCTGCATGCCCGTCACCCCCTGCTCGTTGTTGGTGGCGGCCATTTCGATCATTTGTTGGACGAAATAGCGGTTCCGCTCGCTATCCTGGGCCAAGGCCGCCGGCATCGCGACGATCCATGCCGCCAGCAACAGTGCCGGCATCCGGCGAGCATCGTTCATGCCCCACGTCCCGCGTCTCACAGATTCTTGATGGCATCGTACTGCCGTTCCAGGCTGAGCCGTTTGGAATTGGCCTGGGCGGTGGTCAGTTGGCCCTTGTCGAGTTGGACCTCGAACTCCTGGATGTCGCGGTTCAATTGTTGTTGCTTGCGCTGCAACTCCGCCGTGCGCTGATCGGTGGCGGATTTGGATCGCTTCAACTGATCGACCCGCTTGGCGAGCGCTCGGTTTCTGGCCTTGAGCGAGGCCAACTGGCGGCGCTGTTCGGCCACCTCGTCGGCTTTCATCTGCCGCTCGCTTTCCAGATAGGCGCCTTCTTCCCGCAGGGCGCGCAGTTGGTTCAGGCTGTCGTCCCGCTGCTCTTGCAGGCCCTGCTGGCGCGTTTCGTAGTCGCCGGCCGCCAGCCCGTGCACGCCGCCGAAGAATCCGCCGCCGTGCGGATCGTTGGTCGGATCGGCGGCGCAGCCTCCCAGCAGGAGCAGACTCAGGATACCGGCATAACCGCGTGTGAATGCCATGATCGTGATCTCCCATCCCCGGCTTGCCCGATGGCGGGCGGGGGGATGCTTCGAGCGTTGTTGTGCTAGATGGACATGCTGTCGTAAACCCGCTGCAAGCTGGCGACGTTCTGACTGGATCTTTGCCGGGTTTCCTTCAGTTCCACCAGATTGGACTCCAACTGCCGGGTATATTGATCCTGCGGCCCTCGCTTCTGCTGGGATTCCTGATGGACCTGCTCGGCATCGGCCAGTTGTTTCTCGGCCAGCGAGTTGATCTGTTTGGCTTTGGCCAGTTGCTTTTCCACGGTGGCTTTCTGCCGGACGAGGGCATCCCGCGAGGCCTTGCCCGCCCGATATTGCCGCGCCAGCCGCTGCGATTCGCGGTCCAGTTGGGCAATTTCCTGGTAAAGCTGGCGGTTCTGGGCATCGGCCTCTTGAATGAACTCCTGATTACGGTGGATTTCCGCGACCAGGAAGTCCTCCTCGTTGGCGTACTGAGCCTTGCGTTCGGCGATGGAACTGCCGATGCCGGCGCCGATCAAACCACCGGCCGCGGCGCCAATCAAGGCGCCCCGGCCCCGGTTGTCGCTGACGGCGGCGCCGAGCAGCCCGCCTACGAGTGCCCCAAACACCGCGCCCTGAGCGACGGTCGCCTGCTGGTCGTTCGTGGTGCCGTCGGGGTTGGTGGCGCACCCCGATAAGGTCGCGCCGATCGCGACGGCGACAAGCCATTTCGTGCCTGAATGGTGAACGTGCATGAGTATCTCCAAACCGTGGTCGTGGTTGGTCTTATATCCTTTTGACAATTCTGGAAGCGGCGGGGTGCTAAATCAACGCGCCAGCCAGCCGTTCGGAGAAAAAACGCCGTCCCCGGCGCGGTTGGTGGCTTGTTAAGGTAGTACCATTCGGCCGGTGGCGCGCAAATTCGCCAACGGTTCCCACTCTCCGAAAACCACTTCCCCGAATGATTGCAATATGAACTTCGTGCTTGCAATGCGTTTGCTGATCGAACGTGAAAATAGATGTCGTTCCTGGTCGAAAATGGCTTTAGCCGGCTGGGTCGGTCTGGTCGCGCTGCTTGTCCCTGGAATGGTGCTGGCGGAATCCCGCACCGCGCTGGTGGTTGGCAATGGCGCCTATCAAGACGCGCCGCTGAAGAACCCGGCCAACGACGCCCGCGACATGGCGGCCAAGCTGCGGGAATTGGGGTTTCAGGTCATCGAACGGATCGACGCCGACCGTCAGACCCTGCGGTTGGCGCTGCGGGAGTTTGAGCAACAGTTGCGGCAGCGGCGCGGCGTCGGTCTGTTTTATTACGCTGGACACGGTGTCCAGCTCAAGGGGCAGAACTACCTGATACCCATCGGCGCCGATATCCGTCAGGAGTTCGAAGTGCCCGACGAAGGTGTCGACGCCGACATCGTGCTGCGGGCGATGGAGTCCGCCGGCAACGAACTGAACATCATGATTCTGGATGCCTGCCGCAACAATCCCTTTACCCGGGGTTTCGGCGGAGGCCGGGGGTTGGCGCGGATGGAGGGTCCGGCCGGGACCTTTATCGCCTACGCCACCGCGCCCGGCGCGGTTTCGCAGGACGGCGCCAACCGCAACAGCCCCTACACCCGCCATCTGCTGGCGGCCATGAGCATGCCCGGCCTGAGTCTCGAACAGGTGTTCAAGCAGGTGTT
>WBZT01000621.1_pt1 | contig 17508 bp, 24 predicted proteins | sample 5204241 | NCBI WGS metagenome assembly WBZT01 (sample SAMN12344358, study PRJNA552823) | activated sludge metagenome | biome: Activated sludge suspended growth; feature: Nitrification reactor; material: Wastewater; isolation source: activated sludge from nitrification reactor of wastewater...
ATTATGATATCTTTCATGATACAAAATTAAAGTATTCTTTTGTCGTAATCAACCCGCGACAATGTCGTATTTACACTTGGAAACATTGGCGAAATAAGTGTATGTTTGTAATGTATTTTTGATAAAACAAGAAATTAATTAAAAATCTTCTAAATTGAAGATAACTCTGAGCTGAAATGAAATTGAGCCCGGTCATTCTCGCGGGTGGAATTGAGGAAACCTTCAGAAAGCTTGAAGAAGGGCAACGAAAATGTAAACAGCTCTAAAATTTCAATCAGAGCTGAAAGTCATTGGGGTTCATATTTTGGAATGTTTAGAGACAAATATAGAATTGAATAAGTGGTAGATTTTGAGCCGGATATAGATCATTTTTGAAACGCTTAATTAACTTCATCTATAACAAGAAATAATTCTAAAATGAAAAAAATGAATCCTGTGGTACATTTTGAAATGCCTGCAGAAGACAGGTCAAGAATGTCAAACTTCTACTCTGGTGTTTTCGGCTGGGAAGCGCAGCAGCTTGGACCCGAAATGGGAAATTACATAATTGTTAAAACCACTGAAACAGGCGAGAACGGATTTCCTAAAAATCCGGGTATAATAAACGGCGGACTTTTCGATAAAACCGCTGACAACAACGTAACTTCAGTAGTGATCGCAGTTGAAGATATCCGCGAAGCAATGAAAGCAGTTGAAGCGGCTGGCGGAAAGATCCTCGGCGGAAGCTACAAAGCCGGCGAGCCGGATGATATCCCGGGTGTGGGTCTTTATTGCGCTATTCTGGATACAGAAGGCAACAGGGTTGGAATGCTCCAGCCTAATCCTAAGATGTAATTCTAAACAAACATTATGTTTAACAAATTTTTATATGAAAACTGAAATAAACGCATATCTTACTTTTAACGGAACGGCCAGGGAAGCTATGACCTTCTACATGGATGTACTGGGCGGCGAGCTTTCAATAATGGCTGTTGCTGATAGCCCTGCCAAAAAAAACTTTCCCGAAAATGAGCTGAATAAAGTCATGCACTCTGCCCTGATCAGCGGAGATATTACATTGTTCGCCACAGACATGCTTCCAAACGGTGAATTCACCGAAGGCAATGGTGTTACATTAAGCTTAAGCTGTTCATCTGAAAAGGAAATAAACGAATACTTCGATAAATTATCTGAAGGCGGCAAAGTGATCCACCCTCTTCACAAGGAATTCTGGGGCGGAATGTTCGCGGTATTGATCGATAAGTACGGCAAGAAATGGATGCTCAATTCAGAAATGGACAAGAAATAACCTTAAAGAAAAAGTAAATGACTACGAAAACAAAGAGCAGCAGAATGGAGTCGCTGGTAACACTTTACGATATGCATACCGATTTTTTCGCTAAAGCGATTGATGGAATTTCTGACAGCGATTCTCACAACAGGCTTAATACAAAAGCAAATCACCCTGCTTGGCTGGCAGGAAGCATGGTGGAAGGCAGATTTGAGATGGCCAAAGAGCTTGGACCGTATAAAGATATTAAGCAGGAAGCATTCAAGCTATTTGAAAATCACCAGGATATTAAGGATGAAGCAGAATACCCTTCAATGGATTCCTATCTGCATGACTGGAAAAGGATCTCTCCGCTTCTCAGAAAGCTCTATGTGGATATGACGGATGAAAAGCTGGATAGCCAGTTTGAAATGCCGGAAATGAAAATGACCTATTATGAATTTATTTCATTCATAATTTACCGCGAAGCAAACATCATAGGACAACTTGTTCTGTGGCGCAGGCTGCTGGGATATGAATCAATTAAATATGACTAACCGGATAAAAGTTATATCAAATAAAATGAGAAAACTAAAATTACAGGTACAAATTACAATAGATGGGTATATTGCCGGACCTGAAGGCCAGCTTGACTGGATGACATGGAACTGGGATCAGAAGCTGGTTGAAAACACTGAAAAGCTGACAGACCCCGTCACAACGATACTGCTTGGAAGGAAAATGGCGGATGGGTTTATTTCACACTGGGCGAAAGTAAAGGCTGACCCTCAATCGCCGGAACACTCAGCGGGCGTAAAGTTTACTGATACGCATAAGGTAGTTTTCAGCAAAACCATGGATTCATCGATTTGGCCGAATACAGACCTGGCTAAAGGTGATCTTGCTGCTGAAGTTAACAGGCTGAAATCGGAAGATGGCGGCGATATTATTGTATATGGCGGTACCGGTTTTGTTTCCAGCCTTATCAGAGAAAACCTGATCGATGAGTATCACTTATTTGTTAATCCGGTCATACTGGGCAGCGGCATGAGGATCTTCGATAAAGCTGATAGCAGACAGAAACTCCGCTCCGCCGGCTCCACATCATTTGATTGCGGTATTACAGTTCTGCAATACCGGACTGGAAATAATTAACTTTTAAAAATAGATTAAAATGAGAATAAACAAAATAACTCCATGCCTTTGGTTTGATAATAACGCAGAGGAAGCAATTGAATTTTACAAGACAGTTTTTAAAAACACTAAGCTCATCAGCGCGGATAAGATGCCTGACGGGAAAGTGGTAGTTGTTTTTTTTGAGATCGAGGGACAGCAATTTATGGGCATCAATGGCGGACCAATGTTCAAGCACTCGGAAGCATTTTCTATCTATGTGGCCTGCAAATCACAGCAGGAAGTTGACGACTTGTGGATGAAACTTACCGCCGATGGCGGTGCAGAATCAATGTGCGGCTGGCTTAAGGATAAGTTCGGTATTTCTTGGCAGATAGTACCTGAAAGGCTTATACAGCTAATGAAGGATAGCGATCCTGTCAAATCAAAACGTGTTATGGATGCAATGCTCCAAATGATCAAGATCGATGTTAAAAAGCTCGAAGAAGCTTATGAAGGCAATTAAGAACAAAGCAAATACGACAGGCCCATCAGCCGCGGCATTTTCGACGATCGGTCTTTCAAAACCTGCGCATAGAGCCCTGGCCGGAAAAAGTATAAATACACTGAAGCAGCTCTCAAAGTATTCAGAAAAAGAAATATTGGGACTTCATGGGATCGGCAGAACAGCAATTCCGGTCCTGAAACAAGCTATGAAGTCAGCCGGGCTCTTTTTTAGAAAGAAGGATGTTTCTCCCGTTTCCAAAAAGAAACCCATAAGCGTCAATGAATATCTCGCTTCACTGCCGCCTGATGCAGGAAGCACACTAAGAAAAGTAAGGAAAGCTATAATTTCGGCTGCACCTGAAGCCGAAGAAAAGATAAGTTATGGCGTGCCCTTTTACCGTCAAAACGGTCATCTTACCGCCTTCCTATGCGCCAAGAATAACTGCAGCCTTGTTACAATGAGCTATGATGTGATAAAAAAATTCAAAAAAGAGCTGGAGCCATACAAGATATCCGGAACAACAATTCATTTTCCGTTCAATTCTCCCCTTCCATCCGGCCTGGTTAAGAAGATCATTAAACAGCGGCTGGCAGAAAATGACACAAAGAGAAAACTGAAGAACAAGAACAAATAAACAATCGATAACTATAAACAACAAGACAATGGAAAAAAGAAAACTGAAACAATCAATTGAGATCAACGCACCAAAGCAGAAAGTATGGGATACTATGCTGAATGATGAAACCTACCGCCAGTGGACTGTGGCTTTTCACGAAGGATCCCATGCTATAGGTAACTGGGAAGAAGGCAGCAAGATGATATTCACAGACGGAAGCGGCAGCGGAATGTTAAGCCGGGTAAAAAGCCACGCGCAGGCTGAGGAACTGACTCTGGAACACTATGGAATGATGAAGGATAATAAAGAAGACCTCGAAAGTGATGAAGTTAAAAAATGGGCCGGCTCTTTGGAAACTTACAGGATATCGGAATCCGGCGGCAAGACGCACCTGGAGATCGAAATGGATATAACCCCGGAATATGAAGAATACATGAACGAAGCTTGGAAAAAGGCCCTCGAACTGTTGAAAAATATCGCAGAAAAATAAATTTTCGCTCTCCATGGGGTTTATGGGATTTTTTTTGTTAATATTTGGTTATATTGGTATGCAGGGAATAAAAGCAGACCTGCTGGAAAGGAGCGTGTATGTTAAGTATAAGTTTTAGGAGGGCAAGGGCATAACTTGCCTAACCCTATTTGAAGCCTCTCATATATGATATGAGGGGCTTTTTTTATTACATTTAGGAAGGATACAAATTGTATTTTAATGGTTCTTTAGGAAAAAATATTCTCCAATCTTTACTGAATTCTAAGTTACATTGTTTATGTCCATATTCAAGATAAAAAACATAATTTATTCCTAAATCTTTTATTTTCATTAATTCTTCTTCTTTATATTTGTTGGATTTTTGCATAAAATATCCGATAGCTTGGTGGTATGGATATTTGTGACCTATTTTTTTTAATATAGTAATCAGTTTATCTACTGAAAATTGACCACTTGCATTTACAAATGCTTTTTGAATATTTTGTATTCCTCCAGAATATTGTGGTCTTACTACTATATCGACTAATGTTCTTTCAATGCCTGTATATTCTAAGTTGTATCCTTTATGTTTTTTATTTATCACACCTAATTTGTTAGTGAACTTACCATTCACCAAGCATATTATTTTATTTTTGTATTTAGTTACATTTTTTGTTACTCTTGATTTTCCTTTAAATACTCGATCAATATTTTCTTGGATTAATTCATAATCTCCCATCTCCTTTTCAGGCTGTTCAAAATTTAAAATTACATTTGTTTCTGAATCCAATAAATTATTCAAATTTAGCGCACTAGAGTGGCTATAGTAGCTTAACGGTTTTAGCTTTAACAAAATTTCCATCAAGTCAATTTCTTTCCAACTATATCTGATAATTGGTCGGCTTGGAAAATTTAGTCTAATTTCTTCCATGGAGGTGTTTTCTAATAGATATTTAATAAATCTATTAATATTTTTAAAATACCCAATATCATTGTTTAATATTTCTTTGATTTTATTTCTACTAAAAATATTATTTTCTTGTTTTTCAAAATAATTATTTATGGTGTTTAAGATTATTTCTTCCATTTTTAAAGTGAATACCTAAATATATTTTATTAACGTGTTTTTTTGTAAATTAATGAAAATAAATATATTTAGGTATTCACTTTAAAAGGATAATAATGTTGTATATATACTACATTATTATCGATTGTTTAGGTAATTCAAGGATATTGTATATTTGAAAAAGTTTTTATATATTTATACCTGATGGGGTATAAAAGTGCATTAAATCGTACCTATTTATACCTGATAGGGTATAAAAATGCATTAAACTGTACCTATTTATACCCAATAAGGTATAAACTTAAAATAAATATGGAATACACTTTATCCAATTTCATAAAAGAAAAAAGAAAAATTGCAAATTTAACTCAAATTGAATTAGCGCAAAAAGCCGGAGTAGGTTTAAGGTTCATTAGAGAAGTAGAACAAGGCAAAGAAACCTTAAGGATAGACAAAGTCAATCAAGTCCTAAAATTATTTGGACATATACTATATCCTACCAAAATAAAGGAAATTTAAATACATGTAAATGTCGGTAAAAGGAAAAGTGTACGTAGAAGAGTTATACGCGGGTCATATACAACAAGATGAAGATGGGTTTAGTTTTACATACGATAAGGAATATTTAAAAGAGGAAACAGCAACTTCAGTTAGCCTTACGCTTCCACTAAGTGAGAAACCTTATTTTAGCAAAGTTTTATTTCCATTCTTCGATGGATTAATACCAGAAGGATGGCTCTTAGAAATAACTCAAAAAAACTGGAAAATTGATGGAAAAGATCGAATAAGCCTGTTGTTGACAGTATGCAATGATTGCATTGGAAATGTAAGCGTTATAGCAGATGAGGATGGAAACGATGACTGAAAACAGATGTTTATACTGCTATAAAACAATTGAAAATTCTGAATATGAATATCACAACAAGTGCTCATTAAAATTATTTGGTAACAAAAAGCCAACTATTTTAGAATTTAGCCTAAATGAAGTAGAAAAATTAGCAATTCAGAATATAAATAAAAGACTAGCAGTAACAGGCGTGCAGCCTAAACTCTCATTAGAATTATTAGAGGAAAAACAAAAAAATCGTTTAACAATTGTTGGCTTATGGGGGGGATATATTTTCAAACCTCCTTATAGTAAATACCCAGAAATGCCAGAAATTGAAGATCTGACAATGCATCTTGCTGAAATCCTCGGAATTGAAACATCAGTTCATGGCCTTATCAGAATGAAATCTGGAGAATTAGGTTACATTACGAAACGATTTGATAGAAACACTAAAGACGGTAAAACGAATAAAATATATGCAGAAGATTTTTGCCAGTTAACTGAAACAATGACAGCAGATAAGTACAGAAGCTCTATGGAAAGAATTGGCAAAACCATTCAAAAATATTCAGATAACAGTGGGCTAGATAAATTAAGGTTTTATGAAATCATATTGTTTAGTTTTTTAACAGGTAATGCTGATATGCATCTTAAAAATTTTTCACTTTATAAAAGTCCATATAATGAAATCACATTGAGCCCGGCTTATGACCTAATAGCTTCAAAATTATTAATAGTTGAAGATAAAGAAGAATCGGCATTAACAATAAACGGGAAGAAAAGTAACCTGCGAAGAAAAGATTTTACCTTACTTGCAGCAAATCTTAGTATTGAAAAAAAGGTTATAGATAACACTTTTGATAAATTTAGTGGAAAAATCAAGAACATTTCCGAATTTATCGAAAAAGGGTTTATTAAAGAAACTACTAAAGAAATGTTTGCAAAATTAATATTAGATCGCGCTAAAACCCTTGAATTAATATAGATCCAAGTTGAGTTAAAAAGACAACTTTTATATAAATATTTATAATCAAAAAAACTTCACAAGTACTACAGACTGTCATAATTAATGAACAGCTCCTCGCCTGGCTCTATATCCCTTGAGGCGTAATACTCGTATTCATCATCTGAGTGCAGGTTTGGGCTATCTGAATGATTAAGATACCAGCCTACACTTATCCGGTTAAAATCACCCGGCATAGAATAACCGTCTTCGAACTTTATGGAGAAATTTTCTTTTAGCTCAGGCGGAATATTAAGCTTTTCATAATCCTCATTTGATACCCAGATAACATCATTTTCATGGAATAAGGTATGAAGCTTGTCACCTTTTTTTATGAATGAAGTAGCAAACACTCCGATACCGGCATCTTCAATAGTTGATTTTTTAAGCCTGAATTGCATTGAATAATTTTTAATTAATGTAGAATTATTTCTGAAAGGGAAATCATTCCGTCATTTTAAAAAAATTGAAATCTTTTATCAGGGAAAAGAAACGCTGAAGCCTGACAAAGAAAATTTTATTTTATTGCCGCCTGCTTCTACAAATTTAAGCGTATAGCTTTCTTTACCGCCGGCCCTGAAACTGAACTTTGGATCTGTATCACTTATTTTGAACCCGATGGGTTTTTCCGAAAATTTTGTGCGAACGCTGCAATAGTACTCATTTTTCCCGCCTTCCGTTACAGTCATGCTTGTGATAGAATTGATCCCTATATCTACATCATAGTACATCGGGATATATATCTCTCTTTCAGCAATATGTTCAATATTCATTGCCTGATATTCAAATGCATACACAAGGTTCTGGATCTCAATGAGCATTTTATTTTCCAGCGTTGTTTCGGTCTTATTGCCGAACATTAAACCTTCAGAGAGCGCAGATTTTACGTCCTTGTTGAACTCCGAAGCCCCTGATTCAGTAATTTCAATAACTGCGTTGTTGGTACGGTATAACTTTGTAACAAGGAACAGATTTTCCTGCGGATATTTCGCGGCGAAATCTTCGTTGAACACAGCATTGTCTTTCTCGATCCCGCGTTCCTGAATACCTGTACATTTAAAATTGATATTTAACCTCGCTGTAACTTCTGAAGGCAAATTTGCATTAATCAATACGTTACTAATGATCTTTCTGATACCTATATCCGGTGAATTTGAATAGGTGTCCAGTAGTGTTTCAGCTAAGGGCTGCGAGGATGAGACCCATTTGGATTCAATTATACCCAGCCCGGTTGAACTGGGATTGCTGTTTTCATCAATAATCACAGATGGCAGGGAGATATTTCCCGGCGGCGCTTTAAACAGTACTGTTTGCTGTGAATACAAATACAGATTAAACAGTAATATCCCTATAACTAACTTTAATATCATAACTTATTAACTGAAACTTGATCCAGTTATACAAATTTAACAATTCATCTATCTATTAAAAAGCTAATTTGATGTTAACTGCATTTTTTATGGTTTTTGAAAATATCTTTAAAATCACTATCTTTGTATAATTTATTGCCCGATGGTGTAATTGGCAACACGCCTGACTCTGGATCAGGAAAGTCTAGGTTCGACCCCTAGTCGGGCAACTATCAAAAAGACAGCTCATTGCTGTCTTTTTCTTTGTAGGCTAAGTGATATCTCTACTCACTCTTTAGCCAACTTACAAGACTGATCCTCTTGATCAGAATCTGGTTTAAAAGGTCCACTGACTTTATTATAATGAAATGTATATATAAATTTCACTCTTAACAAACATTGTTAAAACACAAAAAATTAACAATATGTTCACTCCCGAATACAGAGAAGAAGTGCGCGAAAAGCTGATTCAGCATTCAAGGGAAGATAAGAGGATCGTTTCTGCTGCGGCAGTAGGTTCATATGCCGGGAATGCGGTTGACCGATGGTCTGATATTGATCTTACTTTCGGTTATGACCCGGTTTTTTCAATTGATTCTATGCTGAATTCATGGACTGAATATGTTTCATCAGAATTCTCAGGTGTGCCAATACTGGATATATCGCGGGGAAGTTCTGTTTACCGCGTGTTTTTATTTCCCGGATGCCTTCAGGTGGATCTTTCATTTACGCCGCAAAGCGATTTCGGTTCAATTAGCCGGCACTTCTCACTCATCTATGGCAGTAAAAAAGATCTGCCTAATGCAGCCGGTCAATCAGCAGAAGAATGCTTTGGTTTTTTAGCTCACCATTTGCTTAGAGTTCGTGTTTGTGTTGAACGCGGAAGGCTTTGGCAGGCTGAATTCTGGCTGAGTGAAGCCAGAAACTATGCATTGAAGCTTTGCTGTCTCTCGCGCGGATTAAACACCGATCACGGACGTGGTTTCGACGACCTGCCGCAGGATATACTGGAACCTTACAAGAACACTTTGATAAAAGAGCTGTCCAGTGAAGAACTGGCAAAAGCATTATCTGCGCTCATATTGCAGATAGACAAAATTTCTCCGGAAATATGTCTGCTAAATAATAAGACCAGGAACCTGCTTGCTGATCTTAACTTTAATAAATAGTTTCTGAATTCTCCGGCTCGCCTATAAAATCGGCAATATTGCAGTAATTTTGTTCTTGCTTTTTCCAACCACTCTTCTTTTTATTGAGTTATTCCGAAACTGCAAAGATACTGCTTGTATAGAATTGTTATGTTAAACAAATTAATTTATTTTAAAAAAATAAAACAAACATTATGCCGGATCCAACATTAAATCTTGTTCCTGTAATTGTTGCAGGCGTTTTGAATATGATAATAGGCGCTCTTTGGTACTCGCCTTACGTCGTGGGAAAGCTGTGGATGCGCTCAATGGGCAAAACCGATGAAGAACTTAAACAGGGTTTTTCTCCTACTGCAATGGCAATAACTTACATGGTAAATACAATAGCATCCCTCGTGTTCGCGTATGTGCTTGCTCACCTCATTAAGTTCAGTAGTACTAATACATTCAGCCAGGGTGTTATGGTCGGATTCTGGGTATGGCTGGGGTTTGTGGTCACAACTGTTATCCCGGGCTACATGTATGAAGGTAAACCCAAAACGCTTTATTTCCTGTTCATAATCTACCAATTGATTTCCATCACTTTGATGGGCGGACTCCTGGCCATTTGGTAGTATGCAGAACTAATAAAAAGTTCTGATTGTTTTAGTATGTAGGGAATACTAAATCTAAAAGGAGGTTTATATGCGTCCTCTTGTTTTTTCGGTAATCATACCGGCATTGCTGATTGTCAGCGGGCTGATCATGGTTCTTCTGAATTTCAATTACGGCGGATTATTAATCGGAGCAGGTTTCCTTTGGCTGATCGTTAGTTTCCTGATCGAGTATAAGGATAACGAATCTCAGCCTTTGGGTATGGGCCGCGGCAGAAGAAGGTAGTTCATTTTTTCAGAAGTTCAGCAGCCAAATTTCCTTATAGCCTGTTTTTAGGAAACAGGCTTTTTTCTTAACTCAATGCCTGCATAAATATCTGCTGAAATTCATGACAAGAAAATCCTTACGGGCCGGTTCTCTCCAATATTCAGAAAAATTGGGATATGGATAAAAATCATAGTTCAAAATGATACAGATTATTTTTTTCGGGACATTTATTTAGCATTTTTGCAGTGTAATAAGGCTCGGTATTCTTAAAGAAATGCTCTCTTAAACGAGCGAAAAAGGCTGACGGGTATATTTAATAACTAAATTAATAACTCTAAGTAATCAATAAGTCGTTCTTAATGGGTTGAAACGGCTTTCCGATCAAAACAGCCTGGTTCCAATGTGAACTGAAAACTGTTGAAAGAAGACCTGGTCTGTTTCATCTTTAGATTAAACCTTTCAAACAAATGGGATCCAGTCGGGTCCCATTGTTTTTTTATACCACACGTTGATTCCGTTCCGTTTTTCACAAAATACAGTCCTAAAAATGTGATAAATATCATATTTCAATATGATACAGGTAATAGGATTTACAGCCGTCTTGTGCCATTTTTGTATAAAATCCATAACTATTTAAAATACTGAAGATGGAAACTACGACCCCAAAAACAGCTCAAAAAGAAAGAAAAGTAAAAGGGATGGTCGAGATTGATATCCAGAAATGCAAAGGCTGCGAAGTTTGCCGTACTGCATGCAAAGAAAATGCTCTGGTTCTATCTGATACGATCAATATAAAAGGCTACAGGTATATTATAGCAAATAATGATGCATGCACAGGCTGCGTTAACTGCGCGCTTGTTTGCCCGGATGCCGTTATTACAGTCTATCGCACCAATCCGAAAAAGGGCGGCAAAAAAGAGAACATTACACCTGAGAATATTAAGGAAGAGATCAAGTCGATCATTACTTCACCTGCGTATGACGATTTAAGCCATATGGATTACATTTAAGAAAATTCAGCAATAACTATTAGCAATATGGAAACTAAATTAATGAAAGGAAATGAAGCACTCGCTGAAGCTGCTATTCAGGCAGGCTGCGATGCTTATTTCGGATATCCTATAACCCCGCAATCAGAAGTGCTTGAATACTTAGCACTGGAAATGCCAAAACACGGCAGGGTCGTTTTGCAGGCAGAAAGCGAAGTTGCTTCAATAAATATGGTATATGGCGCTGCGGGAGCAGGCTTCAGGTCTATGACAAGCTCATCATCTCCCGGTATCAGCCTCATGCAGGAAGGCATCTCATATATTGCAGGCGCAGAGCTGCCCTGCCTTATTGTAAATGTTAACCGCGCCGGCCCGGGGCTTGGCACTATCCAGCCGGGACAAGGCGATTACTTCCAGTCAACAAAAGGCGGCGGACACGGCGATTACAGGCTTATCGTTTTGGCGCCTTCATCAGTCCAGGAAATGGCCGATTTTGTTTTCCTCGGCTTTGACCTTGCAGACAAATACCGTAACCCTGTTCTTATACTTTCAGACGGCGCAATAGGACAAATGATGGAAAAAGTCACATTCGGAAAATTCAAACCGAAAAAGATCGATAAGCCATGGGCAACTACAGGCAAAACAAAAGACCGTGAAAGGAATTACATTACTTCACTGCACATCCAGCCTGAAAAGCTTGAAGAACACAACCGGAAACTTGTAGCGAAATATGAAGAGATCAAGAAAAATGAAGTAAGGTTTGAAGAGATCAACACAGATGATGCCGAGTATATTATAGTTGCTTACGGATTGTGCGCACGCATTTGCCACAAAGCCCTTAATATCGCAAGAGAAAAAGGCATTAAGGTTGGAATGTTAAGACCAATTACACTTTACCCGTTCCCGGCCGAAAGGCTGCATGAGCTTGCCGAAAAAACCAGGAGCATGCTTACTGTAGAGCTGAACTCCGGCCAGATGGTGGAAGATGTAAGGCTTGCGGTAAACGGCAAGGTACCTGTTGATTTTTACGGCAGGATGGGCGGAATGCTTCCTAACCCGGAAGAAATAGTAGAAAAATTAGAGAACTTAATTCATAACAATCATGCAATCTGAAGAACATTTGCTGGTAGAAGAACAGCTTATAACGGTTAAAGACCCTGAATCAGAAAAAAAAGACGAGACCGTACTGACTGATGTTGAGGTTCCGGCAAAACCGAGATGCCTTGATGATGAATACGAAATGGTTTACCATAAGCCAAAAACTATGGTTGAAGTAAGCATGCATTACTGCCCCGGCTGCGCACACAGCCAGTTCCACAAGCTGATCATGGAAGCTGTTGATGAACTTGGGATCCAGGAACAGACTATAGGTGTTGCGCCTGTTGGCTGCGCGGTATTTGCGTATGACTATATGAACATAGATATGAGCGAAGCAGCACATGGCAGGGCTACGGCAACTGCAACAGGTATTAAAAGGCTTATGCCCGATAAATATGTTTTCACCTACCAGGGTGATGGCGACCTTGCCGCTATAGGAACTGCTGAAACTATCCACACCATTAACCGCGGCGAGAACATCGCAATTTTCTTCATGAACAATGCGGTTTACGGTATGACAAGCGGACAAATGGCACCAACAAGTCTTGTTGGAATGAAAACTACAACGAGTCCGATAGGAAGAAATGTTGCTGACTATGGTTACCCGATCAAAGTGTCTGAGCTGATAGCGCAGCTGCCCGGAGCATTTTATGTAACACGCCAGGCGATGCATACTCCAACCGCTGTACGCAAAGCCAAAAAGGCAATTTTGAATGCCTTTAAGTACCAGAAGCTTCACAAAGGAACGTGTTTCATTGAAGTAATTGGTAACTGCCCCTCAAACTGGAAGATGACACCGGTTGAAGCAAACAAATTTATTGATGAATCTATGGTAAAGACCTTCCCGCTTGGCGATATCAAGCTGCCGAACAGTGAAGATCTGAAACTACTTGAACAGGAGAAATAGCAATGTTAGAAGAACTTATAGTAGCAGGGTTTGGCGGACAGGGAGTCCTTTCAATGGGAATGACCCTTTCATACGCCGGAATGATAGAGAATAAGGAAATATCATGGATGCCGTCTTACGGGCCCGAAATGCGCGGAGGTACTGCAAATTGTATAGCTATACTTTCTGACAGCAAGATAAGCTCGCCTATAATTACATATTTTGATTCCGCAATTGTGCTTAACCAGCCTTCAATGGATAAGTTCGCGGAAAAAGTAAAACCCGGCGGACTGCTGATCTATGAATCATCAAATATCTCACATCCGAGTACGAGAACTGATATTGAAATATTCGGCATACCGGCTGCGACTGAAGCAGTTAAGATGAATAACCCGAAGATCATAAACATGATAATGCTTGGAGCATATCTTGAAAGAAAACCGGTTGTGAAAATTGAATCCATAATTGAAGCGCTCAAAAAAGTGCTTCCGGAAAGATATCACAATCTGCTCCCTATCAACAAGCAGGCTTTGGAAAGAGGCGCAGAGCTGGTAGAAAAAGAAATGATAAACCTCGGCGAAGCGTTTTAGAATATGAATTTCCCAGAAAACCCGGTTATGCCGGGTTTTTTTGTTGGGAAATTTCATGTACATAAGCAGACTGTTAAAAAACTTCAAAAATTGATATTAGTCATATGTTAATTATTATTTTTTGAGCATAATTGTATCATAAAAGTAAGCAGGATCACAAAACATGGAAAAGACAATCAAGATAAAATGCACAGAAATGAGCTGTGACGCGTGCAAACGCAGCATTACCAAGTCAATAAATACACTTGAAGGAATCATCGAGCTTGATATAAACCTGGAAACAAAGTTAATTACGGTTATTGCAGGTGATTCAAAAACAGATGATCAATCAGTACTCAATGCCGTTATAGACGCAGGTTTTGAAGCTGAACTGGTAAACTAAAAGCAAAAACTGAATTCCATACATAAAATTTCCGAACTATGCTGAACACACTGGATAAATCCCTGTCTCCCGCCTCAATTGCCGTTCTTGGCGCCTCTTCGCGTGAAGGTACATTAAGCTGGGCACTTGTTAACAATCTCGTAAAATACGGGTACAAAGGAATGATCTTTCCTGTAAATCCCAAAGCCGCATCAATACACAGCATCAAATCATACCCAACAGTCAACCATATAAAAGATGAAGTTGACCTGGCTGTAATAATGGTACCCAAAGATCTTGTTTTGGGCGCGATTGATGATTGCGGGAAGAAAAAGATAAAGGCCATAATGGTAATAACTGCCGGCTTTAAAGAAACCGGCAAAGAAGGCGCAAAGACCGAAACGGAGCTAATTGCCCGGATAAAAAAGTATAAGATGAGATTGATAGGGCCGAACTGCATGGGGCTGATCAATACCAATCCTAATGTGAAGATGAACTGCACGTTTGTTCCGGGAACACCAATACCCGGTGGAATTGGTTTTGTATCACAAAGCGGTGCGCTTGGTGCCGCGGTGCTTAAAACAGTTCAGCAGAATGATATCGGACTTGCACAGTTCGTGAGCATTGGCAACAAGGCAGATGTTTCAGGCAATACAATACTGGAGTACTGGTGGCATAATGACGATATAAAAGTAATCACAATGTACCTTGAGTCATTTGGTGACCCGAGGAAATTTATGGAGCTTACACGAAGTATAACGCGCACAAAACCGGTGATAGCCATTAAATCTGCAAGAACCTCTGCAGGAATGCGAGCTGCTTCTTCGCACACAGGCGCGCTTGCCGCCAGTGATAAGGTGGTTGATGCGTTCCTTGAGCAAAGCGGAGTGATAAGAGTAAATACTACCGAAGAGATGTTTGATATTGCCAAAGCTTTCGATATGGCAAAGCTTCCTGCAGGCAACAGGGTTGGAATTTTAACCAATGCAGGCGGCCCGGCAATACTTGCAGTAGATGAGTGCGCTAATTGGGGCTTGGCTGTTCCGGATCTTTCAGCGAAAACGAAAAATAAGCTCAAAAAACTCATCCCTCCAGAAGGTTCTTTATCCAATCCGGTAGATCTGCTGCCACCTGCTAATGCAGAAGTATATTCAGCAGCAACAAAAGCTATGATGGATGATGAAAATATTGATTCACTTATTGTAATTGTCGGACCTCCTCTTATGCTTGACACTCTGGAAATAGCTGAAGCTGTTTGCAGGGCGGCAAGCGGTACAACAAAAACAGTCATGCTGGTTATGATGTCACAGGATGATGTAATACCTCACCTTAAAGAGGTTATGCCGGTGCATCCGCCTGTTTACCGCTATCCTGAATATGCGGCGCGAGCAATATCAAGGCTGTTTACCTACAGGAATTGGAAAGAACGGCCTGAAGGTATTTACAGGAAATTTGATTCGGCTAAAAGAACTGTCAGCCGTATTCTTGCCAAATACCGCGGAAAGAAAAATGTATATCTAAGTTCAGGGGAAGTTTCGGATATACTGAATGCATATGGATTGCCAATGATTGGCTCGGTTTATGCTAACACCACATTTGACTTGATCCAGATTTCGGATAAGATCAAATACCCGGTGGTACTAAAGGCAGTTGGAAGCAAGCTCATTCATAAATCAGATATGGGCGGCGTTGAGGTTGATATTCATAATCCCGATGAACTGCTGAGATCTGCCGAGAAGATAATTGCCAAGCTGAAGGAAAAGAACTCACTTCACCTGCTTGAAAAATTCCAGATACAGCCCTTTGTATCCGGCGGAGTTGAAACAATTCTTGGGATAACAAAAGATGAAAAAGCAGGACCGATGATCATGTTCGGACTGGGTGGAATTTTCGTCGAGGTATTCAAAGACGTAAACTTTAAGCTGGTGCCGATAAATGACATCGAAGCGGCTGGAATGATACGCTCTATAAAAAGCTTTGAGATGCTCAAAGGTGTGCGCGGGAAAAAACCCGTTGACCTTGAGTATATTGCAGAAAGTCTGTTAAGGCTCTCGCAGCTAAGCAGCGACTTCCCGGAATTTGAGGAAATTGACCTTAATCCATTTGTATTTTTTGATGAGAAGGAGAAATGCAAAATTCTTGATGCGAGGATCAGGGTTTAATTTTTATATCTAAATTAATTTCATATTGATGAAATGCCAGATGAGATATTAATTGATATAAACTTCGATTCTTTTTCTATTCAAAATAAAACAAGCCCGAATCAGTAATACTGCTTCGGGCTTGATGTTTGATAAACCGATTAAGAAAGAATCTAGTTGTTAACTATTATCTGAGCGTTTAACTGCTGAATACCGCTTCCACCAACAAATCCCCTTGCAAACACAGTATATATCTTCCCTGCTTCCAGTGTAACTCCATTCAAAGGCAATACTACGGTCAGAGTGTTAGCAAGCCTTACTTCGAGATTATAAGTACCTGCATCAACAGGAGTGAAAGCACTTTCCGGATCAGTAATGGTTTTGTTAAATGTCCGGTTAACAAACAAACCTGTTCCTTGAGGCTGGCCAGCTACAGATACATCTACTCCCGGTGCATTGGGTGAAAGATGAATAAACCTGATGTGAGCTTTGCCGGATGCCGGTGCCGTGAGATTATCTTTTACAACCAAAGGTGTAATTTTACTCACACTATCAATTGCGAAAATTGATGTGTTGGTATTGGCATCAAAGCTCAAATCTACAGGACCTATTACCGTTGTATTAGTACCGGCAACATTTACCTTTATGTTTCTCGAGCCGCTGTTTAGCTGCAAATATGATGTATTAATCGGGAAACTGAGGGTATCTCTTACTTTAGTACCATCAACATATATATCAACTTGAGGAGCATTCGGGGATGCATGAACAACCATCAAGTTTGCTTTTTGTGTTGCAGTAGGGGTTGTTGTGTTATCATCACTGCAGCCGTTTACCGCAAAACTTACAACGAATAAAAAAATAAATAATGACAGCATTTTGATTAATCTCACAGATTATATCCTCCTTAGATTTATTATTTTTATTCGATTCCGGCGCCGGGATTTCGAATTTGATAAGTATAACCTGAGGTATATTACAACTAGTTCCAATCTTGACGAAAACGTATAGAAAAAGTTCTTAAGTACTGTAAATACAGCCGTTATATTTTTAAAAACATATATTTATTATTTGTGAATGTGCTTCATAGGGCCTCTGTTTTGTAGACATGTTACTAATGTGTATTTAGTGAATAAAACTTGATGCCCAACTTAGTAGTTTGAATAAGAATGAACTTTCTATCATTGTAAATTGCGGGTAGTTTAGGTATTTTTGTTATGTTGCGATCAAATTTT
>WBZT01001436.1_pt1 | contig 17507 bp, 16 predicted proteins | sample 5204241 | NCBI WGS metagenome assembly WBZT01 (sample SAMN12344358, study PRJNA552823) | activated sludge metagenome | biome: Activated sludge suspended growth; feature: Nitrification reactor; material: Wastewater; isolation source: activated sludge from nitrification reactor of wastewater...
AAAGAAGCTCACTAAGACAGCATAATCCACGAAGTTCTTTTCCGCTTTGATCCGGTCTTTGTAGATGTCGATCACATACGACAATCCATGAAACGTATAGAATGAAATTCCAACGGGAAGAATTACGTTCAGCGACCAGGGGTTCACCTGTACACCGAACCGTGATAACGCATCGGCAAAAGACTCTGCGAAGAAATTGAAGTATTTGAAGACAGCCAGAAAACCCAGATTGATAATCACACTTAGCCAGAACCAAAACCGTTTCCCGTTCTTATCTCCGGCTTCCTCCATTTTTATCCCCGTGAAATAATCGAGCAGGGTGGAGAACAGCAGCAGGAACATAAACCGCCAGTCCCAGCAGGCATAGAAATAGTAGCTGGAGACGAGCAATAACGCATTCTGCAGTTTCAGATTTTTAGCAGTGACCAGCCAGTACAGCAAAAACACGATGGGCAGAAAAATCGCGAATTCGATGGAGTTAAACAGCATAGGTGCGGTCTGGTTGGTAGTGGGCTGTATGCGAGATGACTCTCTGTAGCGAATTGTTTATTTTGCAAGGGCTGTTGTTTCAGTTCGTAACAACACAAATACTGTATACGCAGAAACCGGCACGCTGGTTTCAGAGTAGAGAGGTTTAGTTATGTTTCATCCCCCGGATAGATACATCGGACCAGAGGCAATGATGCCCTCTACAAATATAGTTTTTTTGGGATATGCGGGATGTAAACTTCACAGTCTACTTAGTTGTTGCGCTCGAACTGCTCCACTGAAAGGTAAGGACGAGAGTAACAAATGAACGCCGCTAAGAAAAACGTTGACGTTTGTTCAGATGGTCGAGCTGTATGAACAGGAAAGAGGATCGATTTCTTATTGGTGTATGAGCTTTCCGCTGCTGAAGGAACCATCTTCTCCGTGTAGCTGGTAGAGGTAAATTCCTTTTGCAAATTTCGCCATGCTGATAGTGATTCGTTGTGTGAAGAGCTCTTTCGACAGCAGCTGCCCGGTTGCATCATGCAGCGTGAAGGTTTGCGGACCAATGGCTGAGGTTTCCAGCGTAAACGCATCTGTGAACGGATTGGGAAAAACCGTTACGAAGTCAGCAGCAGAAATGTTGACCAGGCCCACGTTCGATGTATTGAGGTACACTTTCCAGAAACGCTGCGTTCCGTTTTGCCAGGTGCTGTCGGTAACATTATCTTCCGTGTCGAGCAGATCCGGTTTTCCGTTGGCATTCATGTCGATCACCATAAAACTAATACCTGCAATCTGATCCATGTCTTCAGACAGCACTTCTACATTCGGTACGTTCCAGTCGATCGCTGTCGCATTAAAGGATCCTGCAATACCGGTGTACATTTTCCAATAACGCTGTGTTCCGTTTTGCCAGGTGCTGTCGGTGGCATTGTCTTCTGTATCCACGAGGTCAATTCTGCCATCACCATCAAGATCTATTACACTGTAACTGGTGCCGAAAACCTGATCCATATCTTCGGATAAATTTTCTACGTCCGGTACATTCCAGTTGACTGCCGTTGTTGCAAAGGATGAGCCGTTGCTGAGGTAAACTTTCCAGTAACGCTGTGCGCCATTTTGCCATGTGCTGTCGGTGTTGTTGTCTTCCGTGTCGATCAGGTCGGGGAGGTGATCGCCGTTAAAGTCGAGTATGGCATAGTTTAGTGCGGAAATCTCATCCATATTTTCTGAACTAACTTCAACGATTGGTACATTCCAGTCTTGCGCATTCGCGCTGAAAGCAGTGCCGGTATTAAGATATATTTTCCAGAAGCGTTGCGTTCCATTTTGCCAGGTGCTGTCGGTGGCATTGTCTTCCATGTCGATCAGATCGGGTTTGCCGTCGCTGTTCATGTCCAATAAACCGTAGTTGGTACCGGAGGGCTCATCCATATCTTCTGAGAGTACTTCCACATTCGGAACATCCCAGATGATTGCCGTTGCACTGAATGAAGTTCCATTGCCCGGATATACTTTCCAATAGCGTTGCACCCCATTTTGCCAGGTGCTGTCTGTAGCGTTGTCTTCGGTATCGATCAGATCGGGAAATCCGTCTCCGTCGATATCAAGCACCGCATAGTTGGTTCCTGCAATCTGATCCATGTCTTCAGAGATCACTTCTATGTTCGGCACATTCCAGTTGAGTGCAGCCGGACTGAACGAAGTACCATTTCCGGAATACACTTTCCAGTATCGCTGTGTACCGCTCTGCCAGGTACTGTCGGTGGCATTGTCTTCGGTGTCGATCAGATCCGGATAGTGATCGCCGGTGATATCGAATAGTGCGTAATTGGTACTCGAAATCTGATCCATGTCTTCGGAGATGACTTCAACGTTGGGTACATCCCTGTTTTGTGCAGTAGGAGCAAAGCCCTGACCGAAACCAGAAACAGCGGGAAAAATGAAGGGAAGAGCGAGTAGAATATTTTTCATAAGGTGATTAAGATGAGATGATACACTGGCAGAAGTTTGGTTGCCTTTGGTGTTGATGTTTGCACCGTTCGGGATTTTATACGGCAGCTTTCGTGCAGGTTAACTGAACTGCATGGGTAAATATACAGGATTAAATTTGACAGTAAAAAGTAAAGACATAAAACTGATGTATTCGGAGTTTTTTTTAGGGTTGGAGTTACGATACTGATATAAAACGTGCCCGTTTTTTAATAGGGTGTAATGTAACCGGTGGCAGGTCCTTCATTAAATTATCCGCATTGAGACAGAAAAGATGCACTTTGATTGTGTTAATCGGCTGATACAATTGACTGCGAAAGCCCTGCAAGACTAACCCGGTTGCGAACCGGCAGTAAACAGTAGAACCTCATCAATTTCCACTCATATATCCTTCCTGCAACACATCACTAATAGGAGGGTGTTTCGCTTCACAGAAACTTTCAGCCCTTGTATTTTCTCAGAGATGGCACTGATGATCTTTAAATGTTACGGAGAAACCTCGTATAGAGGGTTCATTGATACTATCATTTGATACTATCATTTAAAAGTTGCTTTAAGGGGAGGTTGAAGTTATTCTCGGCTACTAAGCAAAATGGGTCACTGCAGGATCTGCTTCAATTCCTCATACCCGGCCGCTGATCACAACCTCACGACCACCTTCACCATTTTTCCCTCTTCCAGGTTTTCCTTTTTGCGGATTTCTGCTTTGAGCGGGAGCAGGTAGGTATTCGATTTGGTGTCAAACCAGATGGCGGTCTTCCACTCGCTGTTTCCAATGCAGGCAGTAGCCTTCAGCCGTCCCCAGCCTTCTTCTTCCTTCCGCAATGCTGCCCGGATCTCCTTCGACATCTTCACCGGCAGTGATACAAAATACCAGCCACCGGCGCCGGCGTACTTCCAGGGTGCAGCTTTGAAGGAGTAGGGGATAGGCATGTTGTAATTGTATTATCCGGAATGAGCGGTCAGCGCTCTATGGTTTTATTCATTACCGAACCCGCGGTTTCATGAAAATTTTGCAAGCGCATACCTGAAAAATCAAGACCATCGCTATAGGGATTTCTCAGTGATTCCCGGATTTAAAAGAATACTGTTTCAGATTAATATTTATAGGCTATACCGGTTACACTTGCCTTGGTACCACCACTGATACCATAATGACCACCTTTGCCGGTTGTTGTAAGTAATAAAACTATATGGCACCCCTTAGAGGCAGCTTCTTTTTTTAACTTTTCCATGGCCTTCATTTCCATCTTGCCCTGATTGGTTGTACTCCAGCCACTATTTGCCTTTGCCATGATTTCACCTACACGTGTTAATCCGTCCACATCCGACTCTACCTTCGTAATAATCACTTTTTCCCAATCCATTTTATTAGTGATAACAATTTTTTCTGAAATCACTTGTTTTCTGCCATTGTTGAAAAGCAGTTGTGAAACGATATTCTTAGAGATGGTGTTAACCAGCTCTTCACCTGTATGCTTATATTTTATTGTTTTATCTCCAACTTCAGTTATTGTACAGACAATTGAATCGCCTTTGTGGGTGAATATTTTGTCTTGTGCGTTCGCGAAGAAGCACATCAGCGCAAAGGTAAGTGTCAATAGTATTTTGCTCATCAGATGTGAAAATTGATTTTTGATTGTATTCATGATTCGGTTATTTGGGTAATTGAAACAGGAGCGGATGCTTTGCCCAAAGGGGCAAGATCACTCTAACAAATTTACAACAATTAGTATAAGGTGGCTTTATAACCTCATCCGATTTTCAGAAACTCCCCACTGCGCAATTTATTAATCCCTGAGGCAGCGAATAGACAAACCCATTTCCTTATAGTCGCTGAACCTGGTCACAAAGCCATAGTCGTAATATAGGCAGCGGAGCCAGGCAAGGTTTCCAAAATCATTCGTAGAACTCCACCAGAAACCGTAGTCTCCATTGAAGCGGAACGGCCCACCGTCTTTACGCAAACCACCAGGAAGACTTGAAAAGCCATAGCTGTTGACGGCATCCGTGTTGGGGCTCAACCAATATTGTGTTCCGGTACTTTTCATTTTGCCACCTGCAACAGGTTCTCCACCTAAATAGTCAATTAATGTAGTCCATTCGGCGTCTGTTGGCACATACCAGCCTGTGGGGCAAACTTTGCGTGGGTCGGCTACGGTGTACCAGTTGTATAATTTACCGTAAGGGCAATTATAGGTTGCACTGTCGTTGTTGTACCAACAAGTGGCACCCGTGCTTAAACCAGACCATGTTAAATTATATATTACTACCGGTATCAAATCTCCGTTGCGGTAATGGCTCGCCTTGAGGTTTTCGGCCATCCATTCCTGGTTGCCAATGATGGTAGTTTTGTAGGTATTGCCATCCTGGTCTGTCATGCTGCCATAAGCAAGGTTAGGGTTGTGTACATTGATGGCCCCGCAACTTGCGGTACTGTCGCCCGGATTCACTGCACTATTAAGTATACAGGTTTGTCCGCCAATATTCAAAGCAAAACTTGCCGTCCCTGCCGTAATTGGAGTTCCGGTAATGGTATATATTAAATTGCCTGCTCCTGTGGCGAATGTGCCTGCAACAAGGGATGCTGTTAATCCTGTTACCCCTGTTGAGGTGACAGTCTGTCCACTATACATTCCACCATTACCCCCATTGTAGGGAATGCTGATGCTAACTCCTGATGCAGCTGTACCAACAGTTAATGTTCCAATGTTAGTGGTCGTGCCACAATTTAGTGCGGTAATAATACCCGTGCCGCTTCCCATATTCACTGTTTGTACGGCGTCCTCCTTTTTACAACCACTAAATTCAATAATTGCTATTGATAACAGAAGAAATACAAATAGGAGAATTTTCATTTTCATAATTTCATGTTTTATTCTGTTTAAATCGGTTTTCACATACTTTTGTAAAAGATAGTTTTTTTTTCGTCTTTTATAATCAATAGAGGCTAACGTCAGTTCGTGCAAAGTCAAATATAAGAATTCGCTTTTAGTATACACCATGATTGAGTATTAGCCACCTAAATCACGGGAGGAATTCGCCAAGTCTAATTAGAACCATAAATTTATTTTTCCTGCAATGCGGTTTGTTGCAAGCAGCGATTTCGTTTTTGTATTTTTTATTTTATCGTATAGCACACATTACGACCGGAACCTTGCTTCTCAATCAAACCTTTATGGAGTAAGATGGTCAGTATTCGTTTGACGGTGGGAGATGGAATAGCAAGCCGTTCTGCAATTTCGCCCGACTGAATGGCAGGTCGGTTTTCAATCAACGTTAATATTGATTTTTCCTTATGCGTTAGTTGCGTATCCAAGCCGCTTTTTTCCAGCTTTGATAATAATTGTTGCTGGATGTTTGAAAGGCAGCTGAGGAAGAAGTACACCCATACCGTGATATCTTCGTTGGGACGTTGAGCCTGGCAAGTTCTTAGCGAATGATAGTATTCGTTTTTACGGTTTTCGATTTCGTGTTCAAAGCTGATATACTGAATCCAGTTATATCCGGATTTAAGCAATAACAGGGTAGAGAGCAGGCGACTTAATCTTCCATTTCCATCCTGAAACGGATGAATACTCAGGAATTCGTACACAAACGCAGCGACACGTATGAGTGGATGCACATCTCTTTCAGTATTGAACCACTGCACCAGTTGGGACATGGCCTCCGCTGTTGGAAATTCCGCCTCCGTTGTCTGATAAATGAGTTGACGGGTACCATCCGGAAAGGAAGCTTCCACTGCGTTGTTATGTAGCTTGTAATTGCCTTTGTGCCATCCGTCCTTTTCACTGTATTTCATTAAACCATTGTGCAAACTCTTTATTTGGTTTTCGGAAAGGTGAATGTTGGTGTAGGTTTCTACGATCAGATCCAATACTTCAAAGTACCCCACAACTTCCTGCGCATCTCTGTCGTAGAGTTTCGAAATGTCAATTTGCTGAAGCAGTACATTCACTTCTTCATCACTCATGCGGTTACCTTCAATACGATTTGACGCACCTACGCTTCGTACGGTGGCAATGCTCTTCAGCGTTTTGAGGCTTTGCCCTTCCCGGCGTTCGATGGCTGTCCAGCCGGCATCAAAACGGTCGATTTCGCTGATCAGTTGAATCAGCTTCCAGTCGATCCTGAGACTAAAAGTGTAAACCATTTTTTGAAACTTGATACGATTTGATACGCAAATATACGATTATGAACCCAAAATGTTGTTTAATTTGATACGATTTGATACGAAATGAGACGATTATCACCCGGAAATTTCCGACTATTTCATTGTTCCGGCCTTTATTCCGGTAGAAAATCCGAGTGCTTCAAGGTAATTCTTCTCGTTTTTGTTCGATGTAATCCTCTTAAAAACAGTAATATACGATACCTGATATCAGGAATGCAGCTGGAATTTAACGTTCGCTGTCTTCCTTCCTCCGGTTTATATTCCTGAGCAGGCAGCTACCAGAGGTGGTGTGCAACGGAATGCAGAACGTATTCGCTGTTACCGATCCGTGCCGTTGCTTTCAAACTCCCCCAGCCTTCCTCTTCCTGCCGTAACTCAGTCCGGATCTCCTTCGCCATCTTCACCGGCGACGATGCAAAATACCAGGCGCCGGCGTACTTCCAGGGTACAGCTTTGAAGGAGTGGGGGATTAGTATGGGGAGATTCAGCAAATTGATGATTAGAAAATCGCTAATATCTATCTATTAAAGATGTAGATTTCTACTTTTTTGATCTGGGGCTAGTCATGTACCACGAAGCTTGACCAATGACAACAGGCGTTTAAAACGATCCGTTACGAGGTACGGGGAGGCTCACTTTTTGTGTTTGATCTTTCTTTCATACGTAAATCAAATGGTTGCTGTCAAGCACTGTTTCTTCATAAAGACGATAAGCAACAAGTTTACCTCCTTTGGCAACGCTGTAGTCTAAACAACAAATGTTCGCTTTGTAAAGAGAGGGCTCCCCTTTGAGCCAATAGTGCCCAAAGAACACCATTTTTTCGCGGTCTGTATAGAAGTCCGGTTGTTTTAATGCTGATTGTTTGACCGGAAGTTCCGGTAAATTATCAATGGGTTCAACACTGATTGATTTGTAGGTCGTAGTGGATGGATCTTCCCACCACTTGATTCGAATTTTGGTTCTTTGGGTGCCGTCCTTGTCGTGGAAGAAAAGCCCATCGGGTAATTTTATTTCTTTGCCTTTCAGAACCTGATCAATGGCTTCAAATAATCCAGTGCCTTCGATTGTGGATTGATAAATAAGTTCATCAGTCAAACGTTCATTTACGAGTGTTCTCTTCAAAAAATCAATACTGCTATTGTCCCAGCAGGCATGAACTGCTTTGAATTGGTCTGTTTCATAGAAAAGTGGCAAAGTTTTAAACCATTCTAAATACTCTTCATATTCATTTTGTCGGTTTTGAAATTGTTTGAGTGTTTCGTAATGCTGAATGATGTTTTTAATCAGATGTTTTCGAAGATGCCCGCCTTCAAATTTTTGGTAATGGAAACACAGTGCATTGTATTCGTGATTACCCATTAATGCTATGGCATTACCGCTATCAACCATTGATTTAACGAGGTGAAGTGTTTCGCGGATTTTTGGTCCTCTGTCAATATAGTCACCTACAAATAATACAGTTCTGGCCGGATGCGAATAAGTCCCGTTGGTCTTTCTATAACCTAATTTAAGAAGTAATTCTTCGAGCTTATCTGCATGGCCGTGAATATCACCGATAAAGTCTATCATAGAAATAAATAATCAGGCAGTTTGTAGATTCAGAATATTGAGGTTGTTTCAGCTTAAGACGCAAAATAGAATTGTACCATTTATTGTTAACGTTATATTCTTTCTACGGCAGGAAGGTGTTTGCGTGCGTTAACGGTTAATGTTGAACGACAAATCTCTTAACGCAGAACGATCTTGAGTCAGCATATTTCAGCAGGTAGATTCCATTTTCGAACGACCGTGTGTCAATTGTTTCTCCTGTGAAGTTTGAATTATCGTATAGTACTTGTCCCGTATGATTCAGGATCTGAACGGACGAATGGTTGCTGACGTTTGTTTTGTGAATTTTTAATACATCAGTAACCGGACTCGGGAAAACGGAGATCAGGTTGTCGTTCTGAAATTCGGGAATTCCTTCTGCCCAGTCTTCGAAATAGAAATCATCGATCATCCATCCGTCATGAGGAGCAGCGCTGCTGTCGGTAATGTATGTGAACCGGAAAAGGATGGTATCGGCTGTAAGCAGGATAGGGTATGGACCTCCGCCCAATGACGGGTATGAAGCCCATTGGTTCATGTCAACAAAAAAATGTGACCACCCGTTGGTGGAACCTGCCAGTGAGGGTTTTGAGAAAGGCCAGCCGAGTTGATAGGTGGTGTCCTGCGTGAGTAAGTTAATCCAGGTATTTCCTGTATCGGGGGAGATTTCAATGGTTCCGTAGTCGGTAGAGTCGCCATCCATCTGATACCAGAAACGCATTGAAAAAATGTGGAAGGGCAGGGATTGGTCTCTTACGTGCTTTAAGTAGAAAACGGAGGTGTCGTTTGCAGGAACCGGATTTAGAGTATCCGTCATCATTGCATTGGGAGCAGAGTATGCCGCAGTAAACACCGCTTTGTTGGGTTGGCCAACCTGCCAGCTGCAATTGGGATTGGATACGGTATCTCTCACAATTCTGTTCAGGTACCAGGGCGTATCAAAATCCATTACCCAATAGGTTTGCCCGAATAATGTCGCCGTTACCAGCGTCAGTGAAATGGAAAGGAGGAATTTTTTCATGGTTCAAATAGTTAAGTTAGCACTACCATCGGTTCGGGATGCAATTCTGGCAAACAGGCCATTCTACGACGCTACGGCTTTGACAATTGCGCAATAACAAATGTAATCATTTGCTTTTAGACTGCCAAGCTTGTGGATTGTCATCTTCACTGGCAACGACACAAAAATGCCAGACACCTTCTCCGGTTCCGGCGGCGTTGGGTTGCGACAGGGTACGGGTTTCAAGGAGTTGGGGGTGGGAATCTATGTTACAAATTGTGCTGAGCTTTCGCCTTATTCCAGTTTTTCCTTAGAATAGGTTTTGCCTTGTTCGTCTCGCCATTTGATGGTTCACCAGAAAAATGGCAGTATTTTTCCGGGTAAGCATCGTTTTTATATTGATTCCAACTTTTAAATGCTTCGTCTGAAAATGGATGCTGAGTATTGAAAGGAATTTCTTTGCCAGTTCTGATGCAATAACCTGTTTTTGATTTAGGGTTTTCTATTTCCTTTTCAATTTTGGTATTGATCTTGTTAGTGGATGGTTTGTTTTCAGTTACTTCTTTTTTTAATGAAAAGAAATCTGATAGTTTGTCTGTCTCTACTAACGATGTAACGTATTTTTTATTGAGACCCATGAAGCTGCTTTCAAAAACCGGCGTTTTTACATACAGAATTTCAGATTGTTCTATTACTCTATGGAAATATGACCAAGCTTGATTATCAAAAGTGTCTTCACCAGTGACATTTGTCATTAAGTTACTTGCTAAGTTACCAAGTAGCGTTGTCTTTGTTAAAACGCCGGCTTCAATATTATTATCTTGGGAAAAACTATGGAGATTCATTGAAGTTAAAATGGCGGAAGATTCATTTGCATAGTATTTAGCATGTAAACGTTTTTCGTATCGAATTTGGATGTTTGGAAAGGCTTTGAATAACTCAAAGTCTTCATTCTTCATACTTCTTGTAATATCCTCTTCGTTTTTTCCAAAGACTATGATTATTTGTAAATTTGGATCTTTTTGTTTTGTTTTAAGCGTTGACGCATACCTTTCATGTAGTTTGATATAAGGGGAAATTAACACAATCATTTTAGTTGAAGATGCAAATATCTTTTCAACCTCTGCATTAAGTTCATTGCCTGTTAGGAATTTTGCCATGATTTCGGTATTTATGTAGTTATAAAATTGTAATTATTGGTTTTGCTTCATGTTACTTCGGGGTGTTACTTTAATCAAACTTCTGGAGTACCGGTAGGGGTTAAATCGTTCCCATTTCTATGGCTCGCTCTGTCAGCGACCGCAACGAAACCTTAGTTGTTAGAAGCAGAGCAAATAGGGCGGGTTCAAAATAAATTCAGAAACCAATTCCCAACTTTTTCAAGCCTCATAACTATTATGCACATTACTGGGTGATTTAAAATGTAAAGTATTGTTGATATTAGAAAAAACATCAGAATACTTCCGAAGCTGCCTTTTAAAATATCTACGTTGGCTGGTGTTTTCTCTGTAAATAAGTAAATGATAGTTCCAAAGAATATAAATGGTAGAAATGCAAAGACTAAAATAGTAGATATCATAGCTGTTGCGTATAGAATATTATTTTCCAAAAAATATGTTAATACCATAATTGACAATAGGAATAAGTAGTAATTAAAAAAGCCACTCTTATTGTCTTTCGAAGGAATAAAAAATTCACTTATGCTAACATATCTCATACTTCCTCTGAAAAATAGCGGAGCAAAGAATAATGTACCCAATAGAAAGCCCAATATCCAAATGACCGTCATATAAATAAATCTTATAATTCCTGAATTAAGTTTTCTGTAATCAAAGTTTATATCGTAGTAAACAATAAACAACGTCGCTAATGAAAATACAAGCACTGGAATAAGTTGTTTGAAATTTTCTTTAAATGATTGAGTAATAAAATTTTTATTGGCTCCACTGTCGTCCTTTTCATTGTTTTCTTTATCTGATCCAGATTTGGTCTTGCTTATATAGTATTTAATGAAAGCATATAATGTAAACATCAGTATTATAAAAGCAGCTTGTTGCCATAGTTTGGTATTACCAATAATCGAGTATGCCCAACTTGCCAAGCAGTTAACAGATACAGCAAAAACTAAATTATCATTAATTTTTTTCATAAATTGTTGTTTTAATCATGTTCATGTGTTCCATACATTTGGGGTCACAGAGGACTTGCTTCTAACAGCAGTTCGCGCAAAAACAAATATATGAAATCGCCTTAACCTATTATGCCTCATGATGGTTTATTGGGAATAATTGAATTTGCTAATTATAATACGCTTAATAGTGCGCCACAGGGCTGAAAGTGAGAAATACCATCTCTCCAGGCGCTTTTTTAACTCTTATGAGCCTAAAATTCTTAGGGCCAGGCAAATTTGTACTCAAGGAGTTAGTTCTTGATCCTCTTCTTTAAGCGGTCACCCAAAATCGGGGTGGCCTCTCCCGTTGAGATATCAACGGGATGTCGAAGACCCCGAGTCCGGCTCCTGTCGGACTTCGGGGCAACAGGCTTGCCTGCCTGCCGGCAGGGGTTACATATCTTGTCCTGCGGACTATACGAAACCTTGGTTGTTATGTGTAGTTATTTTTTCTCTTGGCACGCTTTTACAAATAATTCACCTAACTCTGTTAATTCATATTCTATAGTATCCGTTTCAATTGTCACTGTTAAATCATCTAAGTTAACATAACCATCAGACTCATAATTGCTGGACCCTTTATTTACTGAAACTCTTCTGCTATCTACATAACCATAAGTACGGACAATTTCTTTTGCAACCCCTAGTCGTACAAGATTAGAAATTTCAAAATCTCTTAAACTTTTACTAGCAATAAGTTCAGCTTCGCCAATGGCTCTTTCAATTTTACTTTCTATTTTCTCGTGCGAACTTTTTTTACTTTTAAGCTCATTTATTTTATTCTGAAGATCCCAAAGACTTTGATAGTTCTTTGGATTATAAATATTATTTTCTCTACGTTGATTTAATTCAAGCTCTAATCTTGCAATTTCTGTGTTGAGTTCACTTAGTAGTTGATCTTTAGAGGTAATATATTCCTCAAGTTCTTTATTCAGACCTTTCACTCTGGCAACCTTAATTTCAAAAGTATTTTCAAGTGTTTCAAATTCTTGAATGGAAACTTGGCTTAAGAGGTATGGGAATACATGATTTTCCACATTCTGATCTGAATCAACCATATTTGCTAAAAGTGTCGCCCATTTGTCTTGAAGTTTCTCGTTATCTTCTAACCCTGCATATTCAAGTAAAGGACATAATAGTTTTGGTGAAATCATCTTCGGATTAACACCATACTTTTCACAAATTGATTTAGCTTTTACTAGAGTTTTGATTTGGTTGTTAAACCTCCATTTAGAAATTCCGTCTTTCAATAAAAGACCCATTTCTTCAGCTGAGGGGTAGATTAGCTTTTCTACAAAGCCTTTTGCAATGTCAATTCCCTTTTCAAGAGCTGTTGATGAAATATCAATTTTATTCATTGTCTATAATTAATTACAAATAACGTTAGTTCGTGCAAATACAAATATAAGAATTCGTCTTTAAGCTATTAGGCTCCATGATGGCTTATAGGTTAAATTAATTCTGCCGGTTATAATACGCTCAATATCGCGCCACAAGGCTGAAAACGACAAAAAACACCTTTCCAGATGCTTTATTAACTTTTTGAAGCCTAAAATGGCACAAGCCAGATCAAAGCTGAACACCATGTATAATTTCATTTTCAGTAATCGTTAAGAGGTTGCGAGAAAGTACGGCTTGTCCCGTTGAGTCTTTAACGGGATGCACAGGGGTTTCATTGTTCGTGCTTCTCACACAATGAAACCTAAGTTGTTTTGTGGACTATTTTTTAATTAATCTCTGTATTCAATTTCCACTCTTTAATTCCCATCAAATTTAGAATGAGAATTCCGCTGATTCTATACAATAAAATATTAGCTTCTCTAAGACTCTCTGCGTTTACATTCTCAATACTACCATGCGTAATGTTATCTCGAAGTAATTTAAGTTCATTGATTTTTACAGGAAATGAAGTGGGGTTTAGGTTTTGACTTTCTAAGAACCGAAACAGCTGGTTCTTCATTGGTTTATTCTGCAAAAGGGTTTGAACATTATGCCAGCGCTGTTTGAATTCTACTTGCTCTTTTGTTTCAATTGTATCTAATAATATGGACAATGCCTCTTTGTACTTTTGCTTTGTTTCTTTTTTATTTAAAGTTTGCTTAAATTTAATGCTTCCAGATTTTTGCTTATCGCAAATTTCAATAATGTTGTAGTGAATTAGGAACGAAGAATAAGTATCAACTAAGTGGGCTTGATTAAACAATTCAACTACTTTTGAAAGCAACTTATAATTTTTAAGAGTTTCTTGCTGCCAAGCAAATTGAAGAAACTTATTGAAATCCCATGAATTTCCAAAATCTCGTAAACCACCGAATGTGTCTGTAATATATTTTTTTTCAATGTTCTTTATTGTGATTGTGTTTTCTGGTAAATGTATGCGTCGCAACGTATAATCAATCTTTATTTGATGGTAAAATGAAGTTATCAGCAAGACCACATTGCCATATAATATTGCATCCACTTCTGTTATGCCCTTTCTATACTTGAATTGAATTTTTGGCAATTTAGTAATAGTAGCCACTCTTTCGTTTCGATCATCCTTAGTAATGAAATAGAATTCTGGTCGAAATAGGGATTTCCCAAGTTTATAAAATTGAGATGAATCATTCATTCTACTGATATCAAATTGACCGTCATTTTTTAAAATTGATTTGCGTGATAAATAAGAATAAAATGGACGTACAGCCCTAAATCCTGTATCACCTAAATAAAATTCTGCAGTATATTTCTCGTGCTCAACAGGGTCCCAATAGAATTTGGCTGTGTCAATTCTTACAATAATGTACTTCTGTCCATTTTCATAGTAACTAGAGCTATTTGTACAGCCAATCATTTTTGCATCTGACAAGTCGACTTTTTGCAATTTCACGTTGTTTTGATTTTTTGTCACGTTCACCCTCAAGAAAGAACCAAAACTTCGCTTTCCAATGTTATTTGACCACAGCATTAGTTTTTCTCCAAAATACGTTTGGTCATCAAAGAATATTTTTACCTCTATTTTGTCCAGCTCAGTATATATATGAGCATGATAAGATAGACTCATTTTAACTTCACTCTTTATATAGTAAGAGTTAAAATCCACCTCTGGAAATTCAATGTCTATGCAATGATAATCGCCCATCAATTTTTAATCTTTTGTCGCTGTTTAATCTTTCCTTTACTAACGCCATACTCCAGTTCACACCCCGGCGGGCAGGCAGTGCTTCGCACGCAACGAAACCTTAGTTGTTATATGCCGTTTTTTATTGTCATTATTAAATATATTAGTCCAGCCACTAATGCAAATTTGCAATATTTAAGTGTCAAGTTATAGTGTTTGAATTTTAACTGACAAATTTTGGAGTTTATAAAAACTTGTGAATCAATATCATTGTCAAGTGTGGTGGAGTTTATGTTTGGGGTTGTTAGTTGGTCGGTTTGAAAGTCATTGAAACTTCTATTAGCTATCGTCTCAAAGAATAAAACAGAGTTAGTAACTAGTCCTTGTTCATTAAAAATTTTGGGGTCAAGTCTTGCTCTCAAAGTTGAATAGGCATTATAAAGTGAAATGAGTATTAGCAAGATAAACGAATATAAACTCACACTTTCAATAAATTTAAAAAATGAATCCCACCCAAAATCTACAAAAGTCAACTTGTAGGACAAGGTAACAACTAAACGACCAGCATAACTACTAGTGAATATTATTGTCAACATAATGCCCTGAAGAGTTAGTAGATATGAAACTTTACTATCACAATTTGTTACCCAAAAGTTTACTCTTTCCAAATTTTTGTATTTGTCGTCTGTTGTCATCTGTTACAAGGATTTTTTTGTTTTTCTTTATCTAACCATTCATCCATATCTAATCTTATAATTGAACCGTGATAGTAACCTTCGGCGAAGTTTAAACTAAGCATACTTTGATAGGTTTTATCAAGGTTATTTTTATAGCCAGACAAGTCATCGTAAACGGACTTTGAAACGACTATTTCCTTGATGAACCCTTTGCTTGCTTTTGAACAGAGTTTACTGGCATTATTAACAACACCTCCCATATAGATTACATCATTAAGTCCACTTCCCTTAAATCCTGCTAGAACCATTAAAGCGTCACCCTTGTCAATACCAATTCCAACTTTTATAGGGTCAATATTCATACGACATAATTTATAGTTCAATGTTTTAATAATTGAATTTGCAGAATAAGCTGCTTGAAAAACCTCTAAAACATCCTCTTTCGATTTTGCATTGAATACAGCCCAAACGCTGTCTCCGACAATATTAATTTCTTTACTGTTTGTAAAGCTTTGGAATAATGCAACTATTTCTGAAATGTATGCTCTGTAGATTTTCGCCAACGTCCTTTTTTGATATTTGGTTGGTAATGTCGATGAATCTCGAATGTCGATGAAAATAGCATAACACTTAAAATAATATCCATTTGAGTAAGTTAAGGTATTACTGTTAGGGACTGTATCAACCTGTTCAAATGTTTCAGCCGAATCTAATATTTCTTGCAATCTGTCAAAACTGTCTGAATAGTTATAAGTTTTATTTGATGTTACTTTCATATTCTAATGTGTTGCTTTTGTTTTCTTAAAATGGCTTACGTTCCGGGGGTTTGCGATGGCGGGGTGTTTTAGCACTAAACTTTGTTCGGAGAACTGAACTTCCACCTTGCACAAATATGTCTTCGAAGCACGGAACCTCCGCTATCGCAAACCCCTTGTTAGCCGCATGTGCTGCTGTTCGTCCGAAGCGGTTCTGTTCGTGTCCGCACACAATTTCTACGAAGCGATCTTTACATATAATTAGAGATTGTTCTTTACCCATTCCTTCAATGTTTTTGGATTCACTTTATTTCCTGTCAAGAATTCATTCACAGTTAATAAACCATATAATTTTCCGTTCACATAAATCTTAGGTGGAGTTCTGGTAAATTCATTGAAAGGACTTAGTGCAGAAAACTCACTTCCATAAGGACTGAATTGATTGAAGATTGAAGTTTGTGAAAACTCACTGCCGTAAGGACCAAACTGATTGAAAATTGATTTTTGGTCAAACTCATTTGATGACAAATTACCTAAATAAGTTCCATCATTAGCGATTATAAATGATTCACCTCGATCTTGTCTAACTTCAATTTCATTCTTCGGGAATTTTCCTTTCAGAAGGGAATTTATATCATTCTCTAGTGCATACAAGAATGTCTCTGTCGGGATGCGATTGCTGACATACTTATTAGTTGAGACAACTCCCATAAACTTTCCATTAAGAAAAAGTTTGGGTGGTTGGCTGCAATATGGATTGTTTATGCTGTAAGAACCATACTTGCTCCCGTATTGAGAATATTGATTGAAAATACTTGTCGTGCTATACTTGCTCCCGAATGAACCATACTTGTTTAAGATTGATTGTGTGTCATATTTGTTCGTTGTAATCTTTCCAAGAAACTGTCCGTCTTGGGCAATAAGATACGATTCTCCCGAAGCGGTCACTCCCTGTGATTGCTCTTTGTAAAGTTCAGAGAGCATCTGCTCCAAGAGCTGTTTTGTTTTATCTTTATTGTCAGCCATTACTTTTCTTCTCCGTATAGGTTTTGTAACAGTTTTTGAATTTCTTCCGCTGCTTTGTCCTTTGGTAATTGTGTAATCAAAATCGGAGCAGTTGCCAATGCAATATTTTTCTTCCGTAAATCTTTTATCTCTCTTAGTGGGAAATAAAGAAACCCTGTCGTAACAGCAGAAGGAGTTGACCAAACAAAATTGCCTGTGCAAATTGCAATTATGAAACAGGTAATCCCGCACAAAAAGAGAATTACTGTCAAGACAATGTATAGGACTTCAATCGTCTTGTTGTCCTTTAGCACTTTGTCTATTCGCTGAAGTATCGGGTCTATGTTTGCCATCCTTAGAAATTAATTATTATTACGGTCGGTTGTCTTTTATTTGAGTTTGTCAAAGTTTATTACTTGCAGTCAGTTTCAAGTTAGGACTGGCGCCATAGGGTTTCCGGTAACGGCAGTTCGTGCAAAAACAAATATAAGAATTCGTCTTTAAGCTATTAGGCTCCATGATGGCTTATAGGGATAATTAATTTTGCTGGTTATAATACGCTCAATAGTGCGCCAC
>WBZT01001265.1_pt1 | contig 17498 bp, 10 predicted proteins | sample 5204241 | NCBI WGS metagenome assembly WBZT01 (sample SAMN12344358, study PRJNA552823) | activated sludge metagenome | biome: Activated sludge suspended growth; feature: Nitrification reactor; material: Wastewater; isolation source: activated sludge from nitrification reactor of wastewater...
TCATGTTCATCGTTGAATCTCTTTGAAAATCAAGGCCTATATTTTAATAAAATCTATAAAGAAATGGTATTACACCCCCAACCTGCTGCGTTTTCTCGGCAACGAACCGCGCATCCCGCTCGTCTGCCTGGGGACCCGCGACGCCTACCTGGCCATCCGCAGCGACGACCAACTCGAAAACCGATTTCATCCGTTGTTGTTGCCGCTGTGGGAAGAGGGCGAGGAATTCGCGCGCCTGCTTGCCAGTTTCGAGACCGTGCTGCCGCTGCGCGAGCCTTCCCAACTCGCCGCCACGCCGCTGCGGGAACTGATCCTCCGCCGATCCGAGGGCACGATTGGGGAAATCGCCCTGCTGCTGACCCGGTCCACCGCGACCGCATTGCGCCAGGGAGAGGAACGGATCGATAGCACCCTCATCGAGCAGACCGACTACCAGTCACCGACCGCACGCCGCCGCCTGATCGAACGGGAGTTGCGTTGACCGGGGTACCCAACCCCCGCCGTTGGCCGTTGCACCCGAAGCCCCGCGCTTACGAGACGCTGGAGCAGTACGTGCGCCGACTGGCCGAAGGTTACGACATCCATTACGACTCGTTCTGCCTGCACGCGCTCGGTATTCCTCGCCACGACCGACAGGCTCGGTGGTTTCGGGAGCCCTCACCAGACGTGTTACAGCGCCTGTCCGACGGCACCGGCGTTCCGGTCGCGCGCCTGGAACAGATGACCTTGGCGCACGTCTGGGCGCGGCTGCTCGACGAGTTGCGCCAGTTCGCGGCGACTCCCGAGGGCGAAGCTGAATTGGAGCGTCTCATCGGGCAGCGGTTGTCGCAGAACTCCTAAGTTTCGCGACACCGCCGCGAACCCCGCCGAAACAGGCCGTTATTCTGTCGCAAAAGTCTGGTGTGAAAGCGGGATATTCCGATACACTTATGCAACGCTTTTTTGGGACTTTTCGCCATGCTCATCGGTTACGCCCGTGTCTCCACCGACGACCAGCATCTCGACCACCAACGCGCCGCCCTGCGCGCCGCCGGCTGTCATCGCCTGTACGAAGAGAAAATCTCCGGCGCCCGCCGCGACCGCCCCGAACTGGCGCGGTTGCTCGACCATCTCCGCGAGGGCGATGTCGTCATGGCCACTCGCCTGGATCGCCTGGCCCGCTCGACACGCGATCTGCTCGACCTCGCGGAGAGCCTCAACCGCGCCGGTGCGGGCTTGCGGTCGTTGGCCGAGCCGTGGGCCGACACGACCTCGCCCGCCGGCAAGATGGTCTTGACCGTGTTCGCCGGCATCGCCGAGTTCGAGCGCGCGCTCATCGCCGAACGCACCCACACCGGCCGGCGCGCCGCGCAAGAAAAGGGCGTGCGCTTCGGCCGCCCGCCGGTGTTGAGCGCCGAGCAGGTCGCGCTCGGGCAGCGCCTCCTCGCCGAAGGCACCTCGGTGCGCGAGGCCGCCCGCATCCTGCGCTGTCACCACGCCACGCTGTACCGCGCCCTCCAGACCCGGTCACCCGTCGCCGTGGAGAACGTAGCCGGCACCAAGACACCCTGCTGAAATCCACTTTGATGATCCGCTGAAGTCGACTTGAAAAAATGACACCAAGCGACCGCATGTCTCGGTCGCCCGGTTGCTGGCCCAGCGGGGCCAGATGGCCTCACATTGAAAGCCCTGGGGTCGGGGTCTGGGGCTTAGGGTATCGGAACTCGCCCACCCAAACCGGCTTCTTCCAGCGCGCCATCAAGCAGGCGGTGGATGGCGAATCCGTCCTCCAGGGCCAGCGCCTCCTCCAAGAGTGCTCGCGCCCGGTGCGCGGTAAAGTGACGGAGAGTCCACTTGATGTGTGCAAGACTGGTCAGGTTCATGCTTAGGGTGTCAGCTCCCATCCCCAACAGTAAGAGCGCGCCCGCCGGATCACCGGCAAGCTCGCCGCACACGCCGACCGGTTTGCTCTGACGGTGTGCCGCTTCGATGACGTGGCGGACGGCGTGGAGAACGGCGGGATGCAGGCTGTCGTCGGCAGTCGCCACCACCGCATTGTTCCGGTCGACGGCGAGAAGGTGTTGGGTGAGATCGTTTGTCCCCACTGAAAGGAAATCCACTCGCTTGGCCAAGGCCTCCGCCAAATAAACGGCGGACGGCACCTCGATCATGGCACCCACGCGCGGCTTGGCCGCCGCCTGCCCTGCCGCCGCCAGTTCGCGATAAGCGCGGGTTAGCAGCCCCAAGGCTTCATCCATTTCATCGACCCGGCTGATCATGGGAAACAGCACATGCAGGTTATGCAGATCGGCATTGGCGCGCAGCATGGCCCGCAATTGGATCAGGAAGATCTCGGGATGATCCAGCGCGAAGCGGATGCCACGACACCCCAAACAGGGGTTGTCCTCTTCCATGGGGAAATAAGGCAGAATCTTGTCGCCACCCACGTCCAGGGTGCGCAGGGTCACCGGCATCGGCGCGAACGCCTCCAGTACCGTGCGATAGAGTGGATACTGCTCGTCCTCGGCCGGAAATGTTTCGCGCCCCATAAAGGCCAATTCTGTGCGAAACAGGCCGATCCCTTCAGCGCCATGAGCCCGCGCGGGAGCAAGTTCGGCGATGAGGCCGGCATTGACCTGCAAGGGTATCCGCACCCCGTCCGCCGTTTCCGCCGGTCCTTCACAGAGCGCTTCAAGTCGCGTGGAAAGCACTAACGCCTCACTCAAGCGACGTTGGTGGGCGGCCACGAGGGCAGGCGAGGGTTGAAGATAGACGCGCCCCCGGTCACCATCGACCAAGGCCTCGCGGCCATCCAACCGCCGGAGGGGGGCAGCCAAACCCACGACAGCGGGAATACCCAAGGCCCGCGCCAGAACGGCGGCATGGGATAAAGCCGAACCGTGCTGGGAGACGACCCCAGCAAGTCGGTCGATGGGTATGGCGACCATTTCCGTGATACCAACCGCTTCGCCCACCAGGATACACCGTTCTGGGTACCGTCTCGACGCTTTGGCCTCTGCTTGAAGCGGGATCAGGACCCGGCGCCCGATATCGCGGATATCTTCCGCGCGGGTCCGCAAATAAGGATCATCCATGCGGTCGAACACGCGTGCGTGTTCGGCAATGGTGTCCCGCCAGGCTCCGGGAGCCCAGTTACCGGCGCGAATGCGCTGGAGCGTATCGACCATGAGGCTGTTACTTCCCAGCAACATGACATGCACCGCGAACAACGCCTGCGCTTCGCCGGGCAGATCGGCCGCTAGGCGCGCGCTGCTCGCGCGTAGCTCCTCTTGAGCGGTCGCGACCGCGGCTTTGAAGGTGGCTTCTTCAGCGGCGTGGTCGCGAACGGGGCGGTCCGGTATCAAGGCTAGATCGGCCAGCGGGTCGAGGAGGACAAGGGTGCCGATCGCCGCGCTCGGCGCACCTTGGATACCCTGAATAAAAGCGCCCCCTGGCCCCTCCCCGTCCAGCAGCCGGATGGCCTTCCGCAGGGCGTCGGCGTCGTGGATGACCTTGGCTAGCCGAGCCGCGAGCGTGACGAAAAAAGCCGCTTCCTCCGGGGCGAACAGGCCTTCCGCCCGTCTCCACGCCACCAACACCCCCAGCGTCTGGCGGTAATCGATCAGCGGGACGCCGAGGAAGGCGTGGTAGCCCACTTCCCCGGTTTCAGCAAACGCATGACCGCGCGGGTGAACCGCCGCGTTCTCCAGATTGATCAATTCCTGGCTTTCGCCGACCCAGCCCACGAGGCCTTCACTTCGGTCCAAGCGGATCTGGCCGATCAAACTCGGGTTCAAACCAGCCGCCGCCATCAGAATATATTGATGACTTTCCTCCGTGAGGAGGTAAACGGCGCACGCATCGATCGGGAGGGCCTCTTTGATCCGGCGCACCATAATGGCCAGAGCCTCGTCCAGATCGCTGGCGGCCTGGATCTCCTGGACGATGCGTCGTAGGGTGATCAACATCGAACTCGCTAGTTCCAAAAAATCAGTTGGTGAAGAAGGGCGCGCGCTGTCGATCGGCGCGCCAGGCGGTTGGTCCTAAGACCATGGTTGGGTCCTTTTAACCCAGATCGTTCTTGTTCGCTCGCGCGGCGAGGCTGGCGGTGGATGCATGGATCCTGTAACTGCGCTTTCGCCTGATGACGCAGCTTAACGGCAGCCAGTGGCAGGTCCGGTTTTTTCATGGACGCCATGGCCGCAGTCGATATCCCTGGTTTCGCTCACGGCGGATCCCCTTGCAACGCGGGTGAGTCCATATAAGGTGCCCTGTAGCGAAATGACGCCAAAATACCCCGGCCTCATCTGTAGGAAACCGTACACAATCCCGTACATGATGCTGTACTACGACTCGGTTACCCAGACACCTACATTGAGCTTCGCTCCCGGAGGTCCAACGAACGAACCGGCTATTGGCGGCACTAATTCGGGCATCCTGGCCACCGCTACAGCAATGTGTTGGGTTCCTACGATTTCTCCGATGGTGGGATCGAACCCCTTCCAACCCGCGCCCGGCAGATACACTTCGGCCCAAGCATGCGTGGCACCGAAATTGATCAATGAGGGTGGACCATGGAGATAACCGCTCACAAAACGCGCGGCGAAGCCCAGGCGTCGTACTGCTTCCATGAATAGATACGCGAAGTCACGACAGGAGCCTGTACCGCGAGACAGTGTGGCTAATGCGGTTTGCACACCCGGTTCCTCCCGTAGTTGATACGACAGCGATTCGTGGATATGGACGTTAAAGCGCTGCAATAAAGTGTAGGTCTGAACCCGATCATCGGGTCGCCATAGATTCGCAATCCATTCAGTCAGCAGGTCTCCGGTCGAGTGCTCGGTGAAATTGATATAGGGCGACAGTACAACCCGGTCCTCGGGTGTATAGGCAAACGGGTAGTCCGTTGCATAATCGGTCACCAGAAAATCGAGGGGAGCTTGGTTATATTGCTGAAGGATGACTTTGCTCTCAATCAAAAGCTGGTTGGTGGGCGACTCGAAGGTCGCTATCGCGACAGAATTGTCTTCCACGTCACGGTGCCAACGCAGGGAAGCCAGAGGCGTAATTTCCAGGATTGAGGATTCGATGCGTAGATCATAGTTCTCTCTCGGACGTAGGCGCAAAGTGTGCGCTTCGAGCCGCACGTCGGCGGAGAAGTTATAGTAGGTGCGATGAAGGATTGTGTAGCGCTGCATATTTCCTCCTACTTGCCAAGTCCAGCGGTGCCGAGGGCCTTGTTTGAGGTCGAAGTCACCGAGGCGCCCCGCTGAGCGGGCGTCTGTTGATCGGAGTGTTGGATTGCATACTAGAGCACGGCGACGTAATGGCATGTGGTACCGGCCATGACAAACAGACGCCAGATGAAGTGGCCATACCGCAGTCGCGAATCGGTTGCGAAAAAGGCGACGCCAGAGAGACGCCATATCTTCCAGCGACGCCGTTTTCAGGATTTCCAATTCCAGCCCATTCAGCGGCACCGTCGAATAAATCACCAGTAGGATCCGTAATTGGTGGATGAAGTCCGGGCGCGGCAATCCAGCTCGACGTTGGACCATTGAGAGCACCCACCGCCCGCCTGTTTCGCGGCATACATGGCCTGGTCGGCGTGGCGGAGCAGGCCATTCGGTTCGGCGTGATCATCGGGATACAGGGTGACACCCAGGCTGGCGCTGATCTGAACCGGAGGGCCGGATGCGAACGAAAAAGGGACGCGCAGAATGGCGAGGACTCGATTCAGCGTGCGTTCGCATTCATTGCGGCCGTTCAGATCGCCCAGCAGGAGCACGAATTCATCTCCGCCCAGTCGTGCCACGGTATCCTCAACGCGCACACAGCTTTTCAGGCGTTGGGCGACGTCGATCAGCACCTGGTCACCCCGCGCGTGACCCCAGGTATCGTTGATGGGTTTGAAGTCGTCCAGGTCGAGATAGCACACCGCCAGCCGCTGTTGAGTACGCAGCGTCTTGGCCATGGCTTGCTGCAAGCGGTCGGTCAGTAGCGCTCGATTCGGCAGGAAAGTCAGGGCGTCGTGGTAGGCCAGATGGGTGATCCGCTCTTCGATCCACTTGCGCTCGACGGCCCCCATGGCCATGTCCGCCAATTCCCGCACCGCCTCCAGATCGTCTTCGGTATAGTCTTCCGGCTTGTTAGCGACGCCCAGGATGGCGACTGGCTGGCCGCCATTCCGCAGAATCGGCACGGTCAGCTCGCGGATCAGCGGGGCATGACCCTCGGGTAGGCCCTTATCATCCAGCAGGTCGGCGCGGTCGTTGCGAGTGACCGATCGACGCTGGCGGATATCGTCCACCCAAACGCCCGACTGGTTGATCGGATCGCTTCGGTCCTCGCCGGTGGTCTTGCCGTGCGCTTGCAAGGTGTTATTGGACGACCAGAACTGCAAAATCACCTGTTCCTGGTCGGGATCGACGAAGTGAAAGAAGGCGATCGCGCTGCCGGTGAAACGTTTCGTCATGTCCAGCGTGGTCTGCAACAGGGCGTCCAACGGAGTGTTCACCGCCATTTCAGACAGGCGCAGCCGGAATTTGAGTAGCGCATCCGAGCGGTTCCGGCGGTTGATATCGCGAATGAAACTGAAAAATCGGCCATCGGCGATGGGCCAGTAGGAGCCACTGATTTCGGCGGCCCAGACTCGGCCGTTTTTCGCCCGGTGCCGGGTTTCAAACCGGGCGCCGCCGTTGCGCATGACCTCCCGCGCCTGAGCTACTCTCTCGTCCGAGGTCCAGTGCGGGTCCAGATCGGCGATCGTCATGCGCCGCAGTTCATCCAGGCTATAGCCCGACAAACGCACGTAAGCGTCGTTCGCTTCCAGCAGGTGTCCCCGTGCATCCGTGATCAGAAACCCATCCGGCGCGGTCTCGATCACGGCCCGGTATTGTTCCTCGCCGCGCCGCAGGTTCTCTTCGGTCTGCTTGCGCTCGGTAATGTCCAGCAGGGCGATGCGACATCGCCGGTCTTCACCGGATTCAACGCCGATGCCTTCAAACTGCGCATGGCGGCGCGGCGCGTTGTCGAGCGCCAAGACCACTTCGCAACTCGCTGGAATCACGCCCACTAGCGCTTGCTCAAGAAAAACGTTAAAGACGGGCCTGGTGTCCGCGGAGACGAAGAGTCCCAGCCGCCGCTCGATCAGATGAGCGCATTCCATGCCGAGCAGCTTGGCGCCGGCCCGGTTGATCTCCTGAATCGCGCCATCGCTGGCGAGGGTCGCATAGCCCACCGGCGCAAAGTCATAGAGGTCGGTATAGCGTTTCAGGCTTTGTTCGACTTGCTGACGCATCTCCAGCAGCGTCTGGTTTTGCAACTCCAGTTCCACCTGATGATGGATTTGTAAATCTTCGACCAGTCGCCGCGCCTCGGCCGCACTCAGTCGCGGTTGATTGAGATCAACCGCGGTCCGCATGATCTTCGCTTCGACGCGGTGATGTAATTTGGTCTGGCCCCGCGATGAGCCTGAAACTGTTTTCATGGGGCATCCCTTGGACCTTGATCCTGGGTTTGAGCATCGCCCTCACCGCGCCCGCCGGCCACGCTCACCGCGACCGCGTGTTCCCGGCGGTCGTCCACCAGGGGAATCGTCGGGTCGGGTCGCTCGACGCCGTCCACCGTTACCCGCGTCTCGCCCTGCCCGGCCGGCCGTTGCGTAACGGTGATGGAGTAGACCGTCTCCCGATAGCGGTAGCGCAGTGTGAACCCGCGCCAATCCGCGGGGAGGCACGGCGCGATGTGCAGGGTATTTGCTTCTCGCCGCAACCCCAGCAGCGATTCCACGATCAGTCGGTATAGCCAACCCGCCGAGCCGGTGTACCAAGTCCAGCCTCCACGACCGATATGCGGCGCAACCGCATACACGTCGGCCGCGACCACGTAAGGTTCGACCTTGTACGTCGCCACGGCCGCGGGCGAGCGCGCGTGGTGGATCGGGTTAATCATCGAGAACAGTTCCCACGCTCGCCGGCGGTCGCCCAAGACCGCGAAGGCCATCGCCGCCCAGATCGCCGCATGGGTGTACTGCCCGCCGTTCTCTCGCACGCCGGGGACGTAGCCCTTGATGTAGCCGGGATTTAAATCCGAGGTGTCGAAGGGCGGATCCAGCAATTGGATCAACCCCTGGTCCCGGCGCACCAGGCGTGCGTCCAGCGCCTCCATGGCTTGGTGCGCACGTTCGCGATCGCCGGCTCCGGAGAGCACCGACCAGCTTTGGGCGATGGAATCGATCTGGCATTCGGAATTGCGCGCCGACCCCAGCGGCGTGCCGTCATCGAAGTAGGCACGGCGATACCAGTCGCCATCCCAGCCATGTCGTTCGATGCTCTGGCGCAGTTGCGTCGCTTCCCGCTGGCAACGCCCGACAAAGGCCAGGTCGCCCCGCAGGCGGGCCACCTCGGCAAACCGCATCAGCACGTCATGGAGGAAGAAGCCCAACCAGATGCTTTCGCCCTGGCCGTGCATCCCCACCCGATCCATGCCGTCGTTCCAGTCGCCGGAGCCGATCAGCGGCAGGCCATGCGCGCCGAACTGGAGTCCATGCAGCAGAGCACGGACGCAATGCTGGTACAAATCCGCCGATTCTTCCGATTGGCCGGGTAGATCGTAATAGGAATCTTCTTCCACGGGGACCGGGCGGCCTTCCAGGAACCGAACCGATTCGTCCAGCACCCCGGTGTCCCCCGTGGTCAGCACGTAGCGGCAGGTCGCCATCGGCAACCACAGGTAATCGTCCGAACAATGGGTACGCACGCCCCGGCCCGAGGGCGGATGCCACCAGTGCTGCACATCGCCCTCCGGGAACTGACGGCTCGCGCAGCGCAGCAGATGCTCGCGCACGAGTTGAGGCTCGGCGTGAACCAGCGCCATCAGGTCCTGCAACTGATCACGGAACCCAAAGGCGCCGCCCGACTGGTAGTAACCGCTGCGCGCCCACAGCCGGCAGGCCAGGGTTTGGTATACGAGCCAGCCGTTGGCCAGCACGTTGAGCGCAGGGTCGGGAGTTTCCACCTGCACCGCGCCGAGCGTGTGGTTCCAGTGCCGCCACACCGCTTCGAGGGCATCCCGCGCCGCGGACGCGCCCCGGCCATGATGGACGAGGGTGCTGGCGTCATCCGCGCCGCGCCGACCGGCCACGCCCAGCCGGAAAACGATCTCATGCGCTTGTCCGGCAGCCAGGTCGAAAGTCACCTGGATGGCGGCGCAGGGATCCAGGGCCGCCCCGACCTTGCCGGACAGCCGTGCCCGACCCAAGGCAGCCGGGTTTCCGAGCGTGCCGTTGCGGCCGAGGAACTCGGCGCGGTCGCCGCTGAAGGTCCGCGTCGCATCGTCCACGTCGAAAAAGGCGATGCGATCGGCGAATTCGGTGTTGTACGGATTCCGCGCGAACAACGCGCCGCTGGTCGGGTCGATTTCGGTGATCACGTAGGGGGCCGATTTCGGGCGCAGATCGCCGAGCACCCACTCCACGTAGCCAGTCGCGGACAATCGCCGCGGCTGACTCGATAGATTGCGCACCTTCAACACCGAGAACTTGATCGGTGCGTCCACCGCCACGTACACCCACAACTCCGAGCGGATACCGCCTTCCGTGTGCTCGAAGACGCTGTAGCCGAAACCGTGCCGGCTGACGTAGGGCGTCGCGCCGCGAACGGGCAACGGCACGGGCGACCAGAAGTGGCCGCTCTCTTCGTCGCGCAGGTAAAAGGCTTCGCCGCTGGCATCGCTCACCGGGTCGTTGTGCCAGGGCGTGAGACGGAACTCGTGGGCGTTCTCGCTCCAGGTGTAGGCCATGCCGTTCTCCGAAATGACGGTTCCAAACCGCCGATTTGCCAGTACGTTCACCCACGGCGCGGGCGTCACTTGCTCCCACGCGGTCGTCACGATGTACTCGTGCCCGTCGGGAGTGAATCCGCCCAGCCCGTTGAAGAAAATCAGATCGCGGCGCGGCAACGCCGCCACCGGGGCTTCGGGATGGTCGTTCCGGGTCGGCCGGAAGCGCGGAACGGGTTTTTCCAGCAGACCACGCTGGCCAAGCTGTTCCGCCAGCGTGCCCCGGCTGTCGCTGAGAATGACCCGTGCCACCGTTTGGAACAGAATGCGGTCTTCACTGGAAATCTGGTCGGCCGGTCGGATGAAGATGCCGCCGGGTCGATCGATCACATGGGCTTCGACGCCGGCGGCGATCAGCCCCAGAATTTGTTCGTGGAGTTGTTGCCGGTAACCGGCGCGATCTTCGTTCCAGATCACCAGATCCACGGTCAGCCCTTTCAGCCGCCAATAAGCGTGGGCCTGCACGAGCTGGTGGGCCAGCTCGATGTTCGCCGGGTCGCCAATCCGCAACAGCACGATCGGCACGTCGCCGGACACCGCGTGACTCCACAGCCCGGATTGCCCGCGGCGGTTTTGGCCGAGAATGCTCGCCTCGGCGCGCAGCGCGGCGTTGGTATAGAGAATCGAACTGGCCAGCCGGCCGTAGAGTTGCGTGTCGGCCTGGGTGGCATTGATCTGCCGCAGCACCACCTGGCTGTGGGTCCACGCCAGATCGAAGACGCGATCCGCCAGTCGCTGATCCTGGTATTTGACGACCAGACTGACGGCGGCCTCGCGGGTGTCGCCGATGCCGGAGACCAGATCCACCGTCGCGGTTTGATCGGGATCGAGCGTGAGTCGATGGCGGATGGCGACGATGGGATCCAACACGGAGCCGGCGCTGCCCGAAAGCGCGGCGTCCTGACTCAGTGCCTGGGGCGCGGCGACGGTGTGGCCGCGCCCGATGAACCGCATCCGATCGGTCTCGTAGGACACCGTTCCGCCATCCGCCCCGCGCGCCACCATCAGGTGAAACATCCAGGGCGAGCGCTCATCTCGCGAGCGCGGTCGGCGGGTGCAAAGGATCGCCGGTTGCGGATGGAGGAGCTCGGTCTGCACGAAGAGGTTGCCGAACGCCGGATGCAGGGCGTCCGCCGCGGACGGGGCGAGCACGACTTCCGCGTAACTGGTGACCTCGATGATCCGGCGGGTCCGGGCGCGGTTGCTGATGCGGACCCGGCGCAGTTCGATGTCGTCCTCCGGCGATACCACGATCTCGGTGTAGGACTCGATCTCGTGATCGCGGCGCCGAAACTCGGCGCGACCCTCCGAGAAAATCGCCTCAAAGGTGTCCGGCGGTTGCAGTGTCGGCTGATAGGTCGTCGACCAGAACGCGCCGCTGGCCACGTCGCGGAGGTAACAGAAGCTGCCCCAGGAATCGCAAGTGGCGTCTTCGCGCCAGCGGGTGACGGCGAGATCCTTCCAGCGACTGTAGCCGCCACCGGCGTGGGTGACCATCACCTGATAGCGGCCGTTCGACAACAACTGCACCTCGGGGTGCGGGGTATGGAGGCTGTCGAACACCCGCACCGACGCTTCCTGACCGCCGGCGGTGGTGCGAAGATCGGTGATCTCGCCGGTGGCGTGCGAATAGAACGCCGGGGTCTTGGGAATGCGTTCCTGGAGCAGCAGGGCGGTCGCCTGGAACAACGGCGCCGACTCGAAGCGCTGCTGCATCGGGCGGTCCAGCATTACAGAGGCCAGCGCCAGGAAACTCATGCCCTGGTGATGGGCCATGAAGGACCGAACCACGGCGCTCGCCTGCCCGCGGGGCAGCCGGGACGGCGTGTAATCGATGGCTTCGAAGAAGCCGTATTTTCCGGCCAGCCCGGCGGCGGCGAGTCGCTGTAAATTCAGGCACGCGGCCTCGGGCGCCACCATTAGCGCGAGCGCGGAGGCATACGGGGCGATGACCAGATCCTCGGCCAGGCCGCGCTTGAGTCCCAAACCGGGCACGCCGAAGGCGCGGTACTGATAGTTGAGATGCACATCGACCGTGTTGTAGCCGGATTCCGAAACGCCCCAGGGGACGCCACGCTGCTTTCCATACTCGATTTGCCGGGCCACCGCTGCCTGACAGGTCTGATCGAGCAAGGTGTTTTCGTAGGTGGGCATCACCAGCAGCGGCATGAGGTACTCGAACATCGAACCGCTCCACGACAGGAGGGTTGGCTCGCCGCCGGTGCTGACCAGCAGGCGCCCCAGGGCAAACCAGCTTTCCTGCGGCAGTTGACCCTGGGCAATCGCCACGAAATGGCCCAAACGCGCTTCCGACGCCAGCAGGTCGTAGTAGCTGGCATCCCGTCGCCGCTCGCCGACGTTGTAGCCGATCACCAGCAGATGACGCGCCTCGTCGAACAGGAAGTTGTAGTCCATTGGGGCCAGTTCGCCGGCTTGCAGCGCCAGATGTTCGATCGCGGCGATCCGCTCGCGGGCGCGGCGGCTGGCCTCTTGAAGGAGTGGACGCCATGCAAACCAACGCTCGCGCTCCTCGGCGGTCAGGTCCGCATCGAGTGGCTGTTCGAGAGTCGGCAATGACTCTACATCCAGCTTGGCCAACTGGCGCAACGTCGGAATCGCGGGAAATTCCTCTCGCCGCCCTTTTTCAAAAGGAGAGAGCGAAGCCGGGGGGATTTCGACGGCCAGCCACGGCGCGAGGAATAGCAACTCATCCAGGACGTCCCGGCATTGCCGGGCCAACGCCCGCGCCCACTCGTTCGTTTCGCTCTCGGCGTCCGTGGCCAAGCCGCGAACCCCATCCTCGGCAGTGATGGTCAACGAGTCGAGGCACCGCCGTGCCGCCGCCAGGGTGGTGGGGGGTACGGTGGACGCCGACTCCAACGTCTGCCGAAATTGGGCAAACGGGGCCGGCAGGGTGCCTTCCGCCGCATCCACCAGCAGACTGAAGGTGTCGCTGATCCCGTCGAAACACCGCGCGCTCAGGATCGGGGCATCGATCAGCGCGAGCAGACCCGGTTGCAAGGTCAGCAGGTGGCCCGCGAGGTTGCCGCTGTCCACCGACGAAATGTAGAACGGTTGCAGCGGCTTCAGCGACTGGGTGTCGTACCAGTTGTAGAAGTGGCCGCGATGCCGTTCCAGCTCCGCCATCGTGCGCAGCGCGCAGGTTGTGCGCTCGATGAGGCGTCCGGCCGGCAGGTAGCCAAAGTCATGCGCGGCCAGATTCGCGAGCAACGACAGTCCCATGTTGGTCGGCGACGTGCGATGCGCGACCGCGGCCACCGGATGCTCCTGTACGTTGTCCGGCGGCAGCCAATAATCTTCCGGGCCGACGAAAGTTTCGAAGAACGCCCAGGTCTTGCGGGAAACCTTGCGTAGAAACAAAGTTTGGTCAACGGTCAAGCGTGCTTCGCGGCGAGCGAGCGGGCGGCTCATCCACCAGGCGATCGCGGGCGAGGCCAACCACAGCAACAGCATCGGCCCCGCCACGGCCAGCGCGGCCGGTTTGGCCACCGCCAGACCCAGCGCGGTCACCACCGCGAGCGCGGGGGCGATTCCCATCATCCGGTAAAAGGCGACGAGGTCCCAGCGCCGCTGACGATCCAGGTCGCCCGACGAGGTCCATTCGAGCAATCGCTGGTGGCTGACCCGCAGCCGCCAGAACGTGCGAACCATGGCATCCAGGCTAAAGAACGCCTCGTAAGGCAGGCAAACGAGCGAGAAGGCGGCCTGCGCCAAATGCTGGCCCGTCGAGCGGGCGGCGGCGGCGAGATGCTGGCCCCAGCGCACATCGCCGGGCTTGCGCAGCACGTTCAGAAGCGAGGTGGCCAGCGCGGGGATCAGGAGGATGCCGAGCACCGCCAGGGTCCAGAACCCCGGCGATGCCATCGCTGTCCAGCCCAGCACCCACAGCAGGGTCAAGGCCGCGGGCGCCAGACTGCGCCGCAGGTTGTCGGCCAGTTTCCAGCGGGACAGGACCGAGAGGGGGTTCTTCCGGGGGCGTCCGTCGAGACCGGGAACCCGCGGCAGCAGCCACGTTGCAATTTGCCAGTCCCCGCGAATCCAGCGGTAGCGTCGGCTCACGTCCGCGCTATAGCTCGCGGGATAGTCCTCGTACAACTGCACGTCGGAGAGCAACCCCGAACGCGCATGGCATCCTTCCAGCAGGTCATGGCTAAGGATGCGGTTTTCGGGGAAGCGCCCGTTGACCGCCTGCTCGAAGGCATCGACATCGTAGATGCCCTTGCCGATGAACGAGCCTTCCTGGAACCAGTCCTGGTAAACGTCGGAGACGGCGTGCGTGTACGGGTCGATGCCGGCATCGCTCCCATGCAGCCGCGCATACCGCGACCGGTTGGCGCCGGGCAGGCTTACGGCCACGCGGGGTTGCAGGATGCCATAGCCCTCGCGGACCCGTTGCCGGTCCGCGTCGTAGCGCGCCCGATTCAGCGGATGCGCCATGGCGCCCACCAACTCTCGCGCCGCGTCGCGCGGCAGTTGGGTATCGGTGTCCAGGGTAATGACGTACTTGACGTTCGACAGGAGCGCCGTATCACCGACGATCCGCGAGAAGCGATCCTGGGCGTCGCCGCGCAGCAGCGCGTTCAAATCCGCCAGCTTGCCGCGCTTGCGCTCGTAACCCATCCAAACCTGTTCTTGCGGATTCCAGCGGCGCGGGCGGTGGAACAGGAAGAAGGTGTCGCCTCTGACCCGCCGGTATTTTTCATTCAACGCCTCGATCCGTTGCGCGGCTAACTGAACCAGTGCTGCGTCCTCCGGCAACGTTTCCTCCCGCGCATCCCGAAAATCGGTCAACAGGCCAAAGTGCAGGCTGTCGTCCCGGTTGGCCAGGAACCGAACTTCCAGCGCCTCGACCAGATCCTCGATGCTCTGCGCGCTGGTGAGCATCGTCGGCGTCACCACCAGGGTGCGCGCTTCCGCCGGAATGCCGCCGGAAAAATCCATGCGCGGCAGCGGCCAGGGCGTCGCCAGCAGCGTCGCCAGCCAATTCACCAGCGCCACCGCCAGATGACTGGTGCCCAGCACCGCGAGGATGCCCAGGAACGGGAGCAACCCACCCGGCATGCCATCGGCCTGCGCCTTCACCAGCAAGCTCCCAGTCAAGAACGCCGTCAGCAGCGCGATCGCGCCCAGATATAGGGACAAAGGGAAATGGCGACCCCATCTTTGCAGGGACTCCAAAGTACACAAGCACGCCTTCGCCCGGCATTCGAGTTGCGCCAATCCCCGGTCGATCAGGTAAAACCCCACATGCGCCGCCCGATCGCCGCCGCCGTTCTTCACCGCGCCTTCCCGGGCCAGGTCAATCGCGTGGCGCGCCACCTCGCCTTCGGAAAGGCGACCGTTTTTCGCAACCTTCTCCACGACGTGCCGGTAGCGATCCCGGGTGGCAAAATCCATCCGCCCGTACACCCCATCCGGATCGTCGCGCAAAGTGTGCTCGACCCCGCTCATGGTTTCCACGAACTCGCGCCAGTCCATCGCCCCCAGGAAACGGAGACTGCCGATGCTGTTGCTGATGGACACCTGGTCGGCGGCCTGTTGCTGGTTCTCCACCTGAACCCACTGCTCGATGGTTAGGCCCAACTCGGCGAGCCGCTGCTCGATCCACGTCAGCGGCAAAGCCAACGCGGAACTTTGGCCTTGCAGTCGGCGCGCCATCTCCGCCACAAAGGCGCTCGACATCGGCGGGTTCGACCGCGCCATGTCCGCAATCACCAGAATCAGATTTTTCGGGTCGCTCTCGGCCATCGCCGTCATCTGGTCCGCCCACCCGTCGGCCAGATTTTGGTCGGTTCGGCTGGCGGCGATTCGGACCGCGACGCGGCGCAGATTCTCGATCAGCGCCAGTCGCAGCATGATCGGGATGGCCCACAATTCGCCCAGCTTGAGGGCGGTGACCGTCTGGTAGGCCGCGACAAAGCGGCTGAAATTTTCCGGGTCCACCCGGCCATCACCATGGGCGATGATCTCCAGCGCGAGGTCGTACACGCGCGGCAACCCAGCCGACGGACCGTTCAGCAGGCGCGGCAGTTCCCGGCTGTAACCCTTGGGCAAGTGCCGCTTGGCGGTGCGAATTTGTTCTTCGATCAGATAGAAGTTATCGAGCAACCATTCCCCGGCCGGCGCGATCCGACGGGTCGCCGTGACCGCCGCCACGAGCAGCGCGCAGACGTCCATCAGGGTTTGTTCGTTCGCGGTCAGCCGTGCTAGAAGCAAGTCCGGTGCCTGTCCTGGCGCCAATTGATGCGAGGTCGCGAGCGCCTTGCCGTGCTGTTCCATCTGGACGGCGCTGAATAGTTCCGCTCGCAGCGGCGGTTCATCGCCGACGTATTTCTTGGTCAAGCCATTGCCAAGGAGGCGCATCCTCCACTGGAACCAGGTTTCGCGAATCGCCATGGTGCTCATCTGCAAGTTTGCGGTTTCCAGCTTCAAAGCAAACCGTTCTCCGGACCCGATGCCCGAAGATCAGTTCGCGACGCTCGGGTTCGCGACGCTCGATTTCCCGTCACTTGAGCCGCATGGCATTCTTGACGGACACCACGCCCGGGACGCCGCGCGTGACTTGGACCGCTTTGTTAATATCCGCCTGGGAATTGACGAAGCCGCTCAATTGCACCACCCCTTTGAAGGTTTCGACATTGATCTCAGCCGAACTCAGCGAAGGCTCGTTGAAAATGGCCGCCTTCACTTTGCCAGTCAGGACGGTATCGTCCACATATTCTCCGGTTCCCTCTTGTTTGGCCGTTGAGGCACATCCCAAAATAGATGCGAGAGCGATGATGAAGAAAAAGGTGGCGAATCGATTGAATGATCTCATGGTGATACTCCGGGTAAATTGATGAATCGAGGGTCTTGGGCAAGCGTGTAAACGGCCCGATCATTTGAAATGCGCTTTGAACGCCTGCATGGAATCCTTGAAGGCTGCCCAAACATTTTCCGTTTCTACCTTGAGCTGCTCCCAGGAGTTTTCAGACGCGGATTTGAGCGCCGCCAACTTTTCCTCGCCTTCCTTACGCTGGGCGCGCAGCGCAACGAGTTGCTCCTGGTATTTTGCCTTGGCGGCATCCTGGGTCTTTTGCACTTTAGCCTCCAAGATATCTATTTCCGCGCTCCATTTATCCAATCGTTGCTTCATTCTGGCCACATATTCGTCTTTGCTTAACATGGGAGCTTGCTCCTGTTTCAAATCGGTGAATCGATCATATTGAACGGAATTGAAGTAAGTGACTGTTCTCAACGCCAGCGGAACTCCAACCGGGACTGGCCCGAACCCTTGATCTGTGCTGTTTGGCGCTGGGGTTGCCGTCGAGCTTCACCGGATATGCTGGCTTCCACGGTATAGTCGCCGGGTGTCAGTTGGGCGAAGAACCAGGGGCCTTTCGATTCAGCGGTTAGAATCGTTTCCCCGCGCGCATCCAGAATGTTCACCCGGACCGCCGATAGATACTCGCCGCTGCCCTGCATCGCGAAAAGTACGCGCAGGTTGAACTGGTTGGACAGGGTATTGAGTTCGGCGCGTTCACCCTCGCCTACGCCACCCGATACGTAGCGAATGCCTTGATCATTGTGAACTTGCAGTAACCGGTCTGACGGTGACCCGTTGGTGCCGGCGGCGGCTTCCGAAGATGGCGCCGCCGATTCCGCGCCGGCATGGGGAT
>WBZT01001438.1_pt1 | contig 17482 bp, 12 predicted proteins | sample 5204241 | NCBI WGS metagenome assembly WBZT01 (sample SAMN12344358, study PRJNA552823) | activated sludge metagenome | biome: Activated sludge suspended growth; feature: Nitrification reactor; material: Wastewater; isolation source: activated sludge from nitrification reactor of wastewater...
CGAACACCGAGTAGCCGGCGAGATCGGCGTGCGCGTAGCGCACGCGGCCACGGGCGCTGCGCAGCGCCGCCAGCGCCGGGTGGCGCTGCGTGCCGGGGCGCGGGATGGCCATCGCGTGGCCCCAGCGCATCAGATCGATGCGCCGCACGCGCCGCCGCAGGTCGGGGTGCGCCGGCGCGAACTCGGCAAGCACCTGCTCGGCCCAGGGCCGCCAGTCGCTGCCGAGCAGTCGTGCGCGCTCGCCGAGCGGCAGCGCGCGGTAGGCGGTGAGCACCGTGGCGCCGGCGTAGGGGCGCAGGCTCTGGTGCATTGCGTCGACGTAGCCCAGGCTCGCGCTGCCGCCGGCCGGGTGGTAGATGACGTTGTCCCACGACGGCGGCGCGCCGATGCGATCGAGCAGCGGTGCGTCGAGCTGCAGGTTGGCGACCAGCCAGGGCGCCACCGGCAGCGCCGCCGCGGCCGCGCGCAGCGCGTCGGGTGCGCGGTCGAGCACGCGCGCAGCGACGAACAGCGGCAGCGCCAGCACCACCGTGGCGGCGCTCCAGGTCTCCGGGCGGCGCTCGGCCTCGCTCCAGGCCAGCACCTGCACCTCGTGGCGCTGCTCGCGCACCGCGAGCACGCTGCGCGCGCAGTGCAGCCGATCGCCCAGCGGCGTGGCCAGCTTGCCCACGAGCCAGGCGTTGCCGTCGGGCCAGGTGAAGACGGCATCGCGTTCGCGCTCGGCCTCGCCCGGCGCGTGAAAGCCGTGCCGGCTGGCGAAGTAGTGCACACCGGCCCAGGCCGAGACGACATCCAGGCCGGCGCCATAGTCGTCGCGGCAGCAGTAGTCGAGGTAGGCGAGCAGCGCCGGGTCTTCGTAGCCCTCGCGCGCGAGCCAGTCGGCAAAGGTCGTCGCATCGAGCGCGGCAAGCTCGGCATCCCACGCCGAGCGGTGCGCCGGCAGCGCGAAGCGGCGCCGCCCGCGCACCGGCGCGCGCAGTGCGTCGATGCGCGCGGCCAGGCGCCGGTACTGCGCCAGGCGTGACGAGCCTGCTGGCGCCGGCGCCAGCAGGCCTTCGATCCAGCGGCCTTCGTGGTACAGGCGCTCCTGCGGGCTGTGGCACAGGTGCCGCTCGTCGGGCACGGTGCGGCCGTGCGCGGTGCGCAGCAAGCCGATCTCCTGCAGCCAGGCGGCGACCTCGGTCGAGTCGGGCGCGGGCAGCGGCAGGTAATGCGCGCCCAGCGGGCAGGGCATGCCGGCCATCACGTGGCCGCGCGCGTTGCCACCGGCCGTGTCTTCGAGCTCGAGCAGGTGCACGTCGTCGATGCCGCGGCCGGCGTAGGCGCGCGCCGCCGCCAGGCCGGCGATGCCGGCGCCCACGATCAGCACGGCGACGCGTCGTGCCGGCGCCGGCCAGGCGCCGGCGCGCAGCGCGGCGGGCGCGCCGGCCGGCAGCGCCGCGTCGCGCACGCGGTGGCCGCGCTCCCAGCGCGCGCCGACCCAGCCGCCGCTCGGCAGTGCCGGTGCGTCGCCGCCCCGGCAACCCGCGAGCGCCGGCGCCGCAGCGGCGGCCAGCAGCGCACGGCGCGTCGGGCCGCTCGCGTTCATGGCCGCGGATGCACCCGGCCGCGCGGCGCTGCGCGCACCCGGCGGCGGCGACGCGCCTGCGGCATGCCGATGGCGCGTGGCGTGCCCGCTCGTGCCGCGCGGCCGCCGTGTGTCGATGCGCAGCCTCTCACCGCGCGACCTTGCCCCATTCTTCCTCGAAGGTCGAAACCAGCACCTGGTTGGACAGGCGGTTGGGCTCGGCCGGCACGCGCGCCATGTCGGGCGGGAAGTCCAGCAGCGCGGCCATGCCCTGCGGCGTGAGAAAGCGCAGGCCCGGCGGCAGCGTCGCCAGCCCGGGCCAGGGCCGGTGCCCGGCGAGCACGAAGCCCCACTCGCCGAAGCTGGGCACGTGCACGTGGTACGGCGTCGTCCTCAGGCCCACCGCCTCGAGCGTGGCGACGACGGTCCAGAAGCTCTTGCGCGCGACCAGCGGCGAGGTCGTCTGCACCACCATCCAGCCGCTGGCGGCCAGCGCCTGGTCGGCGCGCTGGTACAGGCTCGTGGTGTACAGCTTGCCGAGCGAGAAGTTGCTGGGGTCCGGGAAGTCGATGACGATGACGTCGAAGCGCTCGCGGTTGGACTCGAGCCAGGTGAAGGCGTCGGCGTTGACGATCGTCACCTTCGGGCTGCCGAGCGAGCCGCCGTTGAGCGCCACCAGCGCCGGGTAGGTGGAAAACAGGCGCGTCATGTGCGGGTCGAGTTCGACCAGCGTCACGTGCTCGACGCCCGGATAGCGCAGGATCTCGCGCAGCGCCAGCCCGTCGCCGCCGCCCAGCACGAGCACGCGCCGCGGCGAGCGGCCGGCGGCGAAGGCGGCCATCGCCGGGTGCACCAGCGCCTCGTGGTAGCGGTACTCGTCGCGCGAGTGGAACTGCAGGTTGCCGTTGAGGAAGAGGCGCACGCCGGCGCTCCCCGCGGTGACGACGACGCGCTGGTACGCGCTGCTCTCGCGCAGGATCACCGAGTCGCCGTAGAACTGGTCCTCGGCCCAGGTGGTGAGGCGTCCGGCGCCGGCCATCGCCGCGGCGAGCACGGCGACGACGCCGGCGCAGGCCAGCGCGTGCGAGCGCCAGCGCCGCAGCTCGCCGCGAAACAGCAGCAGCGCCCACACCGCCACCGCGGCATTGAGCAGGCCGAAGAAGACGCCCGTGCGCACGAGGCCCAGGTGCGGCACGAAGACGAGCGGAAACGCCACCGCCACCGCCAGCGCGCCGAGGTAGTCGAAGGTCAGCACCTGCGAGACCAGCTCGGCGAGCGCGTAGCGCGCGCCGAAGTGGCGCTTGAGGATGCGCATGACGAGCGGGATCTCCAGCCCCACCAGCACGCCGACGACGAGCACGAGGCCGTACAGCAGCACCCGGAAGCCCGCGCCGTGCCCGGCCGGCAGCGCGCTGTGGGCGACGAACAGCGCCGCCGGCATCAGCCCGCCCACCAGCCCCACCAGCAGCTCGATGCGCAGGAACTGCGCCACCAGCTGGCGCTCGACGTGGCGGCTGGCCCACGAGCCGATGCCCATCGCGAACAGGTAGCTGCCGATCACGGTGCTGAACTGCAGCACCGAGTCGCCGAGCAGGTAGCTCGCCAGCGCCCCGGCCGCCAGCTCGTAGACGAGGCCGCAGGCGGCGACCACGAACACCGAGGCGAGCAGCGCCACCTCGGCGGCCGAGATGCCCGCGCCGGCGTGCGCAGGCGCGCCGCCTTCGCCCGCGCCGCCGCCCTCGGGCCTGGCCGCCGCCGCCATCGCGCGCTAGCCGTGCACGGCCGCGGAGACGATGAGCCCGATGGCGATGCACATCGCGCCGACGACGATCGCCAGCGCGACGTTCTTCTTCTCGACGATCTCGGCCCACAGGTCGTAGGGCGTGAGCTTGTCGACGATGACGAAGCAGACCCAAAAGATCGCCACGCCGATCAGTGCGTACAGCATCGAGCCGATCAGCACGCCCGGTTTGAGCCACTCGATTCCCAGCATGGGTCACCTCCAGGTTGGTTGCATGTTCACTTGTGGCCGCCGCCCGTGCCGAAGCCGCCGAAGCTGCCGCCGCTGGTGCGCGCGCGCGTGCCCGAGCCGCGCTGCGCGAGGCACTGGCGGTACTCGGCGCTCGACTCGCCGAAGCTGCTCTTCACGTCGGCGCATTCGTCGTGGTCGCAGCTGCCGATGGCCGCGACGACGAAGACGAAGAGCACGACGAGCCACAGGATCGTGCGCAGCCCCTTGCCCGACGGCGTGAAGCTGCCGACGTCGTGCACCGGTGCGGCCCCCTCGTCGGGCGCGATGCCGAAGGCCCGGCCGATGTCGGCTGCCGCCAGCGTGGCGCCGGCCGACCACACGACTTCGCTGGCGCCCTCGCCGTGCGTGGCCTCGCGCGACAGGCGCTTGTCGCGCCCGGCGCCGGTGCCCTCGTAGTCGCTGACCCGGGCCCGCTCTTCGCGCTGCACGCGCCAGTAGAACTCGCCCAGCACCCAGGTCACCTTGGCGTCGTAGGTGGCGCGGTGGCGAAAGCTCGTGTCGTCGTAATCCGCACGCTCGCCGCGTACCGTCGGTGCGCCGGTGATCGGGCGCACCCAGCTCCAGCCGTCCTCGGCGTCGACGAGGAAGGCGAAGCCCAGCGTCGCGTGATAGAGCAGGTACTCGCGCCAGTACGTCGTCTCGTCGTCGCCGCTTGCGGGCAGCTCGCAGCGCTCCATGTAGCCGACGACCTGCCAGCTCTCGGCGGCACGACCGGGCGTGAGCGCGGCCAGCACGCCCGATCTGCCGAGCGGGATCTGCGGCTCGAGGCCGCCCGGGCCGGCGTTGTTCTGCGTGAAGTGCGCGAGTTCGGCGCCGACGCCGCGCGAGATGTCGACCACCGAGCGGCACTGGCTGCAGGTGAGGCTTAGCGTCGTCGCCAGCCTGGGCTCCAGCGCGGCGCCGCAGTTCGGGCATGCGAGGGTGCGGCCGGCGAGCGTCTTCTCGCTCGTCTCGGCCAGCCCCTGCAGGCGCAGCTCGGCCAGCAGCACCGAGCGGCCGACGCTCCAGGCCGGCCGCGCCGCGTCGCTGCCGTCGAGCGTGGCCACTTCGCCGGCGGCATTGCGCAGGTCGGCGACGAGGAATTCGCCCTCGAGCCGCGGCGGCGCCGGCAGCTCGCCTTCGGCCGAGAGCAGCCGCGCGCGCGTGAGCGAGGCCACGTCCCAGGCGCGGCCGTCGGCCTGCACGTGCTGGCCGGCGCGCAGCGCATCGAGCGCCGGCGCGTCGGCCGGCAGCGGCGCGTCGAACGCCAGCACGTAGGCGCCGTTGTCCTCCGACAGCCATGCCGAGCGGCCGTTGTCGAACAGCGCGTGCCACTCGTTCCAGGTGCCGCCTTCGTAGGCGTACTGCAGCCGCCCGACGAGCGTGAAGGCGATGCCCTGGCGCGTGCCGCCGGCACCCAGGCGCAGCGGCGAATGGTCGTCGAACAGCTCGGCGACGACGCCGATGCGCCTGAGCGCGTCGCCGTCGCGCACGAGCGTGCTGCGGCAATAGCTGCAGACGGCGCTGGCCGATGCCGCCGAGGCGAACTCGACCGGCGCGCCGCAGTTCGGACAGGCGGCGCGGTAGACGCGCGACGTCACCGCGGGCCCCCAGGCTTCGCGCTGCGCGTCTTCGCCATCCGCTGCGGGGGCTGGCCCGGCTTGGGACGGCCCGGCGCCGGGCCGCTGGCCAAGGGCATCAGACGAGCTTCTTGAGCAGCTCGGCCTTCTTGGCGGCGAACTCGTCGTCGCTGAGGATGCCCTTGGTCTTCAGCTCGGCGAGCTTCTCGAGCGTGGCCATGATTTCGTCGGGCCTGAGCGCGGCCGCCGCGGCGGTCGCGGCCGCGGCCGCCTGCGCCGCCGCTGCGCCGCCGCCCTGCAGCCCCTGGCCGAGCTGCTGCGCCATCACCTGCCCGAGCGCGACGCCGGCGCCCAGCCCCATCGCGTCGCCGACCAAACCGCCGCCGCCCGCGCCGGCGCCGGCCGCGCCCTCGGCGAACTTGGGGATCGCCTGCGCCGTCTGGTACTGCATGAACTTGCCCATGTCGGCGCCGACCATGCCCATGCCGATCTTCTGGTCGAGGATCTTCTGCAGCTCCTCGGGCAGGCTGACGTTTTGCACCGTCACCGCGTCCAGCGCGAGGCCGAGCTTGGCGAACTCGGGCGAGTTGGCGGCCTGCAGCTGGCGCGCGAACTCGATCTGGTTGGCGGCCAGGTCGAGGAAGGGAATGCCGCTGGCGGCCACCGCGTTGCTGATGTTCTGCAGCATCAGGCCACGCAGCTGGCCGTCGACGTCGTCGAGCGTGACGCGCTCGCGCGTGCCGCTCACCGCGCTGTAGAAGGCCTTGGCGTCGGCGATGTGGAAGGCGTAGTTGCCGAAGGCGCGCAGCCGCACGGCGCCGAAGTCCTTGTCGCGGATCGTCACCGGCTGCGTCGTGCCCCAGCGGCGGTCGAGCTGCTGGCGCGTGACGAAGAAGTAGACGTCGCTCTTGAACGGGCTCTGGAACAGCTTGTCCCAGTTCTTCAGGTAGGTCAGCACCGGCAGCGTCTGCGTCGTCAGCTTGTACAGGCCGGGGCCGAAGACGTCGGCCACCTTGCCTTCGTTGACGAACACCGCGGCCTGCGCCTCGCGCACGGTGAGCATGCCGCCGTACTGGATCTCGTGGTCGGCCATCGGGTAGCGGTACGCGAGCGTGCCGTCGCCGCTCTCGGTCCATTCGATGACGTCGATGAACTGCTTCTTGATGAAGTCCATCAGGGCCATGCTGCGTGCTCCACTGAGTCGTGCCGAGGGGCGGCGAATAATACGCGCCGTGATCATCGCTGGAGCCGGGCTTTCGTGACGACCTCGCGCATCGCCGTCATTGGTGCCGGCCCGGTGGGCCTGGCGCTCGCGCTGCACGCGCGCTCGCTGCTGCCGCAGGCGCGCTTGACGGTGTACGACGCCCGGCCGCCCGAGCGCGACGTCGCGGGCGACGCGCGCACGCTGGCGCTGTCGCTGGGCAGCCTGATGTTCCTCGAGCGCCTGGGCCTGTGGCCTGGCGAGCTGGCGCGCCGGGCGGCGCCGATCGCCGAAGTGCACGTCTCGCAGACGCCTGCCGCCTTCTTGGGGGCCCGTGCGCAGCCCGAGGTGACGCTGAGCGCGCGCGAGTTGGGCGTGCCGCAGCTCGGTGCCGTGCTCGGCTACGGCGCGCTGCTCGCGCCGATGCAGCAGGCCTGGTTCGAGGCCGTGGCGGCCGAACCCCGGCGTCTCGAAGCGCGCTTTGGGCGGCCGGTGGCCGCGCTGAAGCCGGTGGCCGGCGGCGTCGAGGTCGACGCCGGGGTCGCGGAGACCTTCGATCTGGCCGTCGTCGCCGAAGGTGGCGTGTTCGCCGAGCAGGCGCGCAAGGCACTGGCGCGCGACTACGGCCAGACGGCCTGGGTCGGCGAGGTCACGCTCGCCGGCGGCACGGCCGGCGTCGCCTTCGAGCGCTTCACGCCCGACGGGCCGCTGGCGCTGTTGCCGCTGCCCCCGCTTGCGTCCCGCGACGGCGACGGTGAGGCCACGCAGGACCTGCGCGCCGCGCTCGTCTGGTGCGCCGCGAAGGACGCCGATGCCATGGCCGCGCTCGACGACGCGCAGCGCGCGGCCGTGCTGGCGAGCCTGCTGCCGACGCGCGCCGGCCGCGTGCGCGCCGTCTCGCCGCTGCGGGCCTTCGCCCTCGGGCTCAACGCCGAGCGCACCCTGGTGCACGGCCGCGTCGTGCGCATCGGCAATGCCGCGCAGACGCTGCACCCGGTGGCCGGGCAGGGGCTCAACCTGGGCTTGCGCGACGCGCACGCGCTGGTGGCGGCGCTGCGCGAGGGCGACAACCTGGACGCTGCCTTGCGCCGCGTCGAGTGGTCGCGCGCGCCCGACCGCTGGGGCACGATCGCCGTCACCGACTTTCTCGCGCGCAGCTTCACCTGGCACGGGCCCGGCGTCGCCGCGCTGCGCGGCCTGGGCCTGGCCGCGCTGCAGAGGCTCGCGCCGGCCAAGGCGCTGCTCGCGCGGCGGCTGATGTACGGCTGGCGCTGACGGCCCGAGGCGCCCGCTCAGAGCCGCCGGTGCGCCAGCGCCGGCAGCTGGCGCCTGATCTCGTCGATGCGCTCGCGGCTCGCGTCGGCCAGCACCACGCCCTCGCCCTCGGCGCGGCACGCGAGCACGACGCCCCAGGGGTCGACGATCATGCTGTGGCCCCACGTGCGCCGGCCGTTCTCGTGCCGGCCGCCCTGCGCCGGCGCGAGCACATAGCATTGGTTCTCGACCGCGCGTGCGCGCAGCAGCAGCCCCCAGTGCGCCTGACCGGTCGTGTGCGTGAACGCCGAAGGCACGACGACGAGGTCGCACGGCGGCTGCATCAGCGTGCGATACAGCTCGGGAAAGCGCAGGTCGTAGCAGATCGACAGGCCCACGCGCCAGCCGTCGCAGTCCAGCGCCACCGGCCGCGTGCCGGCGGCCAGCGTGCGGCCTTCGTCGTAGCTCTCGCGCCCGTTGTCGAAGGCGAAAAGGTGCAGCTTGTCGTAGTGCGCGGCCTCGTGCCCGTCGGGTGCGTAGACGCAACTGCGGTTGAGCACGCGCTGCGCTGGCGCATTGCCGACGCGATCGGTGCCGTCCGCTGCGTGCGCTGCACCCATGCTGTGCAGGGCGTTCGCCGCGATCGGCAACGTGCCGCCGACGAGCCACACGCGATGCCGGCGCGCCAGCTCGGCCAGCGCCTGCTGGATCGGGCCGCTGCCGGCGCGCTCGGCGGCGGCGAGCTTGTCGCCGTCGCGCCGCCCGAGCAGGCAGAAGTACTCCGGCAGCGCCACCAGCTGCGCGCCGCCGGCCGCGGCCTCGCCGACCAGGCGCGCCGCGGCCTCGAGGTTGCGCGCCACGTCGGGCGTCGAGACCATCTGCACCGCGGCGATCTTCACGCCGCGATTGTCCTCGCAATGCCCACTGCCCCAGTGGGCGATGGCGTTGCGCATAGTCTTCGCGCCGCTGCGCGCGCCGGCGCCGGGAAACGGCGCGCGCCGCGGGTGCGAAAGGGAGCCGTCGATGCCAGAGCCCGTGGCCGCAGGGGCCGCCCACAGCCGCTTCGTGCAGCGCGTGCGCCGCCGCTATGCCACCGAGCGGGCGCTGCTCGCCGCCGGCGTGCCGGGCTTCGAGCAGATCGTGGCCTTGGTGCAGGCGCTGGGCCGGCCGCCGTTCGCGCTGCCGCTGGCCGACGCGCTGCGCGTGGCGCGCCATCTGGTCATCGAGCGCCTGGCCGAACTCGACGTCGAGCACGGTGCGGCGCTGGACAGCGTCACCGGCGCGATGACCGCGCTGGCCGAGGCCGCGCTCGAGCTGGCGCTGACCGCCGCGCTGGCCGAAGCCGACGAGCGCCATGGCGCGCCGCGGGCCGCAGACGGGCGGCGCGTCGAGCTGTGGATCGTCGGCATGGGCAAGCTCGGCGCGCGCGAGCTCAACGTGTCCTCCGACATCGACCTCGTCTACGTCTACGACGACGATGGCCGCACCGCCGGCGGCACGGGCGGGCGGGCGGTGTCGTGCCACGAGTACTTCGCCTTCGTCGCCAGGCGTCTGTATGCGCTGGTCGGCGAGGTCGGCGAGCACGGCCTGGTCTTTCGCGTCGATCTCGCGCTGCGCCCCAACGGCAACTCCGGGCCGCCGGTGATCAGCCTGGCGATGCTCGAGGAGTACTTCCTCGTGCAGGGCCGTGAGTGGGAGCGCTTCGCCTGGAGCAAGAGCCGCGTCGTCGCGCCGCGCGCCGCCGTCGCCGGCGGCAGCGCACTGGCGCTGCGCGCGCTGGTCATCCCGTTCGTCTACCGGCGCTACCTCGACTACGGGGTCTTCGAGGGGCTGCGCCAGCTGCACCGCAAGGTTCGCGACGAGGCACAGCGCCGCGCCGCCGGGCGACCCGAGCGCGCCAACGACGTGAAGCTCTCGCGCGGCGGCATCCGTGAAGTCGAGTTCATCGTGCAGTTGCTGCAGGTGGTGCGCGGCGGCCAGTTCCCCGAAATCCGCACGCGACGCACCCTGCGCGCGCTCGAGCGGCTGGCGGCGTGCGATCTCATGAAGCCCGAGACGGCGCAGGCGCTGGCCGCGGGCTACGTCTTCCTGCGCCGCCTCGAGCATCGCATCCAGTACCTGGACGACCAGCAGACGCACCTGCTGCCGGCCGACGACGCCGACCTCGCGTGGATCGGGCGCAGCATGGGCCTGCCCTGCGCCGACGATGCCTGCGAGCTGCTCGACCGCCTGGGCGAAGTGCGCGAGCTGATCGCCTCGGAGTTCGACGCGCTGCTGCGCGACGGCCAGGGGGCCGCCGCCGGCGGCAGCACCGAGTGCCGCCGCTGCGGCAACGGCCCGCCGGCCCTCGACGACGCGGCGCTGCTCGAGCGGCTGCCCGCGGCGCTCGCCGCGCGCGTGCGCGAGTTCGCCAGGCAGCCCCGCGTGGCGGCGCTGCGCGACGACAGCCGCGCGCGCCTGGGCCGTCTCGTGCAGCAGGCCGCGCAGCTCGTGCAGCAGGGGCAGGTCGAAGAGGGCGCGGCGCTGCGCTTCGTCGACTGGATCGAGCCGCTGCTGCGGCGCGAGAGCTACCTTGCGCTGCTCGTCGAGCGGCCCGCGGTGCTGCGCCGCCTGCTCGGCCTGCTGGGCCTGGCGCGCTGGCCGATGCAGTACCTGATGCGCCACCCGGGCGTGATCGACGAGCTGGCCGACGAGCGGCTGCAGCACCAGCGCTTCGAGCGCACCGCCTTCGTCGCCGAGCTCGAGGGACGACGCGCTGCCTGGGCGCGCGCCGGCGAGGAGAACGAGGAGTCGCTGCTCGACACGCTGCGCCACGCGCATCACGCCGAGGTCTTCCGCACGCTGGTGCGTGACGTCGAGCGCGAGATCACGGTCGAGGAGGTCGCCGACGACCTGTCGGCACTGGCCGATGCCGTGCTCGAGCTCACGCTCGCCTGGGCCTGGCAGCGCCACGCCAGGCGCCACCGCGAGAGCTGCGGCCTGGCCATCGTCGCCTACGGCAAGCTCGGCGGCAAGGAACTGGGCTACGGCAGCGACCTGGACCTGGTCTTCCTCTACGACGACACGCAGGAGGGCGACCTGCAGCGCGCGCAGGAGATCTACGGCGGCTTCGTGCGCCGCCTCATCACCTGGCTCACGCTGCGCACGGCGGCCGGCGAGCTGTTCGACATCGACACCGCCCTCAGGCCCAACGGCGGCTCGGGCCTGCTCGTGACCTCGATCGACGCCTTCGAGCGCTACCAGGCCGGGCGCGGCAGCAACACGGCGTGGACCTGGGAGCACCAGGCGCTCACGCGGGCGCGCTTCGTCGCCGGGCCGCCGTCGGTGGCCGCTCGCTTCGAGGCCACGCGCCGCGCCGTGCTGGCCGCGCCGCGCGACGGCGCCGCGCTGCGCGACGAGGTGCGCGCGATGCGCGAGCGCGTGCGCGCGGCGCACCCGGTGCCCGCCGGCCGCTTCGACGTGAAGCACAGCGCGGGCGGCATGATCGACGTCGAGTTCGCGGTGCAGGCGCTGGTGCTCGGGCACGCGCGCACGCACCCGCCGCTGCTCGACAACAAGGGCAACATCGCACTGCTGCAGCGCGCCGAGGCCGCTGCGCTGCTGCCGGCGGGCGTCGGCAGCGCGGCCGCCGACGCCTACCGCGAGCTGCGCCGTGCCCAGCATCGCGCGCGCCTGGACGAGCAGCCCACCCAGTTCGATCCGGCGCTGCTGGCCGGCGAGCGCGACGCCGTGCTCGCGCTGTGGCGCGCGGTCTTCGGCTGAACCTGTGAACGAACCGCTCACGCCCGCTCGACGCGCCCTGACGCCCCCGCTCGGCGTTGCAAAGGCGCGCCCTATCGCGCGATACGGCTGCGCTTTGCGCCTTGATCAGGGCCATCCTGCCGCGCCGCTCGGGCGCGACCGATTCGTTCACAGGTTCTGAGCGGGCGCACGGGCCCAGGGGGGCGGGTTGGGCGAACTGGGCGAGCCGGGCGGGTTGGGCAGGTTGCGCGCAGCGGATGCGCTGCGCACCCCCGGCGCCGCGTGGTCGGCGCTCGCCGCGCTGGCCGCCGTCGGCGCGCTCGCCGGCTGGTGGCTGCCGGCGGCGTGGCTCGACTGGCAGCCGGCGCGGGTGGCGGCCGAACCCTGGCGCGCCGTCAGCGCGGCGTTCGTGCACTGGAGTGCCCGACATCTGGGTGCCAACCTGCTCGGCGTTCTGATCGTTGCGTCGCTCGGCCGTGTTGCCCGCCTGCCCGCGGCCGCGGCACTCGCCTGGCTGGCGGCGTGGCCGCTCGTGCAGATCGGGCTGCTGCTGCAGCCCGCGCTCGCGCATTACGGCGGGCTGTCCGGTGTGCTGCACGCCGGCGTCGCGGTGGCAGGCACGTGGCTCGTGGTCGAGCGGCGCGCACGCGCACGCGCACGCGCGATCGGCGCCGCGCTGCTCGTCGGGCTCGTCGTCAAGGTCGCCCTCGAGCGGCCGTGGGCCGGGCCGCTGGCGCACCCGTTCGGCTGGGACATCGCGCTCGCTCCGCTCGCGCACGCCAGCGGCGTCGCGGCCGGCACCCTTGCGGCCGCGGTGGCGCTGCTGCGGCGACGACAATCGGGCGCCCGGGAGCGCCTGGACGCGCACCGGCCCGACGCGCCGCCATGACCGAGGATCGCAAGACGCACCTGGACCGCCGCGCCGTGGCGCTGCTGCTGATGTGCGCGGGTCTGTGGGGCCTGGGGCAGGTGGCGACCAAGGTTGCGCTGAGCGAGATCGCGCCGCTCACGCAGGCGGCGCTGCGCTCGGCGGGCGCTGCGCTGCTGCTCGTGGGCTGGATGCGCTGGCGCGGGCGCGCGGTGTGGCCCGGGGCCGGGACCTGGCGCGGCGGCATCCTGGCCGGGCTGCTGTTCGCGATCGAGTTCGGCTGCATCTTCGTCGGCCTGAAGTACACGACGGCGTCGCGCATGGTGGTCTTCCTCTACCTCGCGCCCTTCGTGGTCGCGGCCGGCATGCCGTTCATCGCGCGCAGCGAGCGGCTCGACCGCTGGCAGGCGCTCGGCCTGGCCGCTGCCTTCGGCGGCGTGGTGTGGGCGTTTGCCGAGGGCTTCGTGCGTCCGCACGCGGGCGACGCGCAGTGGCTGGGCGATGCGCTGGGCATCGCCGCCGCCGTGCTGTGGGGCGGCACGACGCTGGTCGTGCGCGGCAGCGCGCTCGCGCGCGCACCGGCCGAGGCCGTGCTGCTGTATCAGCTCGTCGTCTCGGCGCTGGCGCTGGCCGCTGCTGCGTTCGTCCTCGGCGAGTCGTGGCCGGCGCAGCTCAGCGGCCGCTCGCTGTGGCCGCTGGCGTTCCAGATCGTCGTCATCTCGTTCGCCAGCTACCTCGTGTGGTTCTGGCTCATGCGCCACTATCCGGCCACGCGCATCTCGGTGTTCACGCTGCTCACGCCGCCGGCCGGACTCGTCGCCGGCGTGCTGCTGCTGGGCGAGCCGCTGACCCCACGCCTGGTGGTGGCGCTGCTCGCCGTGTGTGCGGGCATCGCGCTCGTCAACCGTGCGCCGCGGCCGCTGCGCCGGCCGACGGCAGCCGCGTCGTAGCGCGGCGCGCCGCGTGCCGGGCGTCCGTACCAGTGCCTGCGTCTGCCCCGGCGTCTGCGCCCCCGCGTCTGCGACCCCGCGTCCGCGCCCGCGCGGCTGCCTGTGGCGCGCTACTTGCTGAGCGTGCGCAGCGCGAGCTTGATGCCCTCGGCCACGCCGATGTCGGCCGGCAGGGCCTTGAGCGCCGCGGCGGCGTCGCGCTCGCTGTAGCCGAGCGCGACCAGTGCCTGCGCGATGTCGGCCTGTGCGTCGCCGGCCGCCGCGACCGGTGCCAGCCCGAGGTCGACGCCGAGCCGGCCCTTGAGTTCGAGCAGCAGCCGCTCGGCGGTCTTCTTGCCGATGCCCGGCACCTTGGTCAGGCGCGAGCCGTCCTGGCGTGCCACGGCCTGTGCCAGTTCGTCGACCGACAGCCCCGACAGCAGCGCCAGCGCCGTGCGCGGGCCGACGCCCGCGATCCGGAGCAGCTCGCGAAACGCCGCACGCTCGCCCGCAGTGAGGAAACCGTACAGCAGCTGCGCGTCCTCGCGCACCACGAGATGCGTGAGCAGCGCCACCGGCTCGCCCAGGGCCGGCAGGTTGTAGAACGTGCTCATCGGCACGTCGACCTCGTAGCCGACGCCGTGCACGTCGAGCAGGACCTGCGGCGCCTTCTTGGCCGCCAGCGTGCCGCTGAGCTGGCCGATCATGGTGCCGGCCGCCGCCGGCCGGGCGCGCTGCCGCCCGACGCGCTGCAGCGGCTTGGTGCAAGATCGGGCATCCGGCGGAGCTGGCGAGGACGATCCATGAAGCGACGGGAGTTTAGCGGCGCCTTGTCGGCCGCCGCAGCACTGGCCGCGTGGCCGCGGGGCGCGGCGGCGCTGTCCGAATCGGATGCGGCGCAGGGCGTGCGTGCGGCGCTCGAGCGCGGCGCGCTGGCGGCGGTGGCGCTGCTGGGCCGCACCGACGGCTTTCTCGGCAATCCCCGGGTGCGCATCGCGCTGCCGCCGGCGCTCGAGCAGGCGGCCAAGCTGCTGCGAGCGACCGGGCAGGGGCGTCAGCTCGACGAACTCGTCACGGCGATGAACCGTGCCGCCGAGGCCGCCGTGCCCGAGGCCAAGTCGCTCTTCGTCGCCGCGGTGAAGTCGCTGTCGGTCGAAGACGCGCTGGACATCGTGCGCGGGGGCGACACCTCGGTCACCGATTTCTTCGCACGCAAGACGCGCGCGCCGCTCACGACGAAGTTCCTGCCCATCGTGACGCAGGCGACGGCCAGGCTGAAGCTGTCGGAGCGCTACAACGCACTGGCCGGGCGCGCCGCCGACATCGGTCTCGTCAAGGGCGACCAGACCAACCTGCAGCAGTACGTCACCGCCAAGGCGCTCGACGGGCTGTACTACACGATCGGCGAAGAGGAGAAGCAGATCCGAGCCGACCCCGTGGCCACCGGCAGCGCGATCCTGCGCAAGGTGTTCGCGCGCTGAGCTCACTCCCCGCGGGTGCCGGGCGCGGCGAGCCGCGTCAGCTCATGGCTGAGTGCGGCAGGCAGCGAACCTGCGATGTCGTCGCGGCCCACGCGGGCGAGCGGGTGCGCGCCGGCGTTGAGCATCTCGAAGCCGCGGGCGTCGGCGGCCAGCTCGACGAACACGAGCGTCGGCAGCGCGCGCAGCCACGCCTGGCGCAGTGGCTCGAAGCGCGCGTCGGCCAGCGCGGCGTCGTAGACGATGGCGTGCGGCAGCGTCGCGCGGCAGAACTCGGCGGCCTCGTCGAGCGAGCCCGCGTAGTCGGCCATCATGCCCATCGGGCGCAGCGCGTCGCGCACCAGTGCGCGCGTCTCGCGCCGCGCCGCGAGCACCAGCACGTGACGGCCGCTCAGCGGGTTGGAGTGGGCGGCGCGGCCGGCCGTCTCGCCGGGCGCCGCCGCGTCGAGGCCGACCACGCGCGGCACGAGCGTGTCCGCGAACTCGAGCGTCAGGGTCGTGAAGCCGGCCGCGTCGCGCCGTTCGACGCCGAGGCCGAGCGCGCGCGCCGTGTGCTGCAGCAGCTGCCACGACATCGTCTCGAGCGACTCCTCGGGCGCGGCCTGCCGCGGCGACGCGTCGACATCGACCTCGTCGGCCGGCCGATGGCGGAAGCGGCACGCGATACGCGCGTGCGCCGGCCAGTTGCGGATGTCGAGCGTCAGGTCGACGCGCGAGACGGTGTGCTCGAAGCTCCAGTCGAGCAGCGCCTGCAGCAGCGAGAACATCAGCGTGGCGTCGCTCGTGATCTCGGCCGGCGCCAGCACCTGGCGCACCTCGAGGCCGCGCGCCTCGATCTCGCGCGCACGCAGGCGCAACGCTTCGCGCAGCAGTTCCGTCAGGCTCAGCCGTTCGCGTGCCAGCGGCACGCGGCCTGCGGCCAGGCGGCTGAGCTGCTGGCCCATGATGCCCATGCGGCGCGCGCGCTCGATCTCGTCGCGCAGCGCGCGCAGGCCGTCGCGGTCGATGCGCCCGCTCGCGGCCAGCGTGTTCACGCGCTCGAGGGCCTGCGTCAGCACGCCCGCGACCTCGGAGCCGAGCTGCGCGACGAGCGCGAGCGCGTCGAGCGGCGCGCTGCCTGCCGGCGCATTGCCGGCCGGCGGTTCGGGCCGCGACAGCGGTGCCCGGGCGAGATCCGACAGGTCCATGGGGCGGCTTTCCAACCCGGGAGGCCGCGTTTGTGGCGGCGGCGTCATCGATTCCTCACGTGGGCGGCACCCGGGCCGCCCCGACCGCGCCAATGTGCCCGAGGCGCTCGCTGCCGGCCATCCCGCGACCCCGGGGCGATCGGCCGCAGCGCGGGCGAAGCTGCCAAACCCGTCACGCGCCTCACGCGTGCCATGTGCGCCGAGCGCGCCAGGTGCGGCGCGCGGTCATCGCGCTGCGCCGATGGCACCGCCGGCGCGCAGCCGGGCGCGCTCGGCGCCGTCGATGCCGAACTCGGCCAGCACCTCGTCGGTGTGCTCGCCCAGCAGCGGCGGCGCGCGGCGCACGCTCAGCGGCGTGGCCGACATGCGGATCGGGCTGGCGACGAGCTCGATCGTGCCGGCCAGTGGATGCGGCAGCGCCACCGCCATGCCGCGCGCGCGCACCTGCGGGTCGGCAAAGACCTCGCCGAGATCGTTGATCGGACCGCACGGCACCTTGGCCGCTTCGAGCGCCGCCAGCCAGTCGGCGCGCGTGCGCGCGCGCAGGATCGGCACGAGCAGCGGCACCAGCGCCTCACGGTGCCGCACGCGATCGGCGTTGCGCGCGAAGCGCGCATCGGCAGCCAGTTGCGGGCAGCCGGCCACGGCGCAGAACTTGTCGAACTGGCCGTCGTTGCCCACGGCCAGGATGAGGTGGCCGTCGGCGACCTCGAACACCTGGTAGGGGACGATGTTCTGGTGCGCGTTGCCCAGGCGCCGTGGCGGCTCGTGCGTCGCGAGGTAGCTGGCGCCCAGGTTGGCGAGCATCGCCACCTGCGCATCGAGCAGTGCCAGGTCGATCACCTGACCGCAGCCGCTGGCGTCGCGGTGGCGCAGCGCGGCGAGGATGGCCACCGTCGCGTACATGCCGGTGAACAGGTCGGCCACCGCGACGCCGACCTTCTGCGGTCCGCCGCCGGGCAGCCCGTCGCGCTCGCCGGTCACGCTCATCAGGCCGCCCAGGCCCTGGATCGCGTAGTCGTAGCCGGCGCGCTTGCGGTACGGGCCCGTCTGGCCGAAACCGGTGATCGAGGCGTACACGAGCCGCGGCTGCAGTGCCGTGAGCGTCGCTGCGTCCAGGCCGTAGCGTGCCATGTCGCCGACCTTGAAGTTCTCCACCAGCACGTCGCACGATGCGGCGAGGCGGCGCACCAGCGCCTGGCCCTCGGCGTGCGCGAGATCGATCGCCACCGAGCGCTTGTTGCGGTTCGCGCCGACGAAGTAGGCCGCCTCGGCCGTGTCGCGCCCGAGGCGATCCTTCAGGAACGGCGGGCCCCAGCCGCGCGTGTCGTCGCCGCCGGGGTGGCGGCGCGAAGGCGGGCGTTCGATCTTGATCACGTCCGCGCCGAGGTCGGCGAGCGTCTGCGTGCACCAGGGGCCGGCGAGCACACGCGACAGATCGAGCACGCGCACCCCGTCCAGCGCGCCCGGCGCGGCGCGATCGGAGGCAGGCAGAGGAGCGTGCGCGTCCACGCCGGCATTGTCGGCGCGCGCCGGGATAATCGCGCAATGGCCTGCCGCACCGGTGCCGCGACTGCAGGTCTCGAGCGAGGCCGCGATGGGTGTGCGAGGCCGCACCGTGCCGCCGCCGCCGTGGCATCGTGCCGCGTCGCGCCGACTGCGGCGT
>WBZT01000153.1_pt2 | contig 17472 bp, 9 predicted proteins | sample 5204241 | NCBI WGS metagenome assembly WBZT01 (sample SAMN12344358, study PRJNA552823) | activated sludge metagenome | biome: Activated sludge suspended growth; feature: Nitrification reactor; material: Wastewater; isolation source: activated sludge from nitrification reactor of wastewater treatment...
CTTACCGGCACAGTTCTTCCGGACGAGTAATTAAGTGTTCACACCGAAACGGACCGCGTTCAATGCGGCCAGCTCCGACCGAAGCAGCGTTGCGCTATTTGCTCCCCGGTTTCACGGCGGGAGTCTTGGCGAGATCGGGCGGGAGGTGGTTCGGATCAAATGCCTCCACCTGCAGCGCAATCAAGCTGAACAGCGGTACGCCGAGCTTGGTCTGACCGTTCGACCGATCCACGACCATGCCGACGCCCACCACATCGCCACCGTTTGCGCGAACGATGTCCATCGTTTCCTGGACCCGCCCACCCTTGGTCACGACGTCCTCGACGACCAGAATCTTTTCGCTGGGCGCGATTTTGAATCCACGGCGCAGAACGAGTTTGCCGTCCTCCTTTTCCACGAAGATGAACCGCAGTCCGAGTTGCCGCGCAACTTCCTGGCCAATCACGAGCCCGCCCATCGCCGGCGAAACCACCGTCTCCGCACCAAGCCCGCGCACCTTCGCCGCCAGCGCCGCGCCGAGTTTCTCCACGATGGGCATTTGTTGAAGTGCGAGCGCGCATTGGAAGAATTGCCGGCTGTGTAATCCGCTGCGCAAGATGAAATGGCCTTCGAGCAGCGCGCCGGTATCGCGGAAAACTTGCAGAACTTCGTCTTGCGTCATGGCAAAATTGTAGGACAGTCGCCGCGCCTGCCTCCATTCTTTTATGCTTTGAATTTGAGACAGGCGCGACGCCTGTCGTACGATTCTGCCCGTGCCGAAGTGGGCCAAGTTCATCATCGCCATCCTGCTGCTGCCGGTCTGTGTCGGCGCGGGGAAGACCTTGTGGATGGTGATGAGGCGTTGTGACGGAGCGGACATCACGCTCGTGGCCATCGCCGGTGGCGCGGGCTGTTGGCTGGTCATTTTCTGGCTGCTGCCGAAGCCGATGTGGCTTTACGTCTTCGGCCACGAGCTGACACACGCCATCTGGGTCTGGCTCTTCGGCGGATCGGTAAAGAAGTTCAAAGCCACCTCCGAAGGCGGCCACGTCATCGTGGACAAGACCAACTTCCTCATCGCGCTCTCGCCGTATTTCTTTCCGTTGTATGCCGTGATCGTGGTGGCGGTGTTTCTGGTTGGCCACTTGATCTGGGGGTGGAAGGATTTCTTCGTCTGGTTTCATCTTTGTGTCGGCGCGGCGTACGCATTCCACGTCACACTCACGGGCCACGTCCTGAAAACGCAGCAATCCGACATCACCAGCCAGGGTTATCTCTTTTCGGCCGTGGTCATCTTCCTCGGCAACGTCCTCGTGCTGCTGGTCGGCCTGCCGTTGCTCACGGCGAAGGTGGATTTGAGCAGCATGGTCGGCTGGTGGTTTGAGAACACCGGCGAAGTGATCCATCAGATCGGGAAAATGTTCTGAGCCGCCGCTGCTTGCGTCACCGGAGCGGGCAATTGTAACTTCGAGCGATGCCTGTGTCCGAACACATCCGCAAAAAGCTGAGCCAGCTTCCGCACAAACCGGGCGTGTATCTGCACAAGGACCGCTTCGGCACGGTGATCTACGTGGGCAAAGCCCGCGACCTGCGCAAGCGCGTGAGCCAGTATTTTCATCCATCGCGGCGTATGGGTTGGGACCTGAAGTTCAACGCGCTGGTCGAGGCGATTCACGATTTCGACGTTCACGTGGTGAAGAGCGAGCCGGAATCGCTGTTGCTCGAAGGCAAACTCATCAAGGAATTCCAACCGCGCTACAACGTCAGCTTCCGCGACGACAAACGCTTCCTGATGGTGAAGATCAACCTGAACGACCCAATCCCGAACTTCGCCTTTGCCCGCCTCCGCAAGGACGATGGCGCGCGTTACTACGGGCCGTTTACGAATTCCGGCGCCGCGCGCAATACGCTGGCGCTGGTGCGCAAGCAGTTCAACCTGCGGGGCTGCCGAGTGTTCACCCCCGGCGCGGCCGACTACAAGCATTGCCTCTACGCGCACCTGAAATACTGCACCGCACCCTGCATCGGGAACGTGACGCGCGAGCAATACCTCGATCAGGTGAAAGCGGCGTGCGACTTCCTCGACGGCCAGTGCCGCGAAATGAAGGAACAGCTTGAGGTCGAGATGCGCAAAGCCGCCGCCGCGCAGGATTACGAGAAAGCCGCCGAGTACCGCGATCTAATCAAGGACCTCGAACGCACGACCAAAAAGGAAAAGTCCTTCGAGCGCATTCCCTACACCTTGCCGCTTTCAATCAACCCGGATAGTGATCTGGTCGAACTGGCGAAAATCCTCGGCCTCGCAGCACCGCCGCAGCGTATCGAAGGCTTCGATATTTCAAACATCAGCGGCACGTTCAAGGTCGCCTCGCTCGTCAGCTTCAAGAACGGCCGGCCCGACCGCGCCAATTATCGCCGCTTCAAGATCAAGTCCGTCGAAGGCCAGGACGATTTCGCGAGCATGGCGGAAGTAATCCGCCGCCGCTACACACGTCTGCTCAGCGAGGTCAAAGGCGAACGCGGCGACGAAGGCGGTGAAGCGATTCCGCAGGAGTTGCAAAAGCTAGTGGATGAGACGAGCGGGAATGTAAAATCGCAGTTACGAGATAGGAGATGGAAGATGGGGAAGGCTGGCGGAGGCGCAACCTCGACTCCCGACTCCCAACTGCCATATTCCAATCTTCCGGATTTGATTCTCATAGACGGTGGCAAAGGCCAACTCGGCGCCGCGGGCGCCGAGCTCGCCAAACTCGGCCTGGAGAAGCTGCCCATCATTGGTCTCGCGAAGGAGTTTGAGGAAATTTACCGCCCGGGCGAGAGCCAGCCGCTGCGCCTTGGCCTTGATCATCCGGCGGTGAAGCTGCTTCAGCGCGTGCGCGACGAATCGCATCGCGTCGCCAATTCCTACAACGCCCAGCTCCGCATCAAGAAGATCTCCGAGAGCATCCTCGACGATTTCCCCGGCATCGGCGAACAGCGCAAGGCGGCGTTGCTGAAAAAGTTCGGCTCGGTTCAGCGCTTGCGCACCGCGACCGTTGAGCAGCTCGCGGCTGTTCCCGGCTTCGGCGGCAAGGCGGCGGCGGAGTTGAAAGCTTTTCTGGAAGCGCGCTCGGTGGTTTGACCGCGAAAGAAATTCGTGTTCATTCGTGTTCATTCATGGTTAACCTCCCGCAGCATGAACATCCAAGTCGCCGTGCTCTGCGACGCCGCCACTGATGACAACGGCAAGCTCAACCTCCTCGGTTCGTTCGATACGATCTACGCGCGCGAGCTACCCGCCATCCACCCGCAATGCGCCGTGGCGTTGCGCGTCACGTTTCTGGCCGGTGACGAAGGCAAGCGCGCGCTCAAGCTGAGTTTCGTGGATGCCGACGGCCACGCCATCATGCCGGGCATTGACATTCCCGTGGAAGTCACGCTGCCCGAGGACATGCACTTCGGCACGCGCAACTTCATCATCAACATCCAACAGTTGAAGTTCGACCAGCCCGGCCTTTACTCCGTGGATCTCACGCTGGATGGTCAGCCGCAAGCGAGCATTCCACTGCTGGTGAAACACGTGCCGCCCGCGCAGCCGGCGTGAGGGTTAAAGCTGCTTCATCACGGCGGCGGCGCTGCTGGCGGTCTTCGCGATGTCCGCCTCGCTGTGCGCGGTGGAAATGAAACCCGCCTCGAATTGCGACGGCGCGAGATACACGCCGGCGTCCAACATGCCGTGGAAAAACTTCTTGAAGCGCTCGCGATCGGACTTCATTGCGTCGGCCAGATTATGCACCGCCTCGCGGGTGAAATAGCCGCAGAACATCGAGCCGCAGCGGTTGAAGGTGACCGGGATGTTTGCCGATTTCGCCGCGTCGCGCAGCCCGGCTTCGAGTTGCGCACCGAGTTGTTCGAGGCGTTCGTAATTTTTGCCGGCGGTGAGTTCCAGCATGTTCGCAATGCCCGCCGCCATCGCGAGCGGATTGCCGCTGAGCGTGCCCGCCTGATACACCGGGCCAAGCGGCGCGAGGTAGTCCATGATGTCCGCGCGCCCACCGAACGCTCCCACCGGCAAACCGCCGCCGATGATCTTGCCGAACGTGGAAAGATCCGGCGTGATCCCAAAGCGCTCTTGCGCCCCGCCGGGCGCGAGCCGAAAGCCCGTCATCACTTCATCAAAGATCAGCAACGCGCCGTTCGCCTTCGTAATTTCGCGCAGGAATTCCAACCAGCCCGGCTTCGGGATGAACAAGCCCGCGTTGCCCGCCACCGGCTCGACGATGATACAGGCGATTTCATCCTTGTTCGCGCCAAACGCAGCCTTGAGCGGTTCGGTCTCGTTGTAGGGCAGCACGAGGGTATGCTTGGCGAAATCCGCCGGCACGCCGGCGCTGTCGGGATGGCCAAAGGTGAGCGCGCCGCTGCCGGCTTTGACGAGCAACGCATCGCCGTGCCCATGATAGCAGCCGTCGAACTTGATGATCTTGTCGCGCTTGGTGAAGCCGCGTGCCAGGCGGATGGCGCTCATGCACGCCTCCGTGCCGGAGTTCGTCATGCGGACCTTTTGCACGCTCGGCACAGCTGCGCAGATCATTTTCGCCATCGTGACTTCGGCGGGATTCGGAATACCGAAACTCGTGCCGAGATCGGCGGCTTCCTTCACCGCGGAAATGATTTTCGGATGCGCGTGCCCGAGAATCGCCGGCCCCCACGTGCCGACGTAGTCAATGTACTCGTTGCCGTCCACGTCCGTGACGCGACAGCCGCTGGCGCGATTGACGAAGAAGGGTTTCCCGCCCACGGCGCGAAACGCGCGCACGGGAGAATTGACGCCGCCCGGAATGTAATTGAGCGCCTCGGCGAACAGCGCTTCGGATTTGGCCCGTGAAATCATGGCTGCAGGATAACGGCAGGTGCATAGCGTTGAAACGTTAATTCATGGAGGCACGGCGCACGCGTTCCGCTGCGGGGAGCTTCCGTGCCGCACCCCCCGGAATTCGTCATGTATTTTTGCCGTTTGTGTTTTAGCCGCTTCCCGGTAAGCTCCCTGACACCATCAGAAACGCTGCGAATGAAAACCGTCTTGATCATTGACGACGACGCGCAATTTCGCGGGCTGCTCTCCGAAATTCTCCGCTCCAACGACTGGCATGTACTCGAAGCCGGCGAGGGTGAATCGGGGCTGCAAGACGCACGGCAGCATCGGCCCGAGGTGGTTCTCTGCGATCTGCTGATGCCCCGCTGCAACGGTTTTCAGGTCTGCCGCGCGATTCGGGCGGATTCCACGTTGCGCCACACCAAGATCATCGTCACCTCCGGACGGGACTTCGAGGCGGACCGTACCGCGGCGCGCGAGGCGGGGGCGGACGATTATCTCACCAAGCCCATCGCGCCGCAGACGCTGCTGGATTCGCTGGAGCGGTTCAGCTCCGGCACCTCGCTGGCCACCCGGCAATCGCTGCTGCCCGCCGGCGCCAAGTCCAGTCCGGCGCGGCTCACGTTTTGGGGCGTGCGTGGTTCGATCCCGTCGCCGGGCCCCGGCACGGTCGGTTACGGTGGCAACACCTCCTGCCTGGAATTCCGCGCGGGCCACGAAATCATCATCCTGGACGCCGGCACCGGGTTGCGCGGACTGGGCCGCAAACTGGCCGGCGAGTTCAAAGGCCAGCCGCTCGATCTCACACTGCTGCTCACGCACACGCATTGGGATCACATTCAGGGCCTGCCGTTTTTCCAGCCGGTTTACCAGCCGCAATGCCGCCTGAACATTCTCGGTTACGAAGGCGCCCGCAAAAGCCTTGTCACCGTGCTCTCGGGCCAGATGGAAAGCCCGTACTTCCCGGTGTTGTTCGATGAACTGCCCGGCAACGTCCAGATCGAGGAACTCAAGGACATGGAATTTCAGGTAGGGCCGGTGCAGGTCAAAGCCGCGTTTGCGAATCATCCGGGCATTTGCGTGGGCTACAAGCTGATCACCGACGAAGGCACGGTCGCCTATTTCCCGGATAACGAGCCGCACTCCAGTTCGCATCACTCCGGCAAACCTCAATCCGCCGACAACGAAGCCGCCCGCGCGTTTGCCGAGCAACAAGAGCGGCTCACCGCGCAATTTCTCAACGGCACGGACGTCCTCGTGCTCGATTCGCAATACGACGACGAAGAATACAAGAGCCATCTGGGCTGGGGGCACGGCTGCGTGAGTTATGCGGTGTCGCTCGCGCTGCGCGCGAAGGTAAAAAAGCTCTTTCTCTTTCATCACGATCCCGATCACGACGACGCGAAGCTTGACCGCATGCTTGCCGACGCGCGCAAGCTGGTAGCGGGCGCCGCTTCCCTCATGCAGGTAGAGGCCGCGCGTGAAGGCACGGTGGTGGAACTCGCCAAGGTTTCCCGCGGCGGCGCCCCCTGAGGTCAGCCATGAATGCCGGAGCCAAGGCGGCTTGGAGCCGCAGACGGTTTCTCCAACTGGGCGCCGCGCTCGCGGCGGGTGCGCCGTTCGCGCATTCGCTCGGCGCGGAAACGGCGGCGGTCATCGCTCCTTCTCTCCGTGCCAACGCGCGGGTGGCCATTACCCGCTGCCCGGGCTACGGCGCGGCGGTGCGCCCGGCACTGGCGAAATGCTTCGATCTCCTGGGCGGCATCGGCCCACTGGTCAAAGACAAGACCGTCACCGTCAAAATCAACCTGACCGGCACAGACTTCTCGCAATTCCTCGACCGGCCGGTGGGCGAGACGTTCATGACCCATTACGACACCGCGCTGGCGTTGGGCGCGCTGCTGTTTGCCAACGGCGCCAAGCGCATGCGGTTGGTGGAGTCCACCCAGAGTAAGTCCAAGCTGCAAGGCTCGCTGGTGTTCGCCGACTGGGATGTGCGCGCGCTCGAAGCGCTGGGCAAAGTCGAGTTTGAAAACACGCGCAACCTCGGGTCCGGCGCGCGTTACGCGCACGCCAAAGTCCCGTTCGGTGGCTACATGTTTTCGGCGCTGGACCTCAACCAGGCCTACGAAGACACGGACGTGATGGTGTCGCTGGCCAAGATGAAGAACCATCTGACCGCCGGAGTGACACTCTCGATGAAGAACCTGTTCGGCATCACACCCAATTCCCTCTACGGTTCCCAGGCCGGCAATGAAAACGCCACCGAAGGTCGGATGCCGCTGCACAATCCGCGCGGGCACGAGAAGCTCAAGCTGCCCGGCTTGAAGGACGGCATCGCCTCCATCGAGCCGACCTGGCGCGTGCCGCGCATCGTGGTAGATGTCTGCGCCGCGCGGCCCATACACCTGGCGATCATTGACGGCATCACGACGATGAACGGCGGCGAGGGTCCATGGTGCCGCGACGGCGCGGAGATCAAATTCATGGCGCCGGGCGTATTGATCGCGGGGCTGAACCCGGTTTCCACCGACGCCGTGGCGACGGCGGTGATGGGTTACAACGATCCGCGCGCGCTGAAGGGCACGAAACCATTCGCCTTCTGCGACAATCACCTACTGCTGGCGGAGCAGGCGGGCTTGGGTGTGGCCGAACTGGCGAAGATTGATGTGCGGGGAGAGCCGATTGAGAAAGTCCGGTGCAATTTTGGGTGACGACTTTCTGCTCGTCTCCAGGCTCAAAGTCTCTTCTTGGCAAAAGCTCGGCCCGATGCGGTTTTTAAATATTTCTCAAACGCAGCAGTTCGGTCGCGGTCAGTAAACGCAACTGCGGTTTTGATCCGCCAGGGACGCAGGGCCGCAGTGAACGAAACATCCCCGGCGATGTGTTTACGAAGCCTCGCTTGCAGATCGTCGGTCAGGCCGGTGTAGAAATGTTCCGGGCGCTTTTCACGTTTGCAGGATGTAAACGTAGGAGAACCGCATGATTCAGACCTGAACTGGCTTGCCGAGTCGAAGCCCGCGAAAACTTCGGTAGCGCCGGCCCGCCTGCGCTTCGCTTCGGCGCGGCAGTCTTCGCCCACCACGGCGTTGCGGGCGAAGACTGGGCGCTGAGGGATTCGAACCCCCGACCAACAGCGTGTAAAGCTGCTGCGCTACCACTGCGCTAAGCGCCCGACTGCCGCTATTATCCAAGCCACACCGCCTTTGACAACGGTGAAGATGGGCGTGGAGACTTTCGTCATGGCGGCGCAACGCAGTAAATGAAGAATCAGGGTCAATTCCGGATGGCGCGGACACGAAAAAATCTACGTGTGGTCGAGGTTCCGTAGGTTCCGGGATTTGCTGCGTTCCAATTGATCAGGTCGGTGCTCGATTCAAGCGCCACTTGCACCGGTCCGCCAGCGTCTTCCGGTATGACGACCGAGGTGGAACTGGCAACCGAACCAACACCAGAACCGGGCAAATACTCGGCCTTGGTTCGGATGCGCAGGGTGACCAAAATACAATTGCCAACGCCAATCCTGTTGGATGGCCCGGTAATAACCATCGGCAGGAGGGAAATTATGCCACCAGCCGAACCCGTTTCTTTTGGATTTACTGGACTGCCGTTTAGCGTGAAGAACGATGAAGTCGGGCCCCCTGTGGAAATAACCTCCACGACTTCATTTGTCGCGATGGAATATGAATTGGTGCCCGTTAGCGTGATGAGGTCGTCCCCGCGCGACTGGCAAATGGCGAACGTGATCAGGATGATGCTGAGCAAAGGTTTCATGAGCGGCTTGATTCTCTCGATTTGGTGGTGTCGCCATAACAGTTCGGGTGGTTGCCCAAAAGCCGGCAGGTGCCGTGGCGGCAGTTCTTCGACACTCTGGGATGAAGGAACATGGGCACTGGAGAGTTTTTCGCATAACGCGCCGCATGGCAATAGAGGCATTTGCCTCTGGTAAACGCCTCCATGGACGCGGCGGTCGATTTAATCGGATATCATTGTTCGATAAAACCGTTCGTCGTTCTGCATTGGAAGGCCAGGAGTCTTCCGTCACGGCAGCGTGCCCGGATGCAGTGCGCGGAAGAAATGCGCCGGACTGCTGCTTGCCGGCGGGGTGATTTCACGCCACAGGTTGGTGATGGTCAGATTGGTGATCGCCAGTTGCCAGAAGGCCGGGTTGAGGTTTGTGCCGGTCTGAATCATGTACCCCGGCTCGTTCTTCCCGTAGAGGATGAGTTGCGGTTGACCGTTGGTGCCGCGCACGGCTTCAAGCAACGGCTCGTCCGAGACCACCACCACGCGGCCGGATTGCGGCGCGAAGTTCGCCACCGGATTCCCGTTCGCTTCGTAACCCACCAGGTTTGTCAGGTTCAGCCCGATGAAAGAGGAGGCCAGATCCGCAGCGGTGAAATGCAGCCAGGCAACCTGCTGAGTCCCTAGCAAGGATTGGTTGGTGCAGGCGATCAACTCCAATCGCCACTCGTTCTCTGGTGCGGGCGTTACCGAGGTCGCGCAAATCTCCGGAATGGTGGCCTCGATGTTGAAGTTCAACAGACGGCCCGGCGGCGACAGAAACGTGGCTTGCAGGTTGGTCAGGGCCGTTCGGGAAATCAGGTTGATGGGCAGCTTGCCACTGTCTCCGGCCAGCAACACGACCTGCCCCAGACTCGGCTGCACGCAGGTGTCCACCGTGACGGAGAAGCTGGCCATGTCCATCAAATGCGGGCGGGCGCTGTCCAGGACCCAGACCTGGATGACGTTGGTGGTGTTGCCTTGGGAACAACCGGGCGTCCACTGGAGCGTGCCGTTGGTTGAGTTGAGGCTAACGCCGGCCGGGGGATTCAGCAGTGAAAACTCGAACGTGCCCAGCGGCGTACCCTGGACGATGTTCGGGAGGCTCAGGTTTTGTCCTGGAAGAAGCGCCGCATCCGCCAACCCGGCCAGAACTGGCGAATTGGTGCTGACGGTGGTTTGGGTATCCGCCAGCAAAGGTGCCACCTCAAGATTCCCCACCAGGTCGCGCGCCCGGCTGGAGAAAGCGTAGGTGGCGCCCAACTCACCGCGAAAAACATTCGAGTTGCCTGCGGTGGCCGCCAGCCAGATGCTGAACGGTCCGCCGTTGGTAGATGTATAAACATCGTAATTGGCGATGCCGCTGCCGCCCGCGTCATCCTGGCCGGACCAGCGAACCCAGAAACTGCGACCGCTCTCGGCGGGCAGCGGAGCGATGCTGCTGGTGGGCGCGCCGGCATCAATGGTGTTCCAAGCCTCCTTGTCGGGATCCGTGCCGGCGGCGGGATTGTGCGGCTCGCGTTGATTGGTGGCGATGGTTTCCTGCCGGTCGAAAACAATCAGAGCCACATTGCGGATTTCCGTGCCGGTGGTCAGGTTGCTGCGGGAGTTAATCAGGAAACTGATGTGTCCCTGGCCGCGACCAGTACCGTCCTCGGGTGGGAGGAAGCCAACCTCCACGGGTGGCGGCAGGCTGGTGTTGGGATCAATGGAGCGGAAGACGGCATAGACCTGGCCGGAATCCAGCCGGATGCCAGCCTCGAGCTGGACCTCAAACGGTTCGCCGCAACAGGTCATCAGCACGTTGGTCTCGAAGTGCGGCCGACCGGGAGGAACGGGGATGATGACATCTCCAAACCCGATCTCGGACAATTGGAACGTGGACCAGTCCAGATGGGCGGTCAGCGGATCGGTGACCGTCACTTCCTGGGCCGGAGCGGTGGCATCGGACTCGTTCTCAAAGTCAATGCGATAAGCCATGGCCGCACCGGGAACAACGTGTTTCGATAAGCCTACGCCGCCGGGGCCGAGTTTCTGATTCGGGTCCCTGCTTGTCCGAAACTGGAAGGACGAGCTGCCACCGCTGCTACCGCTCCCACCGCCAGGACCGCCTCCACCACCAGGTGGATCACCACAATTCGATCCACAACACCCTCCGCCGCTCCCACCACCTGCGCCTCCACTGCTGCCGTTTCCGCCGCCTGCAACAGAAACGCCGGGAGTGCAACTTGGTCCTCCCGTCGGCCCCGGAGCAGAAGCCCCATAACCATTACTTGGTAGAATCAGGTCAAGAGCATTCGCACCTGTACCCGTAAGGCATGAACCAAGCGCCACTGCTCCAAAGCCTCCGAGCAAGGCTCCTGCGGGGGCACCTACCCCTGTACTTACCATGATGGCACCGGCAGGTATGCTCACGCCCGCGACCCAGCAGTTCGGATGTAATCCTCCGCCCGAAAGTCCGGTAGGGTCAGAAGCATTCGGAGTCGAATTCCAGACATAACGATAAAAGTTGATATCCCCACCACCGAGGCCAATCGGGTCGAGGGACATGAATCTCCCCAACGCGGTCGAGAAGAAGCGCGCACGCATGAACGCCAAGTTATTCGGCTCACTCATCACACCTGCATCCCCAATGTAGCGAAGGGGGTTGGCGACGATTTCTTGAGCGAACTCGCTTTGACCAAAGGTCGAATATGCGTACCGATTAACTCCGCCCCCGAGAGTGTCTGTTAGCGAGGCAACAGATCCTAGTTCATCATAATCATAGTGGAAACTCCGGTTCCCCACAACGGTCAGAACAGCCGAAACCAATCCGTGAGTGAAGCGCGCCGTCAGCGTACCATTTCCGTCGAAGTGGGCAAGGACATCGGTCAAACCCATTGGGTTCAAGAGGTAATCCGTCCGGAAACCATTGAAAACCGAGGCAGTCCTGTTGCCGAGGGAATCGTATTCGTATTCCGTGGTTCCCTCAGGTCCACTCACCCGAACCAATCGGGCCTGAGCGTCAAATTCATAATTCCGCACGCCATCGAACGTCAGATTGCCGTCCGCATCATATTGGTAAGCGACACCGCCGACGGTGCTGTACTGATTCAGATTGTTGGCTGTGTAATCCACCCGGATCCCATTGGTGATGGTGAAGATCCGATTGCCGACGGCGTCGTAGTTGTAATGGAGGTCCTGGTTCGGAATCGCCGGATTGCTCGAAGCGAAGATGGCCCGGATCAACTGGCCGGTCGCATCGTAATCGTAGGTCCAGTCGCCATCCACGGTACCCATCGCGGTCCGGCGCCCCCTCCGGTCATAGGTGTAGTCGAACCGTGAATTGACCGCGCCGTTCGGCGCGTGATTGACCAGGTGTAACACCTGCCCGAAGGCGTCGTATTCGTAGGTGGTGTAGGTCCCGTTGCCCTTGTTGATCCGGTGCAACAGTCCGGCCCCGTTGTAGAGGTATTCGACCAACACCGCATTGGTTGAATCACGCAGACGCCAGAGGCGGCTGGCGGAGTCGTAATCGTAACGGGAATCCCCGCCGGCGCTATCCGTCATCCGCTCACGCCGACCGAACGAATCGTAAAAGTATTCCACCCAGCGCGCGTTGGGATAGGTCACCTTCCGCAGGCGGTCGCCGGAGGACGCTGGCTCGTACAAATATGCCGTCAGCTTCGCCGGCCCCGAAGTCCCGTGCTCAGTAATGTTGGTCAGGTTTCCCCGATGGTCATAGGCGAATTCATTGTAGCTGCCATCTTCGAAGCTCTGGGTCTGAATCTTGCCAGAGGGCGTGTAAGTGTACGAGAGGGGCTGTCCGCGACGGTTGGTGAAGCTTTGCGAGAGGCCGGCGGAACTGACGTTTCCCCGCAGTTCGGCGGAGCCGTTCGGGTAGATGGTGGAGAGTTGGTTACCACGAACGTCATAGGTGTACCGCGTGGTGTTTCCGCGGGCGTCGGTAAAACTGGTCAGGCGGCGGAGCGGATTGTCGTAGGCGAAGGTGGTCTTGTGGCCGAGTTCGTCGGTGATGCTGGTGGGGCTGCCACAATTGCACCAGGTGAAGCTCTGGCTGTCACCGGTCGGGGAGACGAATTGGGAGAGGCGAAGGTCGTTGTCATAACTGGCGGTCGTGATGTTGCCCAGTGGATCGGTGACTTTCGACAGCAGTCCCCGATGATCGAAGAAAAGTCGGGTTGTGCCCAGAGCATCGGTCACATTTACGCTGCCACGATTGCCATAGGTCAGGGTGATTTGCGCTTCCCCGGAGCCAAGGTAGGTGGTGGCGAGCCGCCCTTTCGCGTCGAAAGTGAAGTGGCGGGTGGTTCCGCCGCGGGTCACTGACGTGAGCGCATGCCGCTGGGCGAGCGTGCCAGCGGTTTCATACGTATAGCTGGTGAGCTTGCCGTCATCGGTCGTCACGGCCTGAAGGTAGAAGCCGCTGGCATCATAGCTGTAGGTCATGGATTGCCCCACCGAGTTGCTCACGCTTTGCACACGACCGGCCCCGTTGTAGGCAATGGCGATCTGCCCACCCGCGGTGTGGTTGAGCGAGATGAGCTTCCCTGCACCGTCGTATGCCGCCGTCACCCGGTTGGCGTTTGGATCCTGGACGTAATCAATTCGCCCATCGGATCGAAATCGGGTGATGATGCCGTTGGGGTCACGCAGTTGATAAAGCCCGCCGGCCAGGGAAACGAGCGTGCTGCTATCGCCCTTCGCGGAGAAGTAACCGCTGTTTCTGCTGTCGCGGGTGAAGATGCGGGCTGAACCACCCTCGCCCACAACCGTAACCCTATCTCCCCCGTCGAGAATCTCCAGGTGTGCCTGCCAGGGCGTGTACCATCCCTGTCCGAAAAGCCCGACGCTGTTGCGTGCGCGCAGGTTCGAGGCGAAACGCCTGGCGAGGTCAAGCCGGACGCCCGGCATCGGCACCAAGGAATCCACGGTGGAATCCAGCGTCGGAATGGCCGAGTAGCCGTATGCCTGCTGAAGTTCCATCGCCCAAAGCTCGCCTACATCGGTAGGTGGTGTCGCACCGGAGGCCGCCACAGCCCGGGCGTTCTCACCGAGTCGCCGCACGTAAGCGCCGGAAGTGGTGAGATCCGCAGTCAGGTTTTCATAAACCGCATCCCACGTTGCCGTGTCCAACGTCGGGGGCCGCAGCAGTTCCTTACGCGACGCCCAGTCAATGGGCGTCGGATCGTCGGCAGTCCAGAAGCGAACCTCCATTTCGAGTAGCGGATTCGCACGCGGTAATGATTGAAAACCCACTACATACACGGGCACCCGCTGTCGCTCGCCCATATCCAGCAAGCCGGGTTGAGCTCCGCTGGCGAGGATGTACATTCTTTCCGCGGTGCCGGGTGGCGGGACTGCGGACCAGAAGTTCTGAACGACACGAGATCCATCGAGGGTCAGGCGAGGGGAGAATCCATCTTCTCGGTCAGCCGCTTGAACAACCAGCAAGGGCGCGGGCATCGCCGCTGTGCCTTCGTTGGCATATTCAAGGAAAAAAGTAAAAGGCGTCACGAACCCCAAAAAACCGGGCGCGATGATACGCGTGACCAGCTTGGCCTCGCCTGCGGGCAGCACCTCGACGGCGTTGGTCAATATGGCCGAGTCACCGTTCGTCTGATGCACCCGAACGGCGTATGTCCCAGGTGCTAGCGTGCCGGCAGGGAACGAACTGGTCAGCCGGGTGAAGGATTCCACCGCCACGTTCGTCGGCGAGAAATCCGTGCCTCCGCCACCAACCAACTCCAGGGAAGTTCCGGTCTCGAATCCGGCGCCATGGACCGTCAGGTCAAGGTCCACATTGCTGGCATTGCGCTTCGGTGTTACGGCGCTGAGCAACAATCCTGCGGTTGTGGCCTGGAGCGTGTATGCTCCCGGCGACGGGATGTTATCGCCGTAAACCAACAAATAGAGCGTACCCGCCGGTGCGCTGGGGATGAGAATCTCCCGATTTGATCCCGGGCCGGACGCGGACTGGTAGCCAAACACGCCCCGCGTGGGCGGCGTGCCCAAGCCGGCATACAGCTCTGCCCGGTTGCCAGCGGCAGCACCCGATAGACTGACGCGGATCGGTCCGCTGTTGGACACCGCTATGCGGAAGATTTGCGCCTGCCCGCTGCCAACAAACTGGCCGGTGTACGTACCGCCCAAGGCCAGTTCCGTCTGCACGGTCTCCACCAGCTTGAAGGCGTAGGTGACCTCCGCGACTTCGGTGACGGCGAAGGCCGAAAGCGCGTAATCGCCCGAGGACGGCAAGGAGATCAGGCCGGAATCGGCGCTCAAGCCGTGAAAGCCGACCCAGCCGTTGGGCCCGCGCAAGGTGAACGCCACTCCCGGCGCGGAAGCGTTGATGAAATCGAACTGCACCTGCTGGCCGGCCAGGGCGGTAAAGGTCCAATGGTCCGCGCTCCGGGCCGATTCGAGGCGGCCATGGGAAGTTTGATTCAAGACGAGCGGCGCGACTTCGGGCGTGATTTCCGTGAGGGCGATGCGGTAGTTGCCAGCGGCGGAGGGCTGGCTGGCGGGCGCACGGACTTGAATGCGATACGGGCCGTCAAGCGGCGGGAGCACATCGGAAAGGATCACGGTTTGGCCCGCCACCGTGTTGCTGCCACGCGCCACCGGACGATCCAGCGCATCGAGTACGAGGACACTGACGAAGTTCAAGCGGGGTTCGGTGACGTTCGTGCTGCCGGTATCCACGGTGATCAGGAAGCTCTGCCCGGCCAGCCCGGAGAAGGTCCATTCATCCAGTTCGCCCGCCACGCCCAGTGAAGCCTCGGCGGGGACGCCCACCGCCAGCGGTCCGCTGTCCGGCAGAAGCGTGACAGAGCCGCCTACTACCGAGCCGGCGATTTGAGCGCCGCGCGTGTAGAGGCGGAGGCCGTTCAAATCCAGAGTGCAGCCGGCAGGCACCACCAAGGCGCGCGTATAGAGTGCTTCAGCAAGCGCTCCGGGGACATTGTCCGACTGATCCACCAGCCGGACATAGGTGTTGTTCGCGAGAATCACCGCGCCACAAGCGAACGGGCCCGCGAAACCAGCCGCCACATCGCCGGCGTCGGGGCTCATCACCTCGAAGAACTGCGGGTTGATGCCGTTGCCGGTGCCTTTCAAGACCAAACTTCCCGAGGGAGAGAAAAGGTTGGTGTCGTTCACGGCTCCGAGCAGGCTGCCGGTGAATTCCAGTCGCCCGGCAGGCAGCAGAGTCAAGGACGTAAAGTCGGCAAGGTTCACCGATCCATTGAGAGTGAAAACGCTGCCGCTGCCGCGGATGGCCACGGTGCCTCCCGCCGCACTCGGTGTCAGGGCCGTGGCAGTCGCCCGCCCGCCATCCAACGTCAGGGTGCCGCCGTTGCGCCAAGTGCCATGGAGTGTCAGCGTTGATCCGGCGGACACGGACACTCCCGAGGCCGGCAGCACGTAGGCGGTGCCGTCTAACGACACGGTGTTGCTGCTGCCCAGAATCTCCAGGGTTCCCGCCATCGGTCCGGGGGGCAGGGTCAGGTACATCGCGGCCCCGTTGGTCACCCGGAGCGTGCCTTGGTTCGTAGTGATGACGCCGGAAACATCCAGCGCCTGCCCGGCTAAGTCCGCGATGATCGTTCCGTGGTTCACGAGGTACTGCATCGGGCCATTACTTGGACTCCGGGCGATGGCCCCCTTGCCCTGAACCGTGACGTGCGGTCCCAACAGCAAGCTTCCACCAGCGATCGCGAGGTAGCCGTCCAAGGCAATCCGTCCCTGTCCGTCAATGGATGCGGAGGCTAAGGCGGAGAGACTCGCCCCTGGATTCACGGTAATCGTGGCCCCAGTCACCAACGTCAGCCGGTTGTAGATGCCCAGGTAGCTCGCGTTGCTGAGAATCAGGTCGGCGGGCAGGCTCACGTTGTCCAAGTAGCCTTGAGTCACCACCAACTTTGCCCCATCGGCTCGGGTGAGCGAGCCGTTCTTGATGGTGCCCCCGTTCAGATTCCACGATCCGGTGGTGGCGTCCAGCGCGAGTCCTCCTTCCATGATGCCCGTGAGATTGACCGTGCCGCCGGTGCGCACGAAATTCCCAAGGTCCGCCCGGGTGAAACTGCCTCCGAGGTTCAACGTCCCGCCCTCCAGCGTAAGCCCGCCAGGATTGCTCCAAGAGCCCCCGAGGTTCAGCGTGCCGCCCTTCAGCGTCAACCCGCCAGCGTTGTTCCAACTGCCTCCCAGCAGGTTCACCGTGCCGCCGTTCACCGTCAGGGCCCCCGTATTGGTCCAAGTGCCGGAGAGCGTCAGCGTTCCACTTTCCAAGGTCAGCGGAAGGCTGTTGGTCCAGGTTCCGCTGAGGGTCAAGGTTGTGTAGGGTGGCAGCGTCCCGTCCGCAAGCGGCAGCACGTAGGCGGTGCCGTCTAACGACACGGTGTTGCTGCTGCCCAGAATCTCCAGGGTTCCCGCCATCGGTCCGGGGGGCAGGGTCAGGTACATCGCGGCCCCGTTGGTCACCCGGAGCGTGCCTTGGTTCGTAGTGATGACGGAAATGTCCAGCGCCTGCCCGGCCACATCCGCGATGATCGTTCCGTGGTTCACGAGTGTGGCCGCTGGGCCACCACCATACTGAGTAATGCCACCTTTTCCCTGAACCGTGACGTCTGGTCCCAACATCAAACTTGTCCCGCCAATGATCAAGAGTTGGCCGGTCAAGCCAATCTGTCCCTGGCCGTCAATGGTCGCGGCTGCTCCGTAGGCGGCCAGACTTGCCCCTTGATTCACAGCAATCGTGGCCCCAGTCACCAACGTCAGCCGGTTGTAGATGCCCAGGTAGCTCGCGTTGCTGAGAATCAGGTCGGCGGGCAGGCTCACGTTGTCCAAGTAGCCTT
>WBZT01001441.1_pt1 | contig 17443 bp, 12 predicted proteins | sample 5204241 | NCBI WGS metagenome assembly WBZT01 (sample SAMN12344358, study PRJNA552823) | activated sludge metagenome | biome: Activated sludge suspended growth; feature: Nitrification reactor; material: Wastewater; isolation source: activated sludge from nitrification reactor of wastewater...
AGCCCAACGTTGCACCCTGATCGGGACGAACACGATTCCCGCCGACTGCAATCTCCTCATCGTCGCCGGGCCGCTCAAGCCGCTGGCCGAGGCGGAACGGGAAAAGATTGATGACTATCTGCGGCAGGGCGGACGCATGCTGGCGCTCTTCAACAGCGCCAGCCTCACCCAGCCCACCGGTTTGGAGAAAGTGCTGAATGCCTGGGGCGTGGAAGTGATCAACGCCGCCATCGGTGATCGCAAAAATACCCAGGGCTACGGCGATGCGGTGGCGTACGACTTTTCCGATCATCCGGTGGTGAACGCGCTGCATGAATCGGCGCTGCAACTGATCCTGCCGCGGCCGGTGGGCCGGATGAGTGAGAAGACCTCGCTGGCCGACGCTCCCCGGGTCGAAGAACTCGCCTTCACCAGCCCCGAGGCGCGCCTCCCGTCCGGGACCGGGCCGCGCCGCTACTCCCTGGCGGTTGCGGTCGAAAAGGGCAACGTCCCCGGCGTGACCACCGAGCGCGGCACGACGCGCATCGTGGCCGTGGGCGACTCCATCTTCCTCACCAACCATTACATCGAATCCGCGGGCAACAAGGACTTCGCGGGCTACGCGGTGAACTGGCTGCTCGAACGCACGCAATTGATGCAGGGACTTGGCCCCCGCGTGGTGGCCGAATACCGGCTGACCCTCACCGCTGCCAAACGGCACACGGTGCAATGGCTGTTGCTGGCGGTGCTGCCCGGCGCGGTGCTGGCGTGGGGCGGGCTGGTCTGGCTGCGCCGCCGCTCGTGACATGAACGCGAAGCACACCTGGACCTGGCTGCTCCTCGCGGGCGCGCTGTTTGCGTTCATCTTTTTTTTCGAGCGGCACTGGGGCCAGCCGCCGTCCGGTCCGGCGCCGCTGTTGCCCGGTTTGAAGCCCGCCGAGGTCACGCGCCTCGTGATCGGCCCCTTCCAGCAGCGGGAGATCCGGGTTGAAATCACTAACGCCAACTGGTGGCTCACGCAGCCGATGCTTTATCCCGCGGAAAAAAGCCGGGTGGAGGAACTGCTCACGGGGCTTTCCCAGTTGCTACCCGCGCAGGCGATTTCGCGCAGTGAGATCCAGCGCCGGCCCAAGGCGGAGGAAGAGTTTGGCTTCGACAACCCGCGGACGACCCTCACGATTCATCAGGGCCAGGAGGTGACGACGCTGAAATTCGGCCGGCCCACAGCGCCGGGCGACCAGGTGTTCCTGCAAATTGTCGGGCGCGAGGATATTTTCGTGGTGGACGCGGCGCTGGCAAAATTGCTTCCGGCCAGTGCCGATGACTGGCGCGACGCCGCGCTGGTGGATTTGCGCGCTCTCAAGTTTGACACCATCAGCATCACCAACGCCGGCCGGCTCACGCGTTTTCAGATCGAGGCCACCAATCATTCCTGGCGGATGACCGATCCGCTCCAGGCTCGCGCGGACGGAGATTATCTGCTGGCGATGCTGCGGCAATTGCAGGCCACGCGCGTCAGCAGCTTTGTGCCCGAGGAACGCCGGCCCGACCTGGATGCACTGGGATTGCAGCCGGCCGGCCTCTCCCTCACCTTCGCGCAAGGCAACACCACCGTCGCCGCGCTGCAATTCGGCCGGACCAACAGCGCGGGCCAGTCCTATGCGCGCCGCGACGATCTCAACGCCGTGGTGACGGTGCCCGTGGAGGCGTTGACCGTCTGGCGGCAGGACTTGAATGCCTTCCGCGAGCGCCGGCTGGTCGCGCTGCCGTCCGAGCTGGCCGCCGTCGAACTCCGCGAAACCAATGGGTTCACTCTGGAACGCACCGGCACGAATCAATGGCGGGTGGCCGGGGAAAAATTTCCAACGGATCGCCGGGCGACCGAGGAGTTGCTGGAGCGGCTCAACCAGCTCGAAATCGTGAAGTTCGTTCAGGACGTGGTCTCGGCGGCTGATCTGGGCCGCTACGGTCTGACCTCGGCCGTCCGGCAGATCACCCTGAAGCTGCCGGTCGCCGCCGGCCTCACGAACGCCGTCGCTACGCAGATTGCGTTCGGCAACGTGGAAGGTGAAATCATCTACGCGCGGCGCTCGGATGAGGATGCCATTTACGCCTTGCGGCTGGCGGACGTGCGGGCGCTGCCGGTCGCCGGATGGCAGTTGCGCGATGCCCAAATCGGCAGTGTCCCGGGCGCCGAGGTTGTCCGCCTGAGCCTGCGCAAAGGAAACTGGTCGCGCGAACTGATCCGCAACGGCACCAATTCCTGGGGATTCGCGCCCGGCTCGCAGGGCGTGATGGACGTGGAATGCACCGAGGAAATCGCCCGGCAACTGGGCCAGTTGAACGCGACCGCGTGGATTGCCCGGGGCGCCGCCGCCGCCGAGGACCGGCGGTTTGGCTTCGCCACCAACAGCCTGACGGTGGCCTGGGAGTCGCGCGCCGGCGTGAAACAAGAGCTGCAGTTTGGCGGTTACTCGCGGGGCAAGCATCCCTTCGCGCGCGTTACGCTCGACGGCGAACCGTGGGTGCTGGAGTTTCCCTCCGCGGTGTTCGAGTTTATGTTGAACTGCTGCTCCATTCCGCCCGGCGCGCCCTGATATGTCGTCCTCCGCCCCAGGCCGGACCGAGTCCCGGTGGCGCTGTTATTTTCGCCGCTGCCGGATTGCCGTGCTGCTGGCGCTCTTCGCTCTGGTGGGGGCGGGCCTCTATCTCAACCTCGTCGGGCTGCCGGATTTTCTGCGTCAGCCCTTGCTGGAAACGCTGCGGGAACGCGGGCTGGATCTCCAGGTGGCCAGTTTGCGCTGGCATTTCTATCGCGGCATCGTGGCGGAAGATTTGAAGTTCGGCCGGTTGGGGGACGCCAGCGGGCCGCGTGTCACCGCGCGCGAAGCCGAGTTGAATCTAAACTACCACGCACTGCTCGACGGCCAGATCGAAGTCCGCGGGGTGGGCGTGCGCGAAGGCCGGGTCAGTGTCGCGGTGAACGAAACCAATGAGCCGGCGCGGTGGCTCGCCATCGAGAAGATCCGCGTGGATTTGCGGTTGCTGCCCGATGACGTGTGGTTGCTCGAGGATTTTCACGCGGTGTTTGCCGGGGCCGACTTTTTCCTCTCCGGCGCGATCACCAATGCGTCCGTGGTGCGCGAATTGTCCTTCTTCCGCGAGGAAAAGGCGCCGCCGGAGAAGCCCGCCGGGGAAAAGCGCCGGGGTGTCAGCGCCTTGGGCCGGCGCCTGCGAAAATTCGCCGACACGCTGGAGAAAATTCATTTCACCAGCCCGCCGGAGATCCGGGGCATGCTCAGTGGCGACGCTCGTGAAGTGGAGAGTTTCACCTTGCGCCTGACCGTTTCCGCCCCGGACGCCGAAACGCCGTGGGGCAAGTTTACGGACGGCGTGCTGACGGCGCGGTTGCGTCCCGCGGCGCCCGTCGAGCGGCCGCAGGCGGAGATGCAATTGCAAGCGGGCAGCGTGCTGACCCGCTGGGCCGAGGTATCGCGTCCACGACTGACGCTCCGGGTCATCGGCACGCCCGGGGATACGAACGTCGTGAATGCCACGCTGAGCGCGCAAGCCGCCGTGGTGGTGACGCCCTGGGCCCGCACGACCAATACCCAATTCACTGCCCGCTGGGTGCATTCGCTGACGAATGCCATTCCGCTTTCCGGCACGGGTGAATTGCATGCCGATAGCGCGGTGACGCGCTGGGCGGGCGCGAAAGCCGTGGCGCTCAACCTCACACTGGCCACGCCTGCCAATCCACCGGCCGCCGATCCCGCTTGGGGCGACTGGGAACTGATCCGGCCCTATGCCCTCGGCTGGACGGTGCGGGCGGCGCGGTTCGACACGGAAAAAATCGGCGCCGAGGAAATCGTGTGCGCGGGTCATTGGGCCGCGCCGGATTTCGTGATCACGAATCTGCTGGTGCGTTTCCCCGAAGGACAATTGACCGGTCAGGCCTCGCTGGGCGTGGACGACCGCCGGGCTCGTTTCGAGTTGAAGAGCGATTTCGACGCGTATCGCGTGTCGCCCCTGCTTACTCCGAAAGCGGCAAAGTGGCTGACCCGGTATTCATGGAAAACGGCGCCGCCTCGGCTGGCGGGCAGCGGCACGGTGGTATTGCCTGCCTGGACGAATCGCTCGCCCGATTGGCGCGGTGAAGTCCTGCCCACGCTCACATTGGATGCGTCCGTGCGGGCGACCAATTGCGCCTACCTCCGCATCCCGGCGGACTGGGTGCAAACCAGCATCCACTACAGCAACCTGGTCTGGCATTTGCCGGATTTGGTGGCCGGCCGGCCGGAGGGGACGCTCGAACTCGCTCATATCGCCAATGACCGCACACATGAATACTGGTTCGGCCTCCGCAGCGGCATTTCGCCCGACGCTTTGCGGCCGGTGCTCTCCACCAATGCGCTTCGAGGTTTGAGCTACTTCCAACTCACCACGCCGCCGCGGATCGCGGGTGGCGTCTGGGGCCGCTGGCGCGAGCCGGACTCGGTGGCGTTCACCGGGCGCGTCGAACTTGCGGAATTTTCCTTCCGCGAAGAGAACGTGGGCCGGTTCGCGAGCGCGTTGCGTTACACGAATCGTTTCCTGGAATTTCTCGAACCGCTGATGGAGCGCGGCACGCAGTCGGTTCACGGCGCCGGCGTGGCGCTGGATTTGCCCGCGCGCCGCGTTTACCTCACGAACATGTTGAGCACGGTCGAACCGATGCTGATCACCCGCTGGATCGGCCCCAAAACCGCCGCCGCGCTCACGCCGTATGTCTTCCGTGAACCGCCCACCGTGCGCGTCAATGGTTTCGCGCCGTTGAGCGGGAACAGCGACGCGGAGTTGCATTTTGAATTGGAGGGCGGCCCATTCGAGTGGTGGAAGTTCCATATCCCGCGCATCCAGGGCGAAGTCCACTGGCTGGGCGACTGGCTGGTGCTGACGAACATCGAGATGCGCGCCTACAACGGCGGCACGGCGGCGGGGCACGCGAACTTTGATCTCGGGGCCAGCGCGGGCACGCCGTTTGAGCTATCGCTGGGCGTGACCAATGTGGATTTGAAGTCGCTGATGCTGGATGTTGCTACGCGCACGAACCAATTGGAGGGCCGGTTGAATGGGCTGCTCGTGGTGACCAACGCCAATTCAACCAACGCCTTCACCTGGAACGGCCACGGCCGGGCGGAACTGCGCGACGGGCTGATCTGGGCGATTCCGGTGTTCGGCGTGCTGTCCAAGCCGCTGGACAGCCTCGTGCCGGGCCTGGGCAGCGCGCGAATTTCCGATGCCACCACGACGTTTGCCATCACCAACGGCGTGATGTTCTCCGACAACCTCGAAATGCGGGCCAACACCACGCGCCTGCAATACGAAGGCACCGTGGATTTCGACGGCCGGGTGAACACGCGCGTTCGGGCCGAGCCAATGCGCGACACCCTGGTACTCGGTCCGGTGTTGAACGCCGTGCTCTGGCCCGTGACCAAGCTCTTCGAGTATAAGATCACCGGCACGCTGGCCGAGCCCAAACCCGAGCCCTTGCACATCCCCAAGGTCTTCTACAAGCCGATCCTCCATCCCTTCCAGACGCTGGAAGGAATTTTTAATCCGCAGCCGTCGGGAACGAATGCGGAACCGAAGTTCAGTCCGCCCTGATCACCGGCACCGCACCAACACCCGCAACCGCTTCACGGGCCAGTTGCCGGCGCTGGCGGAGAAAGTCCAATCCGTGTTTTCCGCCGCCTGATTGCCGATGCCGAGATCCGCGCGATTGCCTTCGCTCCAGTGGTTGATGGCGAACAGCGTTTGTTTGGCGTTGTGATTGTGGACCTGCATCGAGCCGTAACCGGCAGACGTATCGGCTGGCTGATCACCGAAGTCATAAACGCTGCCAGAGGCGTTCGGCACGTTCGCGCCATTGTTCTGGCCGTAATTGCTCGGCCAGAACTCGAGGTTGCCCCCAGCGAGGTTCGTCCCGACGACGATGCTGCGCACGTTCGAGTAAACATTCAGGTTGGCAACGTCGCGTTGAAAGTTCGCGCCCGAAGCTGCTGTCGGCACCCCGATCTTATCGAGCGAATCCGTGAACGCATTCATCGAAACGTAGAGATACTGGCTGTCGCCGCTGGCGGATTGCAGTTCCAAGAAATACGCCACGCGGTCAAAGGCGGATTTGATCTTTGCACGATTGTCGGTGTCGTAATTGATCGTGGCGCCGAGCTTGTTCAGATCGAGATCGTAAGCCAGTTGATACTCTTTTGCCTCCGGAACTTTCAGTCCGAGCAAATCGCGTTTGGGCACTTCGCCCGCACGGAAGGCGCTCGCCGGCAAACCGGCTGAGTTCATCAGGTTTGGCTCGGCCAGCATGTTCCACGCAAACCGCATTGCCACCGGGTGCTTCACTTCCGGTGATGACAGCACGACGCTTGCGCCATCAATCTGTGCTTCCGCCGTCACGAATCCGCCGTCATCGGCATCAATAATCTCAAACCAGTTCAACGGTTTTCCGTCGCGACTTTTCAAGCCGCCGGCGATGTTGTCGAGCGTCACCCGCAGTTTGCTGCCTTCAACGCTCATCGATTTGAAAGTTGGACCGCTGTAAATGACATCCGCTTTGCCATAGGTCTTTCCCAGCGCCAGAGCGGCGAGCCGGTGACCGACGTCCTGTTTGTTCTTCGGATGAATGTCCTTGAGATCGCCGATGTCGGTGATCACCGCCATGCCGGCGTTGGGAATCGCCTGCGCCTCCGCCTGCGCTTCCCAAAATTCACCGATGCGCTCACCGTTGCCGCCGTAATTGTACGGCGCGATCTGCACGTAGAAAAATGGGAACGCTTCATCGGACCACACCTTACGCCAACCTGCGATCAACGCCTTCATTCGCTCCGTGTAGAGTCGGCCTTCGCCGGAATTGGATTCGCCCTGATACCAGATCGCGCCGCGCACCGCGAACGGATGTAGGGGGTGGATCATGCCGTTGTAGAGCGCCGTGGCGTGCTGGACGTTGTTCGGCGGCTGCAACTCGGCGGGATACGCGGGCATCGCGGGCACCAGCTTGAATTGCGTGAGCGCTTCCCGGCTGGCCGTAACCCATTGCTCGACGCTCTTGAGCGTTTGCTCGAGTTTGGTTTGATGCTCCGGCGTGCGCGGATCGCCCAGCTTGACGCGCTCGTATTCGTCCCGGAGCGCGGGCACATCGGCGAAACCCTCGGGTGGCGTCCAGGATTCGATGCGGGTGCCGCCCCAGGTCGCGTCAATCAAACCCACGGGCACATTTAATTCCTTGTTCAGTTCGCGCCCGAAATAATACGCCGCCGCGGAAAACCCGCCCCAGCCTGCTTCCGCCACGGTTTTCGGCGTGCAGACCTTCCATTGATTTTCGGGATTGGCCGCGCCGCCCTTGCCGGCGTCGAGATCGTTCTGCGGTTGCGGCGTCCAGCGATTGGCGACCATGAACAGCCGGATTTCCGGATGCCCGGCGGCGGCGATTTCTTCCTTGGCGTCGTTGCACATGCCGATCCCCATCTCCATGTTCGATTGGCCAGAGGCCAGCCAGACCTCGCCGATCAACACATCTTCAAATTCCACCGTGCTCGAACCACTGACCTTCACCGTCATCGGTCCGCCCGCTTTTTGCGCCGGCAAGGTGAGCTTCCATTCCCCGCGACCATTGGCCTTGGCTTGCTGCGACACCGAGCCGAGCGTCACGGTGATTGTCTCACCAGCTTCGGCCCAACCCCAGAAAACCAGCGGCTTCTCGCGTTGCAGGACCATGTGGCTGCTGAAGATTTTGGGCAGGCGCACGTCGGCCAAGGCATTCTGTTCCCAAGTTTGGATTGCCGCGGCGAATAGCGTCAGCCCGAGGATTTTTGCGGTGAGATTGGTTTTCATCGTGTTGGATTTTCTGCGCGGGGATGATTCGCGCGGCGAGGGAGAGCGTCAAGATTGTTCCCGATGGATTAAGTCAACGGAGCGCCGCTCTCCGAACCGGCGCGTTGGGAATGCCGCTTGGCCTCGCGCCGGGTCGGGAGACCGGCGCTCCGTGACGCTGGTGGCAAGGGCAGGTGATGGATTCACGCTCGCCCTTCGCAGGAGACGGAGCACCTCCTCTCCCCGTCCCTCTCCTCCATTCCGAATGGAGGAGAGGGTGGCTGCAAGCCGGGAGAGGAGGCGATCTGTGGTTTTTGGGTTCGCAGTGCGGACTTTGTTTCGGTCGAATTTCATCCCGGCCCCACAGGCGAAGGAGTCGCGTGTGGGCGGCTGCTGATTCGCGGATGATCGTCCGGCCAATCCTGTCGTCCGATCTTTCAAATACGCGGTGAACGTTTCTCCCTCTCCCGGCGGGAGAGGGCCGGGGTGAGGGGGAACGCGTCGCGCCATCAATAAGGCAGGATGGCGGCGCGGTAGAAGGCGGCGGGGTTGGTGGCGGACACGGCCACCACCACGTTCGAGCCGTGGCCGAGGAAGTTGGTGAGCACGGTCACGGGCGCATTGGTGTTCAGGTTCGGTTGGAAGGTGATTTGATAAGGCATGCCGCCAATCGTGGCGATGGAGAGCAGGAGATTCGTGCGCGTGACCTTGGTGGTCAGCGCTGGCGGCGGCTGAGTGGGCACCGGCAGCCGATTGCCGCCCTGCGTTACCACGCCGGCACCGGCGCTCACATACGTTATCTCCCGCCACGCGCGATAGCTGTTGGTGGTGTCACACTCGAAGTTGAGGCTTTGGTTGAAGGGTAGGTTGGCGGCTGCGTCGATCGAAGTGAACACCAAGTCCGGCGAATTGGCGTGGTAGGGGTAATCCCAACCGCTGGCCGATATATTGGCCGTGCCGTCCACGTAGCCTTCAAAGGGCACGGTGAATTGGGCGACATCGCCGCCGAGAAAATTGTTGGGGTTGTAAAGCTCGAACGTGAGGTGGTTGTCCTGAGTGTTGCCGGTTTCCGTCAGGATGTATTCTGGCGTGGGAATGGCCGGCGCAGCCAGCGTCAACAGCAGGAGAGCCGACGAAAACCACACCCGCCGCCCGATGCACCGGAGATTGGCGCCAATCCCGACCACGTTTGGTTGCCCACTGGCCGTCCTCACGCGTCGCATTCCAGCCCAACCGCTGCGGGGAAGCAAGGCGCTTTTGCTGGGAGCGCGGCTGGGTCCACCGGACCAGCCGCAGCGCGTGAAAGCTTCTGTGGCCGCAGCCATGTAGGGCGTGCTGCGGCTGTTGCTGGCGACCACAGCCGCGCGCCCACGGCAGCGCTTTACTCGCAGGTGATCATTGTTAGTTTAGCGGGCATGAAGATGATGGCCGTCCACTCACGGTTTCCTCGCAACCGCAACTTTCCGACAACGCTGATTGCCGTGGCGTTGCTCTGCAATGCGCCGACCTTCAGTCGGGCCGCGGAACCAACTGCCGCCAAGTCCGCGCCCATCGAGTTCAAATCCGACTCAGAGCGCGGGCAGTTGCAGGTGTTGATCGGCGGCCAGGAAGCGTTGGTTTATGTCCACGGCACGAACGTGGATTTGCCACACTTCTTTCCGCTGCGCAGTCCGTCTGGCAAATCCATGACGGTGGAGCAAACCGAGCCGTATCCGCATCACCGCTCGTTCTGGTTTGCGGACACCGTGCAACTCGAAGGCCAGCGGCAGGCGTCGTTTTACAATGCGCTCTACACCGGCGCGGGCGACAAGAAGAGTCCCGTAGCGCCGTTCCGCGATCACATCCGGCACGTGGCCTTCACCGCTCAACGCGGCGGCCCGGGCGCGGGTGAACTCGACGCGAAGCTGCTCTGGGAAATGGACGCTGGCAAGACGCCCGTGCTCGACGAGGCGCGGCAAATCCGCATCGTGGCGCTCGGCAGCGGCGAATATTTTTTGGATCTTCAATTCACGCTGACCGCGAGCTTTGGCGACGTGACCTTCAAGAGCGACGCCGTGCATTACGCGTGGCCGTTCATCCGGCTCAACGACAGTTTCAACGACAAGGGCGGCGGTTTGCTGGTGAATTCGGAAGGGCAAACCGGTCAGACCAACACGAATATGAAAATCGCCCGCTGGGTGGACTTCTCGCGCACCGGCGTGCCGGACGCCGAAGGGCTCGCGATGTTCAGTCATCCGAGTAATGAACAGCCGCACGCCTGGCTCACGCGCGATTACGGCTGCATCGGCCCGCGCCGCATCGAGGCCAAAAGCGGCAAGCCTTTCACGCTCAAGAAGGGTGAAAGTATCGGCACGCGCTGCGGCGTGTTGGTGCATCGAGGCGATGTGAAATCTGGGAAGGTGGCGGAGCGATTCCAGGCTTATTCGGACGGGAAATTGTAGCCGCTGGTAGGACTGTGCCCTTGAGTTTGCCACCCAAGCCGTGCTAAGGTTTCGACCATGAGCAGCATCGCCGAAATTGAAAGCGCCATTGAAAAGCTGCCCGCTCCGCAGGTGGATGAACTGGCCGGGTGGCTGGAAACGCTTCGCTTGAAGCGGGCCACGCCCCCGCCGGTTGCAAGTTGGTTGGAACGTGCGCGTGGTGCCGCTCTTCCCGGCAAGACGACGGCGAACCTGATGGCCCTCACCCGTGGTGAGGAATGAATCTTTTCGACACGAACGTCTTGCTGGACATCGCCACGGCGGATCCCGCGTGGCTGGCCTGGTCAGAAATCCAGTTTCGCGCCGCTGCCGCCCAAGGGCCGATTCTCATCAATCCGATCATCTACGCCGAACTGGCTCCGGCCTTTGCGAGCGCCGCCGAGTTGGACGCGTGGCTTGATCCAGCGGTCTTTCAGCGGCTGCCTTTACCATACGCCGCCGGGTGGCTCGCCGCGCAGGCATTTTTGAAATACCGGCGCAGCGGTGGAACCAAGACTTCGCCCCTGCCAGACTTTTACATAGGGGCACATGCAGAAATCGAGAATCGGACGCTGGTGACGCGAGACGCTGCCCGGTATCGCACTTATTTCCCAAACATTCCGATCATCGCTCCGACTTGACGCGGCTCCGGTCAGCGATGGGTGAAAAAGGCTGATGCTTTACTGCCTTCGCTCGCGCTGTTAGCTTCCGCCGCAATGATCGAAGTCCAAGGGCTCACCAAACTCTATGGCGAATTCGTCGCGGTCACGGACCTGTCGTTCGCGGTGCGGCCGGGTGAGGTCATGGGTTTGGTCGGGCCAAATGGTGCGGGCAAGACTTCCACATTGCGCTGCCTCGCAGGCATCATTCCGCCCACGCAAGGAATGATCCGGGTTTGCGGTCACGAGATTGCGCGTGATCCGATTGCGGCCAAACGGGAACTGGCCTTCTTCACCGACGAGCCGCGGCTGTTCGATTATCTCACCGTGTGGCAGCACCTGAATTTCGTGGCGCGCATTTACGGCGTGAAGGATTTCGAGCCGTTGGGTCGCACACTTTTGGAGGAACTAGAGATCGCCGACAAGCGCGATAACCTGCCGGGCGAGCTTTCGCGCGGCATGAAGCAAAAGCTCGCCATCGCTTGCGGGCTGCTGCATTCGCCCAAGGTGATCTACTTCGACGAACCGCTGACGGGACTGGATCCGTTCGGCATCCGGCGGATGAAGGACTCCATTCTCAAACGCGCCCGCGACGGCGCGGCGATCATCCTGAGTTCGCATCTGCTGCACTTGGTGGAGGAAATCTGCTCGCACATCCTCATCTTGAAAAATGGCCGTAAGATCGCCGACGGCACGATGGCCGAAATCATGCAGAAGTTCTCCGGCCAACCGGGCGATGCAAGCCTCGAGGACATTTTCTTCCGGGCCACGATTGAACCGCCGGTTGCTGCACCGCCGCCACCGCCGTTGCCGGTCGAGCCGAAATGATCTCCGCGCTCGCCTATCTTCAGTTCCATTCGGTCAAGAACCGCCTGACGCAGCGCATCCGGCGGCTCAAGCAGCCAAAGTATTTGGTGGGCGCGATTGTGGGCGGGCTTTACTTCTATTTTTATTTCGTCCGTTTCGTTTTTTTCCCGCCCGGCGCGGGCAGGGGCGCGTCGGTCGCGACGGCGGGAATGACGCTGGAGCCGATCTTCTTTGAATCGCTTGGGGCGCTGGTCTTGTTCGGCATCGTGTTGCTGGCATGGGGCATCCCGCATCAGCGTGCGGCGCTGACCTTCACCGAACCGGAGGTGGCCTTCCTCTTTCCGGCGCCGATCAGCCGCAGAGGGTTGATTCACTTCAAGCTCTTGCGTTCACAACTCGCCATCCTGTTCACGGTGTTTTTCCTGATGCTGGTTTCAGGGCGGTTCAGCAGCGGGCGGGGTTTGATCCGCGCGGCGGGCTGGTGGGTAATGCTGTTCACGCTGAACCTGCATTTCATGGGCTCATCGTTTGCGCTCACGCGCTTGATGGACCGCGGCATCTCGACCTGGAAACGCCGCGTGGCGGTGCTCGGTCTGGCGGTGGCCGGCGCGGTCGTGGTCATCGGCTGGGTCGTGAAAACGCTCCCCAATCTCGCCACGAGCGATCTTTCGAGCGTCCGTTCGGCGACAGATTATTTCCAGCAGGCGCTGACCAGCGGGCCGTTGCCGTATTTGCTTTTTCCATTCCGTCTGGTCGTGCGGCCCTATCTGGCGGCGGATTGGGGTGGGTTCCTGCTCGTGATCGGCCCGGCGCTGGGCATGCTGCTGCTGCATTACTTTTGGGTGGTGCGTGCGGATGTGGCGTTCGAGGAGGCTTCGGTGGAATCGTCGAAGCGGCTGGCGGAGAAAGTCGCCGCCGCGCGCTCGGGCAATTGGCGCGCGGCTGGCCGGAAGTTCAAAGCCAAGCGCCCGCCGTTCGAGTTGCGCCCGGGCGGTTCACCGCTGGTCGCGTTGTTGTGGAAGAATCTCATCAGCGCCGGCAGCGCGTTCACTTTGCGCCTCTGGATCATCGTGATGATCTCCGTCGGCGCGATGGCGGTGGCGATGCGGGGCGCGTTGAAGGACTCGAACTGGGTGATCGTGCTGGGGAGTTTCACCGGCATTCTCGGCATCTGGACCTTGTTCTTCGGTCCCCAAGTGATGCGGCAGGATTTGCGGCAGGACCTGCCGAACGCCGACTGGCTCAAGCTGTTTCCGCTGCGCGGCTGGCAGGTGGCGTTCGGTGAAATCCTCGCGCCGGCCGTGATCCTGACGGCGGTGCATTGGGCCCTGCTGCTGGTGACGCTGCTGTGCTCCGGGCCGATGGTGGCCGGGAAACTCGCCATGCCGATGGTGCTGGCCATCGCGGGCGGCATCGCGATCATCCTGCCGGCGCTGAATCTGATCTCCTTGCTGATTCCGAATGCCGCCGTGCTGCTGTTTCCAGCGTGGTTTCAAACCGGCAAGGAAAGCCCCGCGGGCATCGAGGCCACGGGGCAGCGGCTGATCTTCGCGATCGGACAATTCCTGGCGTTCGTGCTTTCGCTGATTCCGGCGGCTACGGCTTTTCTGCTGGTTTATTTCGTCCTGGGCCGTTGGCTGGGAGCGCCGGTCCTGGCGGTGCCGGTGTCCGCCGTCGCGGCAACGCTGGTGCTGGGAGCGGAGGCGGCGTTGGGATTGATGCTGCTCGGGAAATTGTTCGAGCGATTCGATCTCTCGAAAGAAGCGAACTGACGCCACGGCGACGGCGTTATTCCACGATCTTCGGCACCATGAACAAACCGTTGGCCTGCGCCGGCGCGTTGCGGAGGGCGTCCTCGTGCGGGAGCGACGGGCGGATTTCGTCGGGGCGGGTCACGTTCACCCGCGGCGCGGCGTGGGCGGTGGGCTCGACGTTCGTCACGTCCAGTTCCTTGAGCTTCTCGATGTGTTCCAGGATGTGCCCGAGCTGGTCGCCGAATTTCTTTTCTTCCTCGGGCGTGAGCGCGAGCCGCGCGAGGTGCGCGACGTATTTGACATCCACTTGAGCCGCTGACATGCGCGCAGGCTAGTCAGCAGCGGTCGGAATTCAAGCAGCAAAGCCGGGCGGGGCTGGTGGATATCAAGGAAGAGCACGGCAGAACGCGGTGTTTCCTCCCCCTCCTCCCTGAAGGAGGAGAGGGTTGGGGAGAGGGAGTTCGCGCCAGCGAGATTCGTACGCGTCAGCCCCGCAAAGCCGGGCGGGCTTCGCGGCACCGTGCTTTATGCCGACTTCTTCGCGTCCGCGTCGCGCAGCGATTTGTCGAAGACGACTCCGGTGAGGTCGGTGATCTCGGTGAGCTTCTTTTGGAACCGCGCGAACGCGCCCGGCGCGAACTCGATGCCGAACTGGCTCACGACATCGCTCTGGTCGAACACGAAGCCGTAGGTGGCGAGCTTCGCCTTGGTGCCCGTGCCGTTCACGACGGCGATCACCTTCCAGAATTTCAGCGGGTAGGCGATGGGACCTTCGCCGTAGTCCTTCGTGGGGTCGTTCTTGGCGAGAACCGGGCCGGCGAGGATGCAGCAACGTTTTTCGCCGGCGAGCAATTGGGATTCAACATACGCCTCGAACTCGCCCCAGACGCCTTTGCGGTCGCCGTATTTCTTGGCGCCCGGACTTTCCTTGTTGAAGGCCTCGTGCTGTGGCGTGCAGTTGGTCCAGTGAAACGTATCGGAATTCGCGTATTCGATCTCCTCGTCGGTCGCGCCCCAGGCGCTGTCCTCGCGGCGCACGATGTGCCCGCGGTCAATCTTGGTGGCCGGCTTGTAGAAATCCGGGTCGGTGATCTGGTCTAGGCCGCGAATGCGCGGATCGGGAATCCAGCGATCCGTGCCAAGTTCTTTCCGCGATTTGTCATTCCGTTTGTCGGCGCTGTAATCCACGTTCACCGCCGACCACATTTGCAGGCGGCGGGCCTGGTTCATCACCAGGGAATAATGCCGGTAATTCAGCAGGAGCGGTTTGCCGTTTGTGTCGTTCAGGAGTTCGCCCAGGCGATTCGCCTTCACCGTTGGCATCGGCACTTTGATTTTTAGGAAGTTCTCCTTGTAGCCCGCCTTCGCGTCGTATTTGAGATCGAACCGGATGGAGGCCTCCGGCGCCTTGGGCGACTCGGGCGGGGGCGGCGTGAGGGTGGCGGCGGAATCGCCGTGAACGTGGATGGTCACGGGGCCGGAAAAGTTGAAAACATTGTTCGCCATAGGATTAGTCGGGGTTGGGAGTCCTGGAACGGGAATCGGAGCATCATTGGGTGTGCCGCCAATGGAAGCGAGGGGATCGGAAGTGGCGCGGAGCAATTGATCCAGCAGCGCCTGTTGCGCAGGCTGATCGAGCCGTTCGGCCGCGAGCCGCGCGACGATGGCGCTCACGCGCGCGCCTTCGTTCGCGATCCAACTTACTTCTTCGTCGTCCATCTTGTCTTCGTCCCACGGCGTGCCGCGCGTGCTCCAAATCTGGCCGTCGCGAATTTCCGGCACGCCCGCGTGGTGCAACGCGACGAGTTCCCACGCCTGGTTGAAGGCCGGCGAGCCGGATGAACCGCGCATCGTGTCGGTGGTGTAATGCAGGAAACCGTCGTCGAGCACGTCGAGCAGTTCGTTCTGCGTGTAGGCCCACTGTTTCACGCCGCCTTCCGGGTATTGCACAATGTTCACCGGCTGCCCGATCAGGATTTTCGGTGTGGCTTCGATGAGCGGAATCGCGCCGAACTCCTCGATGGAATTGCCTTCCCGCGCCTTGGCGCCGATCCCGACCAGCGCGAAGTCCAGCGTTTCGTCGTTCACGAAGAAGTCGTCCGGCTTCAACTCGAAGAACACGCCGGTTTGCGTCTGACCGCTCTGCTGGTCGTGGAGGAAATTCGCGCCCAACCCTTGGGCCGAGGATTTCGACGGCAGTACGTGGTGATTCGTGATGAGCAGGCGCGGCGTGATGAGGAAGCCGGTGGCGAACGCCTCGGGCGCGTCGTTGCGGTCCGGCATCACGACGATGCGCGCGACGGGCCGGCCGGCGAGCCGCGCGGCTTCGTTCGGGGGCCGGGCGGACATGTCGAGCGTCGGCCCGATCATCCGCTCCAGCGCGCGCGGCAGAGTGCCGTTGCGCAACCGCGCCAGCGCCGACGCGCGGACGGTTTCGCGCTGGGCGAACTTCCAACGGCGCTCAGACGAATCCGCCGCGCCGGCACCTTCGGCGGCCAGTTTGCGCTTGCACTCCTGGCGTTGCGCTTGGCGGTCCTGCCAGCGGCGGGCGGCGGCCCACCAGCGTTGGCGACGCGCGGCGCGGACTTGCTGGGCAGTGATTACCATGACCGGCCTTTCGAAGCGCGGCGGCCACCTTGCGATGATTTGGATTCAGCGTGCATGCCTTTCTTGCGTGAACGACATGGGAACGACACTTCCTGTGGAACAAGGCGAGTGAACTCCAACTGAGGCCGGTTTGTCCAGCGCCAATTCGAGCCGTCACGCAAACTTAACAGAGCCAACTGCCGCGTGGCTCAAGTCACCGAGAGGATGCGCGCCGGTTGCCGGCGGCCAGCCAGCTCGAGTTGCAACCGGTCCCCCTGTTTCCGGGCCAGGAGTTGCGCGCCGAGTGGCGAAGGTGGCGTAATGACCAGAATCTCCCGCCGGTCCTGCACGATTTCCGTGCCGCCTGCGCGCGGGCCGAGGAAGTAGAGTGATTTCTCGCCGTCCACTTCCACTTCCACCAACGCGCCGAGATCAATCGGTTCGCTGGCGGCGAACTTGCGGACTTCAAGCTTCTCGAATTCCGCAATCGCCGCTTCAAGTTCGGCGGCCTGCCGGGACTGGCCGCGGGCGAGGTAGGAGGCTTCGAGGCCGCGCGTGTCGTATTTGCTCTCGGCCTTGTTCTGTTCGTGCGTGGCCTCGGCGCGGGAATTCTGCGCGGCGCGAAAATAGACGCCCAATTCCTCGGTGAGCTTGCCGATGATCTTCTGGAGCACGGCGCGTTTGTTCATGGGAACTTGAGGGGAAGGTTCGGGTGAAAGGCCGGCATGTTGATCAACCTCATCCTTTCTTGGTGCCGCCGGACGCTCACAATTCCCGCAACGCCGCCGCGATCGGCAGGCGCGCGGCGCGGATCGCGGGGAAGAGGCCGCCCAGCAAACCGATGCCCGCCGCCAGGAGCAGCGCGGCCAGGAGCAACTGCGGCGTCACACGAAACGCGAACGCGATCTGGCTGAAGGTCTGAAAGTTCATCGTCGCCGCGCCGTAGCCGTCGAAGGCGAGATAGGCCACCAGGCCGCCGATAATTCCGCCCGCCAGCGCGAGCGCCAGCGACTCGATCAACACCGAGCAGATCACGGGCGCGGTCCCGAAGCCGAGGGCGCGCAACGTGGCGATTTCCCGGCCGCGCGCCGAAACCGCGTTGTACATCGTGTTGAGGGCGCCCAGCAACGCACCCAACGCCATCATCAGGGCGATCACCGTTCCGATGACCGAGATAAAGGCGGTGGTCATCGTGGATTGGTCGGCGTAAAACTCGGACAGGCGCATCACCTTCACCTTGATCTGGGGATTGGAGGTCAGCGCGTCCTTAAATTCTTGAAATTTCCCCGGGGACAGGAGTCGCACGCAAACCGACTGATAGGAATCGCCCCGCTGGTAG
>WBZT01001443.1_pt1 | contig 17436 bp, 20 predicted proteins | sample 5204241 | NCBI WGS metagenome assembly WBZT01 (sample SAMN12344358, study PRJNA552823) | activated sludge metagenome | biome: Activated sludge suspended growth; feature: Nitrification reactor; material: Wastewater; isolation source: activated sludge from nitrification reactor of wastewater...
CTAGCTTGCAGATATTCCTGCAACTGGGATTTTGGGTCTTTGTCGACAATCTTGGGATCTATCGTCGCCAGCTTTTCGTCATACAGTTTCAAAACCAGCTTTTCCGCCTCGGCAAAACCGCCATCCAGGAACACCGCGCCTACGATAGCTTCCACGGCATCTGCCAGAATGGACGGCCTGCGCCAGCCGGCGCTTTTCAGTTCACCCTCTCCCAATTTGAGCACATCGCCAATCTGCAGTTGCGCGGCGATTTCCGCCAGACTGGACTCTTTCACCAACTGCGCGCGCAAACGGCTAAGATCGCCTTCTGGCAGCTTGGGAAAACGCAGAAAAAGCTGATGCGCAATGATGAAGTTCAGTACACCATCTCCTAGAAACTCCAGGCGCTCGTTGTTGTTGCCAGCAAAGCTGCGATGCGTCAGCGCTTGCGTTAGCAATTTGTTATCGCGGAAGGAGTAGCCAATGCGCTTGGCGAGACTTTCGAAAAACATGTCAGGGAGCCTCTGATCAGGTTCCCCAGAATTATTTTTCAGTGCTGGCGTGAAAATCCATCTGGACGCTCACGTTCGCAGCAATCGGCTTAACCACCTGGTAATCGATAGTGACTACATTGCCCGTATTGTTACGCTCAATCACCAAATCCGAACCTTTCACCACCGACACATAGCCAACATTCGCACCTTTGTCGAACCGCTCCATAATTTCTTTTTTACTCATTTCATTAAAATTAGGATCACTGGCAATATGGTTCAACACTTTCTTAACCCCAAAAAACTCAACGTATGACGGCACCATTTTCATGCCGATCACCACCAAAAACACAATGGCCGCAACCACGATGACCATGCCCAAGAATGTCATGCCTTGCTGCTGCTTCGTTCCGTATTGCATATTGTCTCCTTAATGGGTTGAGTTGCTAATGGATCGAATTACCAATCCGGTCGAACTGCTCGAAATTAAACCATATAAAAAAGGCTTTGCCCACCAGGTTTTTATCCGGCACAAACCCCCATACACGGCTATCTGCACTATTGTCGCGATTATCACCCATCGCAAAATAATGGCCTTCTGGCACTACCACCGTTTCGCCATTCTGCAGTCTATCGCCCAAGCTGCCGAAGTCATAACGGTTTGGCACATCATGAATCAGCACGTCATGCCTGATTCCAGCCAGATCTTCCTGCAAACGATGGGCAGTGATGCTGTTGTCCTGCAACTCATAGCGGTAATCGTCCTTGTAGGCCTGTTCCAGTTTTTGTCCGTTAATGATCAGCACCTTATCCTGATACTGGATTCTGTCACCCGGTACACCCACGACGCGCTTGATATAATCAATCGTCGGTTCTGGTGGGTAATGGAACACAATCACATCGCCATGCTTTGGTTGATGCATTGCGTAAAACACATTATTCAGAATCGGCACGCGCAAGCCATAAGTATATTTATTCACCAAAATAAAATCACCAGCCAGCAAGGTGGGCATCATGGAGCCGGAAGGGATTTTGAACGGCTCCACCAGAAACGAGCGAATCAGGAACACCACCAGAATGATGGGGAAAAAGCTTTTGGCATATTCCACCACCATCGGCTCCGGTACATCGGCAGCACGTTTTTTGCGCCAGACCAGAATATCCAGCAGCCAGATCACGCCGGTGATCGCCAGAATCGCTACCATAAACAACGCAAAATACATGACTCAGCCCTTTATTTGTCTTCCACTTTGAGAATCGCCAAAAACGCCTCTTGCGGGATTTCCACATTGCCCACTTGCTTCATGCGTTTCTTGCCCTCTTTTTGTTTTTCCAGCAGCTTTCTCTTACGCGTGATATCGCCGCCGTAACACTTGGCCAGCACGTTCTTGCGCATCGCCTTCACCGTCTCTCGCGCGATAATATTAGCGCCGATTGCCGCTTGGATCGCCACGTCAAACATCTGGCGCGGAATCAGCTCACGCATCTTGGCAGCCAGCTCGCGACCGCGGTATTGGCTATTGCTGCGATGTACGATCAGGCTCAGCGCATCCACGCGTTCTCCGTTAACCATGATGTCCAATTTCACCAGATCCGCTGCACGAAACTCCAGAAACTCGTAATCCATCGATGCATAACCGCGTGAGACAGATTTCAGCTTGTCAAAGAAATCCAGCACTACCTCATTCAGCGGCATTTCGTAGCTCAGCATCACCTGCCGACCCATGTACTGCATATTGCGCTGCACGCCACGCTTGTTGTTGCATAGCGTCATCACCGGCCCGACATAATCCTGCGGCATCAGTAAGTTCACCACAATCACCGGCTCGCGAATTTCCTCAATACGTGACAGCTCAGGCAAGCGGGATGGGTTCTCGATCTGCACGATGTCGCCATTCTTCATCAGCAACTCATATACCACCGTTGGTGCAGTGGTAATCAAATCCATATCGTATTCGCGCTCTAGCCGTTCCTGCACAATCTCCATGTGCAGCAAGCCCAGAAAGCCACAGCGGAAGCCAAAACCCAGCGCGGTCGAGTTTTCCGGCTCGTACTGCAGACTGGAATCGTTCAGACTCAGCTTTTCCAGTGCGGTTCGCAGCGCCTCGAACTGATTGGACTCCACTGGGTAAAGCCCGGCGAACACCTGCGGCTTCACCTCTTTAAAGCCCGGCAACGGTGCGGATGCTGGCTTATCGGCAATAGTGACCGTATCGCCCACCTTGGCCGCCGCCAGTTCCTTAATGCCCGCGATGACAAAACCTACCTGCCCGGCACTCAGTTCCGTACGCTGCTGAGATTTTGGCGTGAACACGCCGACTTGTTCGCACAGGTATTGCGCGCCGGTCGCCATCAGCCTAATCTTGTCTTTGGGGCGCAGCACGCCATCCACCACACGCACCAGCATCACCACGCCAACGTAATTGTCAAACCAGGCATCAATCACCAATGCCTTGAGAGGCGCATCCAGCTTGCCTTTCGGGGCAGGTATTTGCGCTACAACCGCTTCCAGCACGTCGTGCACGCCATCACCGGTCTTGGCGGAACAACGCACCGCATCAGTCGCTTCCACGCCAATCACATCCTCGATCTCCTGAATCACGCGATCAGGGTCGGCCGATGGCAGGTCGATCTTGTTCAAGATGGGCACCACTTCCACACCCAAATCAATCGCCGTGTAGCAATTGGCCACGCTTTGCGCTTCCACGCCTTGCGAGGCATCCACTACCAGCAGCGCGCCTTCACAGGCGGAGAGCGAGCGGCTGACTTCGTAGCTGAAATCCACATGCCCGGGCGTGTCGATCAGGTTGAGATTGTATATCTGGCCGTCGTTGGCCTTGTAGCTAAGCGCAGCTGTCTGCGCCTTGATGGTGATGCCGCGCTCGCGCTCGATATCCATGCTATCCAGCACCTGCGCCTCCATCTCACGGTCTTCGAGGCCGCCGCAAAGCTGAATGATGCGGTCTGCCAGCGTGGATTTGCCGTGGTCGATATGCGCGATGATGGAAAAATTTCGAATATTGTTCATGTGGTCTGCATTAAAAAACACAAGGCGCGACATAAGCGCGCCAAACCGCGCTATTTTACAACAAACACAGGCCAAGCATGTAATCTATTCATGAAGATAGGCAAGATGGGGCCGCATAGAGCGAAAATGTAAATGCAATCTACTCACGCGTGCGCGTTCATTACTCAAACACATGCCCTGCAAGCCAGTCTGGATGCGGCTTCCTGGCCTATGATTTCAATAATGAAGGTCTTATAAATCCTGCTCCCAGGCGTTACCGTACACCTTGCCATTGCGCGATAGCACCAGCATTTGATACATGCTGACAAACCACATGTAGGTGGAGGCCATGCCATAACCGATGCCGCCGATGATGGTGAGCCATGCGAACGACGGCGACAGCTTGGTGAGCCACCAGGAGAAAATATCCAGCAGCAAAAAACCAAACGGGAAAGCAATGGCGAGCACCTTGATGCGTTTGGGCACATGCACGGCAAAGCTGAAAATCAGGCCGATAAAGAAAAAGATAAAACCAATGCCAAACAGGTGGATGTGCGAGACCCGCGTCAGGCCGCTTACCGTGGCGCCGGTGTTCACTTCCGCAGTTCTTTTCACTTCTTCAAACTTGGTGAAATCGGGGATGCCGGGAATCTGGCTGTGGCACATGATGCAGTGCTGCGCAAACACGCCCTTGAAATGCGGCTCCCATTCCGATTCCGGCGCGCCCTGCTGCGCCCATTTGATGATGTCCTGACGCACCTCCAGCGGCGCCTTGTCTATCATGGAACCGTTGAGCTTGCTGGCGAGTTTGGTGCCGCTGCGATCGCCATAATAGCTGTAAACAATATCGTTGACGGACAAGCCCACCTTGCCATCCGCCATGCCGTGCGTCAGCATGATCTGCAGCCCCGCCATACACAGGCCAACGCCAATCGCCAGCAGGTAGCCCACGAACAATGTCTTGAGCGGGAGCGGTAAGTTAGGCAAGTTCAGCCATTGCAAATTGCTGTTGTGTGTTTGCATAAGAAACCCTTTATTTTTAAATGGTCAGCCGGACGGGTATTAGCGTATCACCGATTACGCCAAACACAAATGCCATGCGCACAACAAAATAAAAAACCCGCTCAAGTTGAGCGGGTTTTTACCAGCCTGGCCTGTTACTTAGTGACCTTGATCGGCACGTACAGTGTGTTCTCGCCACGCTGCACTAGCACAGCCACGGTTTTGCCGGCAGGCACGGCGTTGATTTGCTTGTTAAACAACTCTGCGCTCTGCGTTTCGCTGTTGTTGAGACCAAGAATCACATCGCCACGGCGGATGCCGGCCTGTGCAGCGGCGCCTGTGCTCTCGATCACCAGCAGACCGTTCTTGCCATTGAGTTTTTTCTTCTGCTGTGGCGTCAACTCTTTCAGCGTCAAGCCAATCTTGTTAGGCTCAACCTTGGCGGGCGCCTTGCCGGCGCGTGGCGCGTCATTGTCATCGCCTGGCATCTCGCCCACGCCCATGTTCAGTGTCTTTGCGGCACCTTTGCGCAGAATCTCGACCGGAACGACCTTGCCGGGCTTGGTGCTGGCCACCGCGCGCGGCAAGTCTGCAGAGGCAATGATAGGTTTGCCATCAAACTTGGTAATAACGTCACCCGCCTCCAGGCCGCCTTTATCGGCCGGGCTATTTTTCTCCACGCCCGCAACCAGCGCGCCGTTGGTGTTCTTCATACCAAAGGATTCGGCCAGTTCCTTGGTCAACTCCTGGATGGCAATACCCAGCCAGCCGCGCGTAATCTTACCACTGGCCTTAAGCTGGTTAGAAATGTCGATCGCCACATCGATCGGGATGCTGAACGACAAACCCATGGAGCCACCGGAGCGGCTGTAAATCTGCGAATTGATACCCACGACCTCACCCGCCAGGTTGAACAGCGGGCCGCCGGAGTTGCCCGGGTTGATCGCGACGTCAGTCTGGATGAACGGCACGTAGTTCTCCTGCGGTAGCGCGCGACCCTTGGCGGACACGATACCGGCGGTCATGGTGTTCTCCAGCCCGAAAGGCGAGCCAATAGCCGCCACCCACTCACCCACTTTCAGCTTGGACGGGTCTCCAATGGTCACCTTTGGCAACCCGCTTGCCTCGATCTTGATCAGCGCCACATCGGTACGTCTGTCAACGCCGATAATCTTGGCCTTGAACTCGCGCTTATCGGCCAGTTTCACCAGCACCTCGTCCGCCTCGTTCACTACGTGGGCGTTGGTGAGAATATAGCCATCATTGCTGATGATAAACCCGGAACCCAAAGACTGGCTTTTGTATTCCTGCCCACCCTGACCAGGCGGCATGCCGGGGATGCCGAAACGTTTCAAGAATTCCTGTAGTTGCTCGTCCTGCTCCATGCCCGGAAACCCGAATGGCGCGCCAGCGCCACCCTGCATCACTTGTGTGACGCTGATATTGACTACTTCAGCGCCATGTTTCTCTGCCAGCGCGGTAAAATCCGGCAACGCAGTTGCGGCGCCACCGCCTTGCGCACCCGGGCTCAAAACCAGGCTTAACGCCAACCCCAGCGCGACAATATTTTGTTTCATCATTCCATTACCTTTCTTACCAAAACTCATGTGTTATCCAAACGCAAAATTTTGGGCTGTTGCCCTAAAAAATATGATTTTCCGGCGATGGTATGTACCTTGACCCACAGCAGCCCTGACACCAGCCCCAGCACAGCAGCCAGCAAAACAGCCAACTGGCTGGTCGTTAGGCTGGACACCACTATCGCTGCTGCAAACATCACTGCCAGCGGCAACATATACAGCAGCAATGCACTTTTCATCACCGCAGATTCGTCTATCCCGACAATCACTCCATCACCCACTCGTGCATTGATATGGTTTTGAGCGACAAAGTTGCCGGATCTGTGCGCAAAAACCTTACCCCAAAGGCTGTTGCCGCAACCACGAGTTTGCCCGCACAGGCCACAGGCCGTTTTACGGGTGATTTCCAGTCTTGCGATAAGGGAGCCATCCGCGTCTTGCTCTACCGCCAAAATGACAGCGCGTTCTTCCAGCATAATGGTCTATTTATTGACAGGCTTCTTGAAAGTGACAGACTTGGAGATTTGCCTGACTGTTTCAGCTGGCACCTCGCCCACCACGATGATTTGATGCCCTTCCACCACATGGGCGCACATATTGGTGGACCCCATCAGCTTGCTACCAGTTTTAGGGCGTATACCTTTACCGATTGGTTCGATAAACAGAGATACTGAAGCAATTCCATCAGAAAAGATGATCTGACTCACTGGTGTAGCCTTGCCAGGCACTACGCGTTCCACGTGGTCGATCTGGTGGTATCCGGGTGGCAGCTGCGCCACTACCCACTCATTGGTCACATGCTGGGGGGCTTGCTCGTTCTGCATCACATACTGCTTGGTCATATCGATTTTAGGCTGTACGGAGTCGGCATCGGCGCTACCGATCATGTTCACCTGGGTGAAGCCGATCTGTTCCAGCGGGATATTGTCCGCACTACCGAGCGTCATCTTCAAAAGCAGGCCTGTCTCTCCATCTACCCACACCCTGTAGCGATAGCGATAGGCATCCTTCGGCGCCAGTTCAATGATATAAGCTGCCCTGCCAGCAACATTATCGCTTCCTACCTGTGTTGCATTGTAACTAGATTTCAGCAAGGTCATATCGGCGGGCAACATGGCAGGAAATAGATTCTGACCACGCCTTCTCTCGACCAGCACTTTTTGCTGATATGGATGAAAGATGACCACATTATCACCCTGACTATACACTTCACGCGGGTTACTACCATCCATCACCAGATTACGTGTCATCTCCTGCCCACCCGTATTCATATGGGTAATCTGGATCGAGCGCAACTGACCGCCATTCTGATATAAGAACACACCCTGGTAATTGAGTTGGCGTGCCGCACCGGCCGTTTTTTGCAAGAGCGCCCATGGATCATCCTGAGCCAGCGCATTTGCACTCAGGCAAACACTCAAGGCCAGAAAGAAATTACGCACCACCACTTTCATTATTATTTGGATTCGCTGTAAGTTGCAGGCTGGATATAATAGGAGACGCCGCTAGATGCCGCGGCGTGGTGTGCCGCCAGATATTCGACTGGCACTTCCTGGGCGATCTGCACCGGCGCCATATCATCAGCCTGGAACTCCTGATTTTGCCAAACCATCACACCAACAAACATCACTGCCGCCACTGATGCGACCATAGACCACCGCCGCTGGAAGCCTCGCGCAGGCTTGTCTGCAGATGCATTGGAGCGACTTGCGCCAGGTGCCAAGATGGTTGGCTCAGACTCAATGGCCCCCATGATTCTGGTCGTCATGTCGTGATGCATGTGCACATCGCCGCGCATTGCATCGCCTATCAAATGATAATGTTGCCACGCTTGTTTAAGCTCGCCGCCGACACTGACGCCGGTCATTAGATGCTGCGCATCACTCAGCGCGATTTCACCATCCATAAATGCAGAAAGTTGATCCTTCATATTCATTTACCCCAAACGTTACCAGCGCTTATGCTCTGGCGTATCCAGCAACGGCCGCAGCCTTGCCGCAATTGTCTCACGAGCACGGAAAATCCGCGAGCGCACCGTACCGATTGGGCACTGCATCACGTTCGCAATCTCCTCGTAGCTCAGTCCTTCAAGCTCGCGTAGCGTAATTGCCACTCGCAACTCTTCTGGCAGGCTTTCTACCGTATCGTTCACCGTTTGTGCGATTTCTTTAGTCATCATCGCAGTTTCAGGTGTATCCAGAGTACGCATTTCATCGCCACCCTCAAAATTCTCTACGTCCTCGATCTCAACTTCCTGCAGCACCTGTGGCCTGCGCCCCATCGAAACCAGATAATTCTTGGCAGTGTTGATGCCGATACGATACAACCAGGTATAGAAAGCGCTATCGCCGCGGAAACTTGGCAAGGCACGGTATGCCTTGATAAAGCTCTCCTGCACCACATCTTCCACCTCGGACTGGTCACGTATCATCCTCGATAGCAAGCGGCCCAACTTGCGGTGATATTTTTCCACCAGCATGCCGAAAGCCCGCTTATCGCCCTGCTGGGCGCGCTCGACCAAAGCCTGGTCCAGTTCGCGGTTTGCCGTTGCCGAATCTGCCGTCACTGAAATACTGCTTTCTCTCGTTTTTGTAGTGGAACTTAAACTATTTCGCACATTATACGAGATTACAGAAGGCGCAACGAAATTCGGTCGCACCAGCTCTTCCAATTCTTTCCCCGTTGGTAACATATTTATCTCTCTCAACCTCGCTAAATCACTAGCTCAACCATAAAGACAAAGCTAAACTAGCGTAAGTTCCAATAAGGCAGGCACCTTTTATCACCCACGCAACTTATGACGAAGCAAACGTTCGATGTCCTGATTATCGGCAGCGGCCTGGCTGGCCTGACACTAGCTTTGCAGATTGCCGACCAGAAAAAAGTTTGCCTCGTCAGCAAACGCCAAGTCAACGACAGTGCCAGTAGCTGGGCACAAGGTGGCATCGCAGCCGTGCTCAATTCCGATGACTCCATTGAATCGCATATTCAGGATACCCTGGTTGCTGGTGCCGGATTATGCGACGCGGAAGTGACGCGCATGGTGGCTGAGCATGGCCGCGAGGCCGTGGAATGGCTGATCTCCCAAGGCGTGGGCTTTACCAAAGAAGCCGGGCATGACACCTTGCACCTGACGCGCGAAGGCGGCCACAGCCACCGCCGCATCGCCCATGTAGCCGATGCCACCGGCCAGGCTGTACAAAAGACGCTTAGCCAGCGGATTCGCGAACACACCAACATCACGATACTGGAAAACCATATCGCGGTAGACCTGATCACCAGCGCGAAACTAAAGATGCCCGGCGCTAACCGCTGCCTGGGCGCCTATGTGCTGGATAACGACACCGGCAAAGTGAATACCATCGCGGCGCAACAAACCGTGCTGGCCACCGGCGGCGCGGGCAAAGTCTACCTGTACACCACCAATCCGGACGTCAGCACCGGCGATGGCCTCGCCATGGCCTGGCGCGCCGGCTGTCGCGTCGCGAACATGGAGTTCGTGCAGTTTCACCCGACCTGTTTATACCATCCGTACGCCAAATCGTTTTTAATTTCGGAAATCGTGCGCGGCGAAGGCGGCACCTTGCAATTACCCGATGGCTCCCGTTTCATGCTGGAGCACGACCCGCGCGCAGAGCTGGCGCCGCGTGATGTCGTTGCCCGCGCGATTGACTTCGAGATGAAAAAGCGCGGCCTGGATTGCGTCTATCTGGACATCACGCACAAACCGGCGGAATTCATCAAGGAGCATTTTCCTAACATCTACGCACGTTGTCTGGAGCTGGGCATCGACATCACCAAACAGCCGATTCCCGTCGTACCCGCCGCGCATTATTGCTGCGGCGGCGTGATGACAGACATGCACGGCTGCACGGACATCCCTAACCTGTATGCCATTGGCGAGACCGCCTGCACCGGTCTGCATGGCGCCAACCGACTAGCCAGCAACTCATTGCTGGAATGCCTGGTGTTTGGCCGTGCTGCCGCGCAGCATATCCTGCAAGCCGCGCCAGAAACACTTCCCAGCCTGCCGAATTGGGATGAAAGCCGCGTGACCGACGCCGACGAGGAAGTGCTCATCACCCACACCTGGAACGAACTGCGCCGCTTTATGTGGAACTACGTGGGCATTGTGCGCACCAACAAGCGCCTGAGCCGCGCACTGCACCGAATTCATATGCTGCGTGATGAGGTACACGAGTTTTACTGCAACTTCCGCGTCAGCAACGACCTCATCGAACTGCGTAACCTGCTGCAGGTAGCCGAGCTTATCGTCAACAGCGCCATCGAGCGCCACGAAAGCCGCGGCCTGCATTACAGCAAGGATTATCCCGACATGCTGCCGGAAGCCATCCCCACGGTGCTGGAGCCGGGCGAAAGCTACAGCCTGCTGGATAGCGAGCATGGCCACCACTAAGTATTGATGAAGCTTGCGGGCGTATTGCTGCTATTCATCTCCCTTGGCGCACAAGCCGCCAGCATTGGCTATTTTTACGACGGAGATACCGTCAAGATCGAAGACAACGGCCAAGTGTTCAAGCTGCGCATCACTGACATAGACGCGCCGGAACGCAACCAAAGTTACGGCCAGAAATCACGCCGCGCATTGATGAAGCTCTGCCAAAACACCCGCATCAGTTACCAATTCATCGGCACGGACAAATATCAGCGCAGGCTGGGAAAACTTCAATGTAATCAACAAGATGCCAGCTTGCATATGGTGCAGAACGGCCATGCATGGTTTGCCAACCGCTATTCGGCCGACCACACGCTGCTGCTGGCACAACAACAGGCGCAGCAAGCCAAACTGGGATTATGGCAGCTAGAAAACCCCATGCCGCCATGGAAATGGCGCAAAAACAACCGGCAAGCACATACAAAATAGATTAAAATTCCACTATTCACACCCCTTCAGATTAAGGAACTGCCATGCAAGTCGCCATGAACACCGTTGTCACCATGACCTATCAACTTTTCAACGCCAACGGCGACCTGCTGGAAGCTAGCCAGGATCCCGTTGCCTACCTGCACGGCGGCTATGATAATATCTTCCCGAAAGTGGAAGAAGCGATGCACGGCAAAAACGTGGGCGATAGCATCGAAGTAACGCTGGAACCAGCCGATGCGTTTGGTGACTACGACGAAGAGCTGGTGCAAATCGAGCCGGCCAGCGCATTCCCGACCAAAGACCTGAAAGTTGGTATGCAATTTGAAGGCGAAGATGAAAGTGGCGAAGTGATTCTGTATACCATCACCGAGATCGCCGACGGCAAAGTGGTCGTAGACGGCAATCACCCATGGGCTGGCGAGCGCCTGCTGTTCAAAGCCACCATCACCGCCGTACGCAGCGCGCATCAAGAAGAAATCAGCCATCAGCACGTGCATGGCGCGGGCGGGCATCATCACTAAAAACCCTCACACGCACGCATTCATTAGCAAAACCGATGCCCTGCGAGCCAATCAGCATGCGGCTTCCAGAGCACCAAGCGAGACAATGAAAAAAGGACGCAATCTGCGTCCTTTTTTGTTACCGCTGTTTTAAGGTTTATCCGTAATTCAACCCCATCACATCGCGCACCTCGCGCATGGTTTCGCGAGCCAGTTTACGGGCTTTTTCGCAACCTTCCGCCACAATGTTTTTCACCAAAGTCGGGTCTTCTGCATATTCTGCGGCGCGGTTCTGGATCGGGGTCAGTTCAGCAATCACACCGTCTATCACCGGTTGTTTGCATTCGATACAGCCGATGCCGGCAGTTTTACAGCCATTTTGCACCCAATCCTTCACGTCATCGTTGCTATACACTTCGTGCAACTGCCATACCGGACATTTGGCCGGGTCGCCCGGATCGGTGCGGCGGATGCGCGCCGGGTCGGTCGGCATGGTTTTGATCTTCTTGGTCACCACATCCAGCGGTTCGCGCAGCGAGATAGTGTTGTTGTAGGATTTGGACATCTTCTGCCCGTCCAGGCCGTACATCTTGCTGGCTGGGGTCAGTTTGTATTCCGGCTCGATCAGGATGATCTTGCCACCGCCTTCCAGATAACCGAGCAGACGCTCTTTGTCACCCAGACTGAGGTTCTGCTGTTCCTGAATCATGGCTCTGGCCGATTCCAGCGCCTCTTCATCACCACTTTCCTGATAGGCAGCGCGCATTTCCTCATATAAGGCGGCGCGTTTGTTGCCGAGTTTCTTGATAGCCGCTTCGGCCTTTTCCTCAAAACCTTTTTCTTTACCGTAAATATGGTTGAAACGGCGGGCGATCTCGCGCGTCAGTTCGATATGCGGCACCTGATCCTCGCCCACGGGTACTTGCGTGGCTTTGTAGATCAGAATGTCGGCGCTTTGCAGCAAAGGGTAACCCAGAAAGCCGTAGGTAGACAGATCCTTGTTGGAGAGCTTTTCCTGCTGGTCCTTGTAGGTAGGCACGCGTTCCAGCCAGCTCAGCGGCGTCATCATGCTCAGCAAGGTGTGCAGTTCGGCATGCTCCGGCACGCGGCTTTGGATGAAGATGGTCGCACTGGCCGGGTCGATACCGGCGGCCAGCCAATCGATGACCATATCCCAGACGCTTTCCTCGATGATCTCGGGCGTGTCGTAATGCGTGGTCAGTGCATGCCAATCGGCCACAAAGAACAGGCATTCACATTCGTGCTGCAATTTGAGCCAGTTTTTGAGTACGCCGTGATAGTGCCCCAAGTGCAACTGACCCGTTGGGCGCATGCCCGATAAAACGCGTTCGACCGCCATAAAACCCTTAAACGAAACCTAAAGTGCCATTATACAAAAAAGCGCACGATCATCATCTCGAAAAAGCGGATGATGGGCAAAACGACCATGCGACCAAACGGCGTCTGGGTAAGCAGGATGAAAAACCCGATAAGAATCCACAAACTGTATTGCTCCAGCCGCTGGAACTTGATGGCCAGATGCATCGGCAACAGGCTTACCATGATACGCCCGCCATCCAGCGGCGGGATAGGAATCAGGTTGATCACCATCAACACCACATTGATGGAAATGCCTACCTGACTGGTCAGCGCCAAAAACGCGCCAATATACGGCGGGAAATACCGGGAGAAGTTCCACAGAATCGCCCACATGATGGCCATTGCAAGGTTGGACAGCGGCCCTGCGGCAGCCACCCACAGCATATCCTGCTTGGGATGGCGCAAATTGCGGAAGTTGACCGGCACAGGCTTGGCCCAGCCAAACAGGATGCCGCCCAGCATGATCGTCAGGGCGGGCAGGATAATCGTGCCAAACAGGTCGATATGCCGCAAGGGATTGAGGCTAATGCGCCCCATGCGCTCGGCCGTCATGTCGCCAAAATGGCGTGCAGCATAGCCATGCGCCGCCTCGTGTACGGTAATCGCCAGCAATATGGGCAATGCCGCAACGACAATTTTAAGTATGATGTTTTCCATAATTTAAAATCCAAACGGCGCAGCACTCGCCGCACCTTGCCTGATAAGTTGTGGAGTTTCCTGCGTCAAGTCGATTACCGTGGTCATACCAATCGCGTGAATCTCCGAGTCTATGACCAAATCCACCTGGCGCTCCAAGCGCTCGCGTATATCCCAGGCTACATTAAGCGGCTCGTTATCGCCCGGAAGCTGCAACGTCATGCTTAAAATCGGCTCGCCCAGCGCTTCCAGCAGGGCCTGCACCACGGCATGATCCGGCACACGAATCCCGACCGCGCTGCGCTTGGGATGCTGCAAGCGGCGCGGCACCTCGCGCGAGGCATTGAGGATAAATGTATAAGCCCCCGGCGTATTCGCTTTCAACAAACGAAAAATGGTGTTATCCACTTTGGCATACGTTGCCAGTTCGCTCAAATTGCGGCACACCAGCGTAAACAAATGATCATCGCCCAAACCGCGGATCTGCCGGACCCTGTCTTGCGCGTCCTTGAATTCCATCATGCACCCCAGCGCATAGCTGGAATCGGTCGGGTATGCCACCACGCCGCCATTGCGAAAGATTTCCGCCGCCTGATGAATTAGGCGCGGCTGCGGGTTTTCGGCATGGATAGAGAAATACTGCGCCATATGGGTTTAAACTAGCTAAGCAGTTTCGCTTCCGGCCAATCCTGCCATACAGGGATACAGCCATGCGGCAAATCCGGCAGGTAACCCATCTCCATGTAGCTACGCCCCACGCCGTGGTAATCCGAGCCTTGCGAGGCTTTCAAGTCAAAGCGATGGGCGATTTTGGCAAACTGCTGGAACTGCGGCGGCGTATGGCTGCCGGTGACCACCTCGATAGCTACGCCACCGTAGCTTCTGAACTCGTGCATCAGCAAATGCATGTTGATCATGCCCAGATCATAACGCCCCGGGTGCGCCACTACAGCCACGCCGCCCGCGCCGGTAATCAGCCCCACGGCTTGCTCCAGGCTCATCCACTGAAAATCCACAAACCCGGGTTTGCCCTTGACCAGAAACTTTTTGAATACGGTGCGCACATCTCTGGCGTGGCCTTGCTGCACCAGCCACTCGGCAAAGTGGCTACGCGTCAGAATGGCACTGCCCGCAATCTGCTTTGCGCCTTGATAAGCGCCCACGATGCCAGATTTTTCCAGCCCTTGCGCCATTTCCAGCGCGCGCATCTCCCTGCCCTGACGCACGCTCGCAAGCGCATCCTTCAGGGCAGCATTCTCCTCGTCAAATTTCAGGCCGACGATGTGCAAGGTGCGCTTTTTCCAAGTAACGGAAATTTCCACACCATTGATGAAGGCGATGTCATGCTGCGCGGCAGCCTGCCGGGCCAGCGACAAGCCGCCAATGTCGTCATGGTCCGTCAGCCCCAGCACCCGCACACCGCGCGAAGCCGCATGCGCCACCAGCGCGTCGGGCGCAAGCACCCCATCGGAAACATTGGAGTGGCAATGTAAGTCTATTTCAGCTGGCACGGGATAACGTCATCAATCGCTTTGCAAACAATCCTAAATCATAGCAAAATAGCCATTTCACCGATAGCGCAAAGGAATATCTTTGAAAGTCTTTTTTGATTTACTGCCTGTGATCCTGTTTTTTGTGGGCTTCAAGTTCTATGGCATTTTCGCCGCTACGGCTATCGCTATCGCCACCACGCTCGCCATGATCATATACAGCAAACTGCGCCACAATACCGTAGAGAAGATGTTACTGGTGAATGGCGCCATCATTACCGTACTGGGCGGCATTACGCTATTGCTGCACGACAAGACCTACATTATGTGGAAACCCACTGTGCTGTACTGGATACTAGCAGGGGTGTTGATCGTGTCAGAAATGGCATTTGGCAAAAACCTGATCCGCAAGATGCTGGAAAAGGCGCTACAGCCACCGGAACCTATCTGGCGCAAACTCAATATCGCCTGGGCATTGTTTTTTATCGTGCTAGGGGTCGTCAACCTCTATGTAGCCTTCCATTACAGCGAGGACACCTGGGTCAATTTTAAGCTATTCGGCACCACCGGGCTGATTTTCGCATTTGCGATTGCCCAGACCTTGCTACTGAAAAATCACCTGGTAGAAACCGACCAGACTGACAATTAAACAATCGGAGAAACCACATGTGGTACGCCATCATGGCAGAAGACACCCCAGGCAGCCTGGAGAAGCGCCTGGCAAACCGCCCCGCGCACCTGGCGCGACTGCAGGCTTTACAAGCCGAAGGACGTCTGTTGCTAGCGGGCCCTTTCCCAGCCATTGATAGCGCAGATCCGGGGCCTGCAGGCTTTAGCGGCAGCCTGATTGTGGCGGAATTCGACCATCTGGAAGCCGCACAAGCTTGGGCGGATGCCGACCCGTTTGTCGCAGCAGACGTTTATGGCAACGTGACCGTGAAACCTTTTCGCAAAACCCTGCCCTAAGATTGATGATTTTGTCTGACACGATACGCCAGCGTTTGCATGTACTGGAACCGCAGCAACTTGAAATACTCGACGATAGCGCCCTGCATACCGGGCACGCGGGTAACCGGGGCGGCGGGCATTACACAATCAAGATAACAAGCTTGCATTTTTCCAAAAAATCGCCCATTATGCGACATCGTTTAATTTATCAAGCACTTAGCGATTTAATTCCCAATCAAATTCACGCGCTTAGCATTGTTGCAATTGCGCCGGATGACCCCAAATAAAACCGACTGCATTTCCATTCAAAAGGATTTTTACGAAAATGAATAAAGCTATTATTTCCCTGTTCACCTTAGGCGTGTTGTCTTTTGCCACCGGCGCATTTGCGGCTGACGCCCCTGCCACTGTCAACGGCAAACCCATCAAGCAGATTTGGATGGATTACATCACCAAAGACGCCATTGCGCGCGGCCAAAAAGCCGGCGACCCACTGAAGAACGCTGTCCTGAACGAGCTGTTAGGCGCAGAACTGGCCGTGCAAGAGGCGCAACGCCTGGGCATGGACAAAACCCCGGATTACATTGTCAGCAGCGAACTTTCCAACCGCAAGATTCTGGTTAATATGTTCCTGCAGGACCAGATGAAGAAAAACCCAATCACCGACGCCGACATCAAATCCGCTTACGAACAATACAAAAAAGAGCTTGGCGATAAAGAGTTCAACGCCAAGCACATCCTGGTGAAAACCGAGGCCGAAGCCAAGGACATCATCGCGCAGCTGGGTAAAAGCGGCGACTTTGCAAAATTGGCTAAAGAAAAATCCATGGATCCAGGCTCCAAAGAAAAAGGTGGTGATTTAGGCTGGTTCTCCCCCGCTGGCATGGTAAAACCTTTCAGCGATGCTGTTACGGGCATGAAAAAAGGCGAGGTTTCTAGCACGCCGGTACAAACCCAGTTCGGCTGGCACGTCATCAAACTGGTGGACTCCCGTGCGACACAGGTGCCTCCATACGACAAGGTGAAAGACGGCCTGGAGCGCACCTTACAGCAGCGTAAACTGGAAAAGATCATGCTGGACTTGAAAGCCAAGGCAAAAATCGAAGTTCCCGGCATGACCGCCAAATAAGCATGTTATAAGTTTAAAAAAGCTTGCTGCGGCAAGCTTTTTTTATTGCATCGCCTGCAAAAAAATTACATGCGCGTCGAAATATTTATGCCATAATAAGAACCATTCTTATTCTCACTCAACTTTGACATGATTCGTGTCTTGAACCAACTCCGGCCCGGCGACAGCGCCATTATTGGTACTATCCATGCAGAACAACATCTGCATCAGCGCTTGCTTGCGCTTGGTTTTCGTGCTGGAAAAAAAATAGAAATCATCCGCCGCGCCAACTTTCGTGGCCCGCTACAGGTGCGCATTGGCGCAACAGATGTTATCCTGCGCGAATCCGAAGCCAGTTTGATCCAGATTCAGTAACTAGAAACCTCTGATTAAATCCTTATGAAGCGACTAGCGTTGCTAGGTATGC
>WBZT01001444.1_pt1 | contig 17427 bp, 11 predicted proteins | sample 5204241 | NCBI WGS metagenome assembly WBZT01 (sample SAMN12344358, study PRJNA552823) | activated sludge metagenome | biome: Activated sludge suspended growth; feature: Nitrification reactor; material: Wastewater; isolation source: activated sludge from nitrification reactor of wastewater...
GTCATACTCGGCTTGGGCGAAGGAGATCTGCTGGGGCATGGGGCAATTCGCGGTCGGGGGAGAAGATGGAAAGCATTATATCACATGCAATCAGTAAGGGTGTAATAAATCAGTGTCTCCATAAGTATTTTTGCGGATCTTGTCACTCCCGGACCGGAAAATTATGCCCATTATCAGGGATAGGAACTCATGAAGAAGCCACCCGCGGCAGCCGGCCAGCAACCCGACCCGACCTCTGTCCATGTGGCCTTGTCAGTGCCCGATATCCCCCTACCGGAGCCGGCACTGGCCAATGATGGGGTGGCCCATGATGCCCTGGCCGAAGATGCGGTGGCCGGGCAGGCCGTGGCTCTTTCAGGCCCCGAGAGGCCAGAGTCGGCGGAGCCCCTCCCGCGCCGGCCCTTCCCCATTGTCGGCATGGGCGCCTCGGCGGGGGGCCTCGAGGCCCTGGAGCAGTTTTTCAAGGGCGTGCCACGGAACCCCGGCATGGCCTTCGTCATCGTCCAGCACCTGGACCCTAACCGCGTCGGCATCATGCCCGAGCTGCTGCAGCACGGCACCGCCCTGGAGGTCGAGCAGGTCCGGGATGGGGTGCGGGTGCGTCCCGACCACATCTATATCATCCCCCCCAACCGGGACCTGTCGCTCCTGCGCGGGGCCCTGCATCTGTTTGAACCCGCCACGTCCCGCGGCCTGCGCCTGCCCATCAACTTCTTTTTTCGCTCCCTGGCGGAAGACCAGCGCCAGCACGCCATTGGCATCATCCTCTCCGGCATGGGCAGTGACGGCACCCTGGGCCTGCGGGCGATCAAGGAGGCGGGCGGCCTCACCCTGGTCCAGGACCCCGCCTCGGCCAAGTTCGACGGCATGCCCCGCAGCGCCATCGAGGCGGGCCTGGCCGATATCCGGGGCCCCGCCGACCGCCTGTGCGGGCAACTCCTGGCCCATCTGGAACGCGAGTCCTCCCTCCCGCCCCCCCAGCCCCCGACCGCAGAGCGTGACCCGAGCGGCCTGGACAAGGTCATCATCCTGTTGCGCACCCATACCGGCCATGACTTCTCCCTTTACAAGAAGTCCTCCCTGTACCGGCGCATCGAACGGCGCCTGGCCCTGAACAAACTCGACAGGATTGCCCAGTATGTCCGCTTCCTGCAGCAGAACCCCTCGGAAGTGGAACTGCTGTTTCGGGAACTGCTCATTGGCGTCACCAGTTTCTTTCGCGATCCAGAGGCCTGGGACCAGCTGCGTGACCAGGTGCTGCCCGCGCTCCTCGCCCAATACCCGGCGGGCGGCACCCTGCGCGCCTGGGTACCCGGCTGCTCCACGGGCGAGGAGGCCTACTCCCTGGGCATGGTGTTCCGGGAGGCCCTGGAGAAGCTGTGGCCCAACCAGGCCTATGGCCTGCAGATCTTCGCCACCGATCTGGACGCCCAGGCCATCAACCACGCCCGTCAGGGGCTCTATCCCGACAAGATCAGCGCCGATGTCTCCCGGGAGCGGCTGCGGCGCTTTTTTACCAAGGAGGCGGCGGGGGGCTATCGCATCGGCCGGGAGATCCGGGCCATGACAATCTTCGCCCCCCAGAACCTCATCCAGGACCCGCCCTTCACCCGGATCGACCTCCTCATCTGCCGCAATCTGCTGATCTACCTGACCGCCGAATTGCAGCGCAAACTCATGACCCTGTTCCACTACAGCCTCAATCCCGGTGGCGTCCTCTTCCTGGGCTCCGCGGAAACCGTCAGCGGTGCCGCCGAGAGATTTGCCACGGTCGATGGCAAGTGGCGTATCTATCAGCGCGAAATACCTAACGTCCAGGTCAAGCCGATGACATTTCACCTGACCCCGCCCCCGGTGCTGGCGGACCTGCCGCCGGTACCCCCCATCCCCCCCCCGATCAGCCTGCAGACCCAGTTCGAGCAGGTGCTGCTCCAGCGCTTTTCCCCCGCGGCGGTGCTCGCCCATCCCCAGGGCGACATCCTGTCCATCAGTGGTCGCACCGGCCAGTATCTGGAGCCCCCCAGCGGGCGGGTCAACTGGAACATCTTTGCCATGGCCCGGGAGGGCCTGCGGGAGGTGTTGCCGACCCTGGTCCAGCAGGCCCTGCATGAGCCCAGCGGCGAACCCGTCGTCCAGCGCGCCCTGCGGGTCAAGACCAATGGGGATTTCCAGTACATCGATCTCAGTGTCCAGGCGCTGCGTACGCCCGATGCCTTGAAGGGGATGCTGGTGCTGGTCTTCGAGAACCTGACCATGCCGCGCAAGCCCCGTGGCAAGCGGCGCGGCGCCCGGCTTTCCGGCGAGCAGCTGGATCATCTGGAGGACGAGACGGAGCAGTTGCGCGAGGCCCTGACCGCCACCCGCGAGGCCATGCAGACCTCCCAGGAAGAACTAAAATCCACTAATGAGGAACTCCAGTCCACCAACGAGGAACTGCAGTCCGCCAACGAGGAACTGCTCACCTCCAAGGAGGAAATGCAGTCCTTGAACGAGGAATTGCAAACGGTCAACGCCGAGTTGCAGACGAAGGTCGATAATCTATCGCAGGTCAATGACGATATGAAGAACCTCCTCGACAGCACCGAGATCGCCACCCTGTTCCTCGACGAAAGTCTGCGGGTGCGCCGCTTTACCACCCAGGCCGCCCAGCTCATCAAGCTCATCCCCACCGACCTGGGCCGTCCCGTGACCGACATCGCCTCGGATCTCTTTTACCCCGAACTGGGGGAGGACGTGGCCAAGGTGCTGCGCACCCTGATTTTCATCGAGAAGCCCATCTCGGCGCGGAATGGGCGCTGGTTCACCATCCGCATCATGCCCTACCGGACCCTGGACAATCGCATCGATGGCGTGGTGATGACCCTGGTGGAGGTAACCCAGGCCAAGGCCCTGGAAGACGAATTGCGCCAGGCCCGGGAAGAACTGGCGCGCCTGCGCGCCGGTGCCGCCACGGAGGCCCCCCCCCCCCCCCGAACAGGCTAGGCCCCGCTAATCCGCAAGGCCCCTCAGGCGCTTAAGATCATGAAAGATAGCCAGGATTCGCTGCCGGCGGCGGACACCGATCCGTTGCGGGGGCAGGCCGAGGGGGCACTCGAACGGCGCCAAACCCCGGGCTCCCCGGTGACCACGCCTCTGGCCGTGACCGGTGACGAGGCCCTGCGGCTCGTCCATGAGCTGCAGGTCCATCAGATCGAACTGGAGATGCAGAACCAGGCCCTGCGCGAGACGCGCCAGGAACTGGAGGCGAGCCTGAAAAACTTCGCCGATCTCTTCGACCTGGGACCTATCGGCTATTGCTCCCTCACCGACACGGGCTCCATCCTGGCGATCAATCTGGCTGGAGCGGCCCTGATCGGCCATCCCCGCGAGGCATTGATCGACAAACGCTTTGGTCTCTTTGTGGCGGTCAAGGACCGGCCCGCCTTCAACGGTTTTATCGGCCGGCTGTTCAAGGCGGGGGGACGGCAGATGTGCCAGGTGTTTCTAGCCAGCGACGAGGAGCATCCCCGCCGGCTGCAACTGGAAGGCACGCCCACCGCGGCCAGCCCGTATCGCCGCTGCCTGATCGCCCTGCTGGACATTACCGAGCGCGAGCAGCGCTACCGGGCGCGCACGGCCAGCCTGCGGGAAGAGGCGGAGTTCTTCCGCGCCATCATCGGTAGCCGGCAGATTGTCAAGTTACTGATCGAGGCCGAGACGGGGCGAATTCTGGAGGCAACCCCGGCGGCGGCGAACTTTTATGGCTACCCCCAGGAGCAACTGCGCCGGCTTCACCTCTGGGATATTCACACCAAGTGCCCCGAGGAATGCCTGAAGACCCTGTTCGCCGGGGCGAAGAGCGGGGTCATGGCGTCGCCCGTGACCCGCCGGCATCGCAGTCGGAGTGGAGAGGAACGCGAGGTCGACGTCTATTGGGAGGTGCTGCACCGCCCGGCTCGGGCCCTCATTCTGGCTACGGTGATCGACGTGACCCAGGCCCAGCGGGAGCGGCAAGCCCTGCTGGCGAGCGAGACCCGTCTGCGCCGGATTCTGGAGGGAACCGCGCAGGGCTATTGGGAATGGGATGTCCAGACGGGCCAGTTCTGGATCAGTGCCCGGGACGCGGAACTGATGGGCCTCCCGAGGGCCGAGGTGACGCTGGATGTGGAGCGCTGGCTGGAACTCGTGCATCCCGATGATCGCCCGGGATTGGTCGGGGCGATGGAGGCGCGTTGCGCGGGTGCGGCCTTGCCCACTTCCTACCAGTATCGGATGCAAGCCGGGAATGGCGCCTGGCGCTGGATTCTCTCGCGCGGAGAAGTTGCGGAGTACGATGCCCAGGGCCAGCCCCTCCTGTTCGTTGGGACCGACTTGGACGTCACGGAGCACGCGCAAGCCGAGGAAGGCCTGCGGCGTAGCGAGGAAAAATTTCGAACACTGGTCGAGTCCGTCAGCGGCTGCCTCTGGGAAGCCGATGTTCTGGGGTGTTTCACCTATCTCAGTCCCCACTTCGAGACACTGACGGGCTATCCGCCGGCGGACTTCCTGGGCAAGCGGCCGGAGGACCTGGTCCCGGACGGGGAAAGACGGGAGGCCGCCCGGAGGAACCTGGCCCTCCTGAGAACCCAACAACCCATTTCCGGGCTGAAATATCCCTTCCAGCACCGTGATGGCCGGCGGCGAGTCGCCGGCATCAGTGCTACCCCTATTTTTGGCCCCACGGGCGCATTCCTGGGCATGCGGGGTATCGCCGGGGATATCACGGAGCGCCTGGAGCAGGAGACGGCGTTGGCGGAGGCCCGGGCCACCGCTGCCCGGCACACCAGCGAAGCGCGTCTTGGCGCCCTCGTCGAGCAGAGCCTGGTCGGGGTCGCGGAAATTGACTGGGAAACCCGGCTGGTGAATGTCAACGACCGTTGCTGCGATCTCCTGGGGCAAGGCCGGGAGGAACTCCTGGGCCGGTCGTGGCGGGATCTCTGCCTGCCTGGGGATGACGAGGACGACCAGCGGTGGCTGGATGATCTGCTCAACCAGGGGCAACCTCGGTCGATCGAGGCGCGTTACCAGCGCGGGAATGGGGAGTGGGTCAGTCTAAGCCTGGCCGCGTCCCTCCTTGACGACTCGGTAGCGGGCCAGCCGCCGGGCGCCGTCATCCTGTTGATGGATATCACCGAACGCAAACAGGCGCAGCTGCTGCTGCGTCAGAGTGAAGCGGCCGCCCGCCAGGGGCTGGCCGAAATCGAGGCCTATTATGACAGCGCCCCGGTCGGACTCTGCGCCCTGGATGCGGATCTGCGCTTTTTGCGCATCAACGCCCGCATGGCCGAGATGTACGGTCCCGCCCCCCAGACGATCTACCTCGGCCGGTCCTGGGGCGAGATGCTGCCGGATGTTGCCGGCAGTGTCGTACCCCTGTTGCGCCGGGTCCTGGCCACGGGCGAACCCATCCGCAACTTTGAATCCTCGGGTCAGACCGCCGCCCACCCCGAGGTCACGCGGACCTGGCAGCAGCATTTTTATCCCCTGAAAAACGCTTATGGACGGGTCATTGGCATCAACATCGTGATGGAGGACGTGACCTCGCGCCGGCTGTCGGAACGGAAACTGCGCGACAGCGAGCGGCGTTTCCGTGATCTCAGCACCGAACTGGAGCGTAAGGTCGCGGCGCGCACCGCCGAGGCCAATGCGGCCAACGCGGCCAAGAGCGAGTTTCTGGCCCACATGAGCCATGAAATCCGCACGCCGCTGAACGCGGTGCTGGGTCTGGCCCAACTCCTGGGGCGCGAGCCCCTGGGGGACAGCCAACGCCACATGGTCGAGCGCATCGAGGATGCCGGCGAGAACCTGCTCGGCATCATCGATGACATCCTTGATCTGTCGAAGATCGAGGCCGGCCGCTTGCGCCTCGAACTCGGCAATATCGATCTGGCGGATCACTTGGTCGGGGTCGAGGGCCTCATGAGCATCCCCGCGCAGGCCAAGGGGCTGAAATTACGCGTGGTTGCGCCCGCGGAGCCTCTGGGTATCCTGGTGGGGGATGGACTGCGCCTGAAGCAGGTGCTCGTCAATCTGCTGGGCAACGCGATTAAATTCACCCAGCGGGGCGAGGTGTCGCTCCTGGTCCAGCCCGTGGCGGTGAGCGATAAGATCATCCGAATGATCTTTGAGGTCCGGGATACAGGTATCGGCATCGCCCCGGAGGCCCTGAAACGGCTCTTTACCCCCTTCACCCAGGCCGATCATGGCACCACGCGCCAATACGGGGGCACGGGCCTGGGGCTGGCCATCAGTAAGCACCTGGTGGAACTGATGGGCGGTACCATCGGCGTCGCCAGCCTGCCGGGCCAGGGCAGCACCTTCTGGTTCGAACTGCCCTTTGCCCGGGCCGTTACCGAGGAGCCGGACCTCGAGGTCGAGCCGGAGCCCGAGGCGCCCCCCGGTCCGCGCCTGACGGATCGGCATATCCTGGTCGTGGACGACAGCGACATTAACCGCGAGGTGGTGGAGCAGGCCCTGGCGCTGGAGGGTGCCCAGGTCCATCTGGCGGGGAATGGCCAGGAGGCCCTGGAGAGGTTGCGGCGCGAGCCCAATGCCTTCGACGTGGTGATGATGGATGTGCAGATGCCGGTCATGGATGGGCTGAGCGCCACGCGCCTGATCCGGCGCGAACTGGGGCTGACCGAACTGCCCATCATTGCCCTCACCGCCGGGGTCCTCCCCTGGCAGCAGGAAGAGGCCCGGCGGGCCGGGTGCAATGACATCCTGACCAAGCCGTTCAAACTCAAGGGGATGGTGGAGCTCTTGTGGCAATGGGTCCAGACCCGGCCACCGGCCCTGGGCCCCGGAACCGCCGAGTTCATGGCGGCGGATCGCCCGGAAGCGGGCAGCCCGGCGCCGCTGGCTTGCGTCTCGGGGGCGGCGTTTCCATCCATCGCCGGCATCGATAGCGAGCAGGCGGCGGAGACCCTCTGCGGTAATCGGGTCATGTTCCTGAAGCTCCTGGGACAATTCGCCACCAGTTACGGTGGCCTGGTTCCCGAGATCCGGGGCGACCTGGAGCGGGGCGACCAGGATGGCGCCGCCCGGCGGCTGCACAACCTGCGCGGCAACGCCGGCAGTCTCGGCGCCATGGAGTTGATGGCGGCGGCGAGAGCGTTGGAAGAGGCCATTGATCGGGGCGAAACCGCGCTTGACGCGGGGCTGGCGGCTTTGGAAAAGCGGCTGGCTACCCTGATCGCGGCCATGACCCCTTGGCTAGAGGTCGCCCCGGCCGCGGGCGGCGACGCCATTCCTACCCCCTGAAGTTACAGGAGACAGCTGATGGATGCGGAACCCACCGTCTTTGTCATCGATGACGATGATAACCAACGGCAAATGCTGCGCTGGCTCTTCGAGTCGGTCCAGATCAAGGTCAGGGATTTTGCCTCCGCCAAGGCTTATCTGGAGGCTTTGGACGTCAAGGCGTCGGGTTGCGCCATCCTGGATTTGCGGATGCCGGAGATGGATGGCCTGGAATTGCTCCAGGCCCTGCGGGCGCGCCGCTCGGCCATGCCGGTGATCATGCTCAGCGCCTATGGGGAAATCCCCACGGCGGTCAAAAGCATGCAGTTAGGCGCCGTGGATTTTCTGGAGAAGCCCGTCAATCATCAATACCTCCTGGAGCGGGTGCGCAAGTCCCTGGCGGAGGATCAGCGCTATCGGGAGGAATATGGCGACTTGGGGGAAGTTACGGCCCGGCTGGAGACGCTGACCCCCCGTGAGCGTGAGGTCCTAAAATATATCGTTCATGGGAAGGCCAACAAGGCCATCGCTTGGGAACTCGGCACCAGCGTCCGCACCATCGAAACCCATCGCGCCAACCTGATGAGCAAGCTCAAAATCAAATCCGTCGCCGATCTGGTGCGTCTGACCTTACCGCAGTGAGGCGGGGCCAGTCAGTCTTTACCCAATCTCGCCGCATTGCTTCCAGCGCCGCCTGAGTCAGGGCGGTCCGCGGGGCTCGGCACGGGTGCCGGGCCTGGACATTGCGAAGGCTATTGCCGCTTGCCTTGCCAGGGCTTCTAATTCCAGGCCTTGAGGCCGGTACCCATTGAGGAAGCTTCTATGCCTGCTCTACAGCACGCCATCCCTTTGCGCCAAAAGTCCCCTTGCCATTGCGAGATGGTAGAGTGGCAGCCAGTGCCGTCGCGGGTTCGCAGAATCCAACGGGCCCGCAAACTTCTCAAGGCCAGCCTCTGGACCCCTTTGACCTGGACCCTGGATCGCCTGGGGATAGGCTTGCACAGTGTCCAGATCCTCTGTATTGACCGCTCTGCGGACAGAGGCAAGGGACGGGTGCTGCTTCTCATCAGCACCGAGATCGGGGGTGATATTTTCCCGGTACAGGGGCTGCGCGCGCGTCAGCGCCTGCTGCCGCCCTGGTCTCCCCTGGATCCGGACGCCCGCGCCGATGCCCGCCGGGAACTGTTCGAAGAGGCTACCCCCGAGCCCCCGGCCCTCGATCGCTTCCACTTGGCGGAGCGCTATCGCGAGGGGGTCTGGCAGGGGCGCTATACGGGACAGTTCGAATGCAGCGTCTATGTCGTCGATTGCACCCTGGACGAGTTCCCGCTCTACCGGGAGACTGGCGAGGGGATCCCCTGCTGGGCGCGCATCGAGGACGCCGTGGCCTGGCTGAAGAACCCAGTCTTGACCCCGATCCTGCGCGGCGAGCCAGTCCGATTTGGAGGTTCGAGCGCGCTCATGGGGCCGCCTGGTGTCATCGGGCCCGGCGCAGGTCGGAGTTGAGGTGACCCTTGGCAACGAATGACGACAAACCTGGCCCCCCATTCGTTTTCAGGTCATCCTGAACGCGGATACGGTCAAGGCGATCGACAGCCTCAAGAGCAAGATGGACTATAGCTCCCGTGCCGACCTGATAAGGAGCGCCGTGCGGGTCCTCGACCTGGGGTTGAGCGAAGGCAACGAGTTGTGGATCAAGGACAAAGACGGCGGGGAGTACCGCATCATCGTGGTTTAAGCCGCGGCATTGCCTGGGGCGATGGGGTAAAGGGGGCAGGGCGGTTCTACCGAATGCGCAACAAGGAGACCAGGAACATGCGCCACCAATGGAGGCCTTACCGGGGCAACCGATCGATGCGGGGCTTGCGCCGGTTACGCCTCCCGGCGCGGCAGTTTGGCGGGGATATCCGGGAATCGGACTACTGGACCCATGTCCTGGGGCCCATGCTGGTCGCCGCCAAACAGCGCACCAGCGTCCTAAGGGGCAAGCACCCGGCTGTGGCGCGTGAGCTCCTGCCACTGGTTATGATACCTAAGCGAAGGCTGGCCAATGCACCGCGCCTGCTGGGGTTGGCGGAATTGTCCCGGGTTCTGCCGCAGGATATTCGCAGCGTCGTGGGCTATCTGGCTCCGGCATTGGCTCTGGCTTACCAGGCACGCGTTGGCGCCGAAATGGCTCAGGAATTCATCTTCGATCGGCGCACGCACCGGGTCTTCCCGCTAGCCACCCGCGGTATGGCCGGGGGCGCCTTTGCGGACCTGACGGTCTACTTCGCCCTCTCGCCCCGCTATTTGGTATTGCCCTGCTTTCATACCCATCCGTCCCCGTGGAACCACCTGGGCTACGAAATGCCCTCCAGCGCCGACTATCGGGCCCTGGAGTGTCTGCGCAATCAACTTGGGGGTGTCCAGGTTTGCGACCGGGTCTTTTTCCCGGGCGGACGCCACACCCTCTACGGGGTAGATGGCGCGGGGAACTGGTTCTACTGCCGCCAGGGCCAACGCCTGGCCTATCTGCGTCGCACCGACTGGCTGGCGCCAGGGCCACTTCAGTTCCGCCGAGGCGCCCCGGGGATGGCATGAGAAGCGCCCTGAGCGGTTCTTAGCCGACCTCTACAATCTCCCGAGTCTTGACTCCTACCTGAAGGATCGGGACATTGACCTCCTCGAGTCCCAGAATGGTGACGACGCGCTGAGGATCGCGACCGACGGAAGACCCGACCTGATCCTGCAAGATGTGCTGACGCCTGGACCGACGGTTTCACCCTGTGGGCTCACCTCAAGGCCGACCCGCGCACGGCGGCGATTTTCGTGATCTTATTGTCGCTGGCGATGGAAATAGAGGACATACCTCGAGGGTTCGCGGTTGGCGCCGCCGACTACATCACTAATCCATTCTCCGAACAGGAGGTGCTGGCGCGTGTCTTCGTTTAACTCGGCGACCAAGCGCGGCTAGATGCGCTCAATAACCAGGCATTCGACCAGGCCCTCGGTGACTCCCAGTCAGCTTGCGCCGCGCGGCGCGACCGGTGTATCTTCGCCCAAGCTGTCTCCATCCCGCCCCGGAAGCTCACCGAGCCGCTACCGGATGCCGTCGACCTGGCTCACCGAGTCGGCACCAATCGACAGCGCTTCACCAGCATTTTTCGCAAACAGGTCGGTTTGAGCGACTGCGAGTAGCTGCAGCCGTTGCGTCTGTAGTGCGGACGGCCTGCTGCACGATACCGACCTGCAGGTAAAACTCATTGCAGATCCGGTCGGCTACCGGAACGCCGGTGACCTCACCCGGCCTTCCGGGGCACCTCCGGCGTCACGCGCGGCAATATCGGCGCGTACGTCTCGACATTGAACACGGTGATTGGCCGGCCCCAGGATCGTGCGCCCGAGCGCGATACGCCCGTCAAGTCGTCATGTGCCTTGGGGTCTCAATTTTATGGCCGGTGCGTTAGCATTGCCGACCTCGACAGCCTTTGTTAGGCTTTGTATTTCTTGAACTTGAAACTATTCAGTTTGGAGTCGTATTTGTGAAGCCCTCATCCCACAACCCGCGTCGCGATCGCTACCCTCTAGCCCCAAAGGTCGGGGTGTCCTGCGTATCCGCCCTGTTGCTATCGACACTGCTCGCCGGTTGCTTGCCGACTGATGAGGAGGCATCCCAACCCGTCCAGGAACCCATCCGCCCGGTCCGGGTCGTCACGGTCGAGCATCTCCCCGGCGGCGAAACCGTGACCCTCACTGGCAACATCCAGGCCCAAGACGATGTGGCACTGGCCTTCCGTGTCGCGGGGCAGGTGATCGAGCGCACCGTCAACGTTGGCGATCAGGTGGTTGAGGGGCAGGTGGTCGCGCGCCTGGATGCCGTGAACGAGCGCAACGCGCTGGATGCGGCGCGCGCAAACCTGGCCGCCGCCATGGCGCGTCTGGTGGAGGCCCGCAACACCGTGCGACGCTTCGAGCCCATGCTGCCGCAGGGCTTCGTCTCGCGCGCCGAGTTCGACCGAGCCATCGAGGCGCGCGATGCCGCCCAGGCCCAGGTCGACGCCGCCCAGGCCCAGGTCGATACCGCCGAGAACCAGCTCGGTTTCACGACCCTGATCGCCGATGGGCCGGGCACGGTCACGGAACGTGGCGCCGAGCCCGGCGAAGTGGTCGCCGCCGGGCGCATGATCGTCCGCCTGGCCCGCGAAGGTGGCCGCGATGCGGTGTTCGATGTGCCGGCGCGGGTCATCGAGCAGGGCTCCGCCGACGACGAGGTGACGGTCGCCCTGAGTAGCGACCCCAAGGTCACGACCACCGGGCGCGTGCGGGAGGTCTCGCCCCAGGCTGATCCGGTCACACGCACCTTCCAGGTCCGCGTCGGGCTGGCCGACCCGCCGGCGGCCATGCGCCTCGGCTCCACCGTGACCGGCACTATCCAGCTCGGCGGGGCGGCCGGTATCGAGATTCCGAACTCCGCCCTAACCGCGACCCGCGGCGCACCGGCGGTCTGGGTGCTGGACACACAAAACAACACCGTGGCCCTGCGCAACATCGACGTGGCGCGCTTCGAATTAGACCGGGTGCTGGTCGCCCAGGGTCTGGACGCCGGCGAACTGGTGGTGACCGCGGGTGTCCAGACCCTGCGTCCCGGCCAGCCAGTGCGCCGACTTGGTGAGCAGGCCGGTGACGAGAATGGCGAACCGGCTGTCGAACAGGCCGAGGCCCGCCCATGAGCGGCTTCAACCTCTCTGATTGGGCCATCCGCAACCGCTCGGTCACTATCTTCATCATGGCCGCCGTGCTGATCGCCGGGGTCAGCTCCTTCTACAAGCTGGGCCGCGCCGAAGACCCGCCGTTCACCTTCCGGACCATGGTGGTCAAGGCCGTCTGGCCCGGCGCGACGCTCGACGAGACCCTGCAACAGGTCACCGAGCGCCTGGAGCGCACGCTGCAGGAGGTCCCCAACCTCGACAACCTGCGCAGTTTCACGCGCGCCGGCAGCGCTACCATCTTCGTCGACCTCTTCGGCAGCACCCAGGGCCGGGCGGTCGCGGATGCCTGGTACGAGGTGCGCAAGAAGGTCGGCGACATGCGTCACACGCTGCCGCAAGGTATCCGTGGTCCCTTCTTCAACGACGAGTTCGGCGACACCTTCGGCATCATCTACGCCTTCACCGCCGATGGCTTCACGCATCGAGAACTGCGCGATGCGGTCGAGGCAGCCCGCTCCCAACTCCTGACGGTGCCAGATGTCTCCAAGATCGACATCATCGGCGCCCAGGACGAGGTCATCTATATTGACTTCTCCGCCGAAAGGCTCGCCGGTCTCGGCTTCGACCCCAGCACCATGATTGCCGCCCTGCGCGCGCAGAACATCGTCAGCCCGGCCGGCGAATTAAGCACCAGCGATGAATCCATCGCCCTGCGCGTCTCCGGCGCCTTCACCAACGAACAGGACATCGCCGACGTCACCTTCGCCGTCGGCGATCGCATGCTGCGGCTGCGCGACATCGCCGATATTCGCCGTGGCGTCAACGACCCGCCGCAGCCGATGTTCCGCATCAACGGCGTGCCCGCCATCGGGCTCGCCATCGCCATGCGCGACGGCGGCGACACCCTGGCCCTAGGGCGCAACGTCGCCAAGGCCATTGCCGAGATCAAGGCTGAGTTGCCCCACGGCATCGAGCCGCGGCTGGTCGCGGATCAGCCTTTGACGGTGGATCTCGCCATCAACGAATTCACCACCTCGCTGTGGCAGGCGATCGGCATCGTGCTGGTGATCAGCTTCGTCGCGCTCGGCGTGCGCGCCGGCACCGTGGTCGCCATCGCCATCCCGCTCACGCTGGCCGTGGTCTTCCCGATGATGGACATCGTCGACATCGACCTGCAGCGCGTTTCGCTCGGCGCGCTCATCATCGCCCTGGCCCTGATGGTCGACGATGCCATGACCAGCATCGACGCCATGAGCCGGCGCCTGGCCGCCGGCGACGACAAGTTCAGCGCTGCGACCTACGCCTACAAGCACCTGTCCTTCGCGATGCTGATCGGCACCATGGTCACCATCGCCGGCTTCGTGCCCATCGGCTTTGCCCAAAGCTCCGCCGGCGAATACACCTTCTCCATCTTCGCCGTGGTCGGCATTGCGCTGCTCGCGTCCTGGTTCGTCGCCATGGTGTTCGCGCCGCTGCTCGGCCTGGTACTGTTGCGTCCGCCCAAGGCTGGGCATGACGACAAACCGAATTGGACCGTGACGGCCTACCGCGGCTTGCTGACGCTGGCGATGCGCGCGCGCTGGTTCACCATCGCGCTGACGGTTGCCGTCTTCGTCGCCGCCATCCTTGCCCTGGCACAGGTGCCGCGGCAGTTCTTCCCGTCCTCGGATCGCCCCGAATTGTTGGTGGACCTGCGCCTGCCGCAAAACGCCTCGATCCACGCCACCGAGCGCCTGGTCGATGAGTTCGAGCAGATCCTGCGCGATGATCCCGAGTTCGCCTCCGAAATCGAACGATGGAGCACCTATATCGGTCAGGGCGCGATCCGCTTCTACCTGCCGTTGGACGTGCAGCTGGCCAACCCCTTTTTCGCCCAGGCGGTCATCGTCAGCAACGACATCGGGGCCAGAGAACGTTTGCAGCCGCGGCTTGAAGCGCTGCTGGCGGAGCACTTCCCGCAGGTGGTCGCGCGCGTCTCGCCGCTGGAACTGGGGCCGCCGGTGGGCTGGCCGGTGCAGTATCGCGTGCTCGGGCCGGACCCGACGCAACTGCGTGACATCGCCATGGAGCTGGCGGATCGGGTGGCGGCCAACCCCGGCGCGCGCCGCGTCAACTTCGACTGGATGGAACCGGAGCGGGAGCTACACATCCGCATCGACCAGGAACAGGCGCGTCAGCTCGGCCTGAGTTCCCAGGCGGTCGCCACCGCGCTGAACGCCAACATCTCCGGCACCCCCATCACGCAGGTCCGCGACGACATTTATCTGGTCAACGTCGTCGCGCGCGAGCTGGGCGGACAACGCCTGTCGATTGAGACCCTGCGCAGCCTGCCGGTGTCCTTGCCGAATGGGCGCACCATTCCGCTCAGCCAGTTCGCGACCTTCGAGTACGGTCAGGACTACCCGCTGGTGTGGCGGCGCGACCGGGTACCGACCCTGACGGTGCAAGCGGATGTCGCGCCCGGCATTCTGCCGGAAGCCGTGGTTGCGGAGCTGGATGCGCCCATCGCCGCGTTGAACGCGAGCCTGCCCGCGGGCTACCGCATCGAGCTGGGTGGCGCGGTGGAGGAGAGCGCCGCCTCGCAAGCCTCGGTGTTTGCCGTGGTCCCCATCATGCTGCTGATGATGCTCAGCTTGCTGATCTTCCAGCTCAAGAGCTTCGCGCGCCTCTTCATGGTCCTGAGCCTGGTGCCGCTGGGGTTGATCGGCGTCGTCGGTGCGCTGCTGGTTGCGGGCAAGCCGCTTGGTTTCGTCGCCATCCTCGGCATCCTCGCGCTCGTCGGCATGATCGCCAAAAACGCGGTGATCCTGATCGATCAGATTGAGGCCGAGCGTGCGGCGGGGAAGACGGTCTGGGACGCGGTGATCGAGGCCAGCTTGTCGCGCTTCCGGCCGATTATGTTAACGGCGCTCTCGACTATACTCGGCATGATCCCGATCGCGCCCACGGTCTTCTGGGGCTCGATGGCCTATGCCATCATGGGCGGCCTTGCTGTCGCCTCGCTGCTCACCCTGGTGTTCTTGCCGACGCTTTATGTAACTTGGTATCGGGGGCAGGTTCCGACCACCGGAGCCATTGAAGGGGGAAACGCTAAGGATGTCTGACTGGAACTTATGGATGCGCCGTGCGCTGGTCGCGGTGCCAATCGCCGGATGCGCCGGCGCTGCCGCGCAATCGCCCGCAACCGGCAGTTTTTCCCTGACGCCGGTCTACCAGGCCGACAGTGCCCTCGATGCCGGCGGCAACGTCGGCTACACGGCGGTCTATACCACCCTCGGCAAGAGTTGGACACTCGATTCCCGCTCGACCCTGCGCCTCGGTCTGAACCTCGATTACGAGGATTGGCGCTTTAGCGACAGCGCGGCCTTTGGCGGCCGGCAGCCTTGGGGCGATCTCTATCGCTTCGGCCTTTCGCTGCCCTACAGCTACACGAGCGAGGGCGGCTGGCGTTGGATGTTCAATCCGACCGTCGAGTATGCGGCCGAATCGGGTGCCGACTTGTCCGATGCGCTGGAATATGGCGCCTCGCTCTCGGCCGCGCAGCGCTGGAGCGACAATCTGACCTTGGGGCTTGGCGTCGGCGTTTACGAACGGATCTAGCAGACGCGTGCCTTTCCATTCCTGATTGTCGATTGGCGTATGACCGATCGTCTGCGGGTCACCAAGCCGCTTTCGGCCGGCCCGGCTGGTCCGGCAGGGCTGGAGTTATCTTATGCGCTCGACGCCGGTTGGGAACTTGGCATCGCCGCTGCGTATCGCTCTTTCCGCTTCCGTTTAGACGATCGCGGTGCTGTCCCGGGCGGGATCGGTGAAAACGACTACATTCCGTTGGTGGCGCGTATCGGACGGCGATTCTCCGAGGCGTTGCGCTTGGATCTCTATGCGGGCGCCTCCCTTGACGGCCGTCTGCGCATGGAGGATGCCAACGGCTTCGAACGATACGATCAAAATCGCGATCCCGCGGCGATCCTTGGGCTTTCGCTGATTGGTCGTTTCTGAGCTTCGATGTTCGTCAATCAACCCGCCTAAGGAGCAATCGCCACTATGAACGTGCTCTCCAGCTTCAGTGCGCCCGCGCGCGGTCTGATTGTCGCCGGTGCCGTGGCGCTGGTTGTGAGCTTGATGCAGACCGCCGCGCCCCTGCTCTCGCCGATTCTGCTCGCCATCTTCATCGCCATCATCGCTACCCCGGCGCTGGCCTGGATGCGTCGCAAAGGCGTGCCGAAATGGGGCGCCCTGTTCGTGATTGCCTTTGTGCTGCTCGATGTCGGCAGCCTGCTCGCACTGATGACGACCGGGGCACTCGAGGGCTTCAAGGATAGCCTGCCGAGCTATCAGGAGCGGTTCGCGGCGCTGGCCGAGCACTTCGGCGGCCTGATTGCAGGGACCGGCATCGACAACCCGACCGCTGCGGCGATGGACCTGATGGACCCGTCCAGACTCATGGCCCTGGTGCCGCAATTGTTGTCCAGCGTCAGCGGCGTCTTTGCGACCGGGCTTCTGGTGCTGCTTACCGTCATCTTCATCCTGCTCGAAGTGCCGACCATAGCGCCCAAGCTGAAGGCGGCCTTTCAAATCACGCCGGACGGCGAGGCGCGCCTACAGCGGATGCTGGACAATATCAATCGCTACATGCAGATCAAGGCGCTGACCAGCCTGGCCACTGCCGTCTGTGTCTGGATCCTGCTGTGGTTTTTCGGGATCGACTTCGCCCTCCTGTGGGCCGTGCTGGCCTTCTTCCTGAATTTTCTGCCGGTGGTCGGCAACATCTTGATGATGGTCCCGGCGGTTCTGCTGGCATTGGTGCAGGTTGATTTGACCACGTCACTGTTCGTCGCGGCCGGTTACCTGGTGATCAACACCGCGATCGGCAATGTCATCGAGCCGCGGATCATGGGCAAGGGGCTCGGCATCTCGACGCTTTCCGTGTTCATCGCCCTGCTGGTCTGGGGCTGGCTATTCGGCACCGTCGGCATGTTCCTGGCCGTTCCGCTGACCACGGCCCTGATCATCGTGCTCGATGCGAGCCCCCATACCCGCCCATTCGCGATCATGATGGGACCCGCGATTACGGAGGAGCCCGCGGCCGCCCTGACAGGGGAGTCGAACGCTACCGGGGAGGATGGGTGAGGGGCCCTGTCCGTCGTTACGGCCGGCCATCCATTACGGGTGCCCCGAGTCAGATCTTCTCCGGACCCAGGGTGGGCGCTGTTCGGCGATCTCGCGCTGGCGGTGCGAGACCACACCTTTCACTTGAATCCTGTTTTTCTCCGCTGCCACTCTAACCGGACAACACTGGCGCAGGTTGCACGGCGGATCTCCGGATAAGTCATTGTCAATAAAAATAAAACTAAACAACCACCGGCTGAAGCCGGTGGGTTTGAGTTACGGACTGAAAGTCCGGATACGCGTCGCCTACACGACGCGTCTATTCCGGCTCCATCCGGAAATCATCATCCGGGTTCGGTTCAAAGTG
>WBZT01001445.1_pt1 | contig 17417 bp, 31 predicted proteins | sample 5204241 | NCBI WGS metagenome assembly WBZT01 (sample SAMN12344358, study PRJNA552823) | activated sludge metagenome | biome: Activated sludge suspended growth; feature: Nitrification reactor; material: Wastewater; isolation source: activated sludge from nitrification reactor of wastewater...
GTAGCAGGCAATAAAGAATTGCTATTTGAAACTGTGCCAAAAGAATATGATTATATGTATGGTGTTGTTGCATACGCTTTACAAAATGCTTTTCGTTCAATTGATGGTTTTGAAATTGAACTTGTTACAGTGCATCCTAAATTTAATATTGTAACTAAATTAAAGAATTAATATGTATATTATTTTATTAATTAAAAAGGATGGTTCAAATCGTTTTGTTTTGTTTGCCAGTTTAGAAACTGCACTGAAACATAAAAAACGATATGAACTTGTTTTAGAAGAACGTGGTTTAGCCCATGTTAGATTATTTGAAGAAAGGAATTAAAAATGAAATTGCAATATATGATTTATGACACATATAATGCTTTTTTAGCTGATAGGGATGTAGTTACTTTTACAGCTAATATTAAAGGTGTTAAGAAGTTTGCTACTTACAGTGATGCTTATTTACGTGGTGAAAGATTGGTTAATGATGGTAAATTAACTGGTGGTATGTGGCATGTTTTAGCTTTACCTATTTTAAACTAAAGGGGATTAAAAATGTTTGAAAATTTTAAATGTTGGTGGCTGGATTTAAAAGAAACTGTTTTACAAAAACTTGAAGATAGAAAACGTGCAAAAAATTTGCGTAAAACTTTAGATTTTATTGATGCTATCGCGGGTGCAGGTCATCATATTAAAGCGGATATTAAAGAAGCTGATTTTGGTTGGATGTATATTGTTGAATATGTGGATGGTTCGGGTTATACATTTTTTATTAATACCGATGATAAACTTTTTGACTATGTTGAAATCCCACGGCGTAATAATGAACAAATTTATGATGCTATGTAAATTTGTTTGACATATCCGTAAAAACGTATTATTATAATAGTACGTTTTGGGATGTGCCAAAACGGTATATCAAATCTTAACTTATCTTAAAAAGGAAATTAAAATGAAATTGTTATCAAAAATCTCTATCAAAGCTGTTTACGGTAATATTGATATTAAAAAACTAACCGAAGTGGGTGAAATGCCGCTTGTTCGTATTATGGGTATTGCTAACGGTACTAAAACAGGGCAGTCAAATTTTGGTGAATGGACTGCGTTTACTGGTAACTTTAAAGCAATCAATCTTGAAACTGGCGCGGATTATCGAAGCGGTAAAGCGTTCATTCCAGCGATTGCAGAAAACCTAGTAGTTGGTGCGCTAGGTGATGCCAATGCGGATAGCGTACAATTTGCGTTTGATATTGGTGTTAAATCTGTTAAAGACCGTCAAGGTAAAGATTCGTATGAATACACCGTGACACCTTTGGTTGAAGCGGCTGATAATGACCCTTTAAGCGAACTAGAAAAGAAAGTGTCATCTACTCACGCTTTGGAAGATAAAACTAAAGCTAAAAAATAATCTGTAATTAACGCGGGGTGAAAGCCCCGCTATTTTAAAGGATTTATTATGACTAACTCAACAAATGAAATTGATGCCAATTGTACACTTTGTATAAATGTGCATGAAAAAGCAAAACTGGATGGTGGTGGATTTGAATGTCGTTTTGAACCGCCGAAAGTTATCGTACTTCATCAACAAGGTATTCAGGTTGTATCAATGTTTCCACCCGTGAATGAAAAAATGTCATGTGCAATGTTTGAAGCTAATATTGATTTGCCTGATAATGTAGTTCGTATTGGTCATTAATTGTAAGTAAATTAATTTAAAGGAAAAATGAAATGAAATGAAAATTATCGTATCTTTAGTGCCTGAAAATGGTGAACGTGTAAAACTTACTCAAAAGCATAATGGTGTGACACAGCATATCGGTAGTCTTGATGAAGCTAATACTACACAGATTGTTTTAAATGATGTTGAATATGGTGATGAAATTGCCATATTTGAATTAGAAAAATCTGTTACCGAAACTGATACTGAAACTACTGCCGAATCTGATAACGGTACTGGTGATAATCAGGATGTTGACACCCCGCCTGTTTTGGGTGACACTACACCTAGCTAGTTATCCCTTCTAGTCAGGGTTTCTCCAAGCCCGTATAAAGCCCCGTGTTTAACTACATGGGGCTTTTCTTTTTGGTTAAATGAGTGTAAAGTATCTTTATCATGTAGTCTTAAAGTATCTTGAAAGTACCCTAAATGTATGTTTAAGGTACTATTAAAGTATCTATGTGGTGTACTTAAACCCTGTATCACTATTAAAAAGGAAATGAAAATGGCTACAAAATCAAATGTAAAAAGTAATTTACCCGAAGAAACTAACCTTGAAAATTTATTTGATATGCAATCATCCGAACCTATGGATGATTTAGCGGTTGATAATTTATTGAATGAATTTGCTGGTATGGAATCTAGCGAAGTAAAAGTGTTTCGTGTTTTACCGAATAATAAACTAGCGTATATTTATGCGGTGCATCCTAGTGAATTTCGTTTTGATGATTTGCGCGATGTTTATGAAGGTGGTAAGTTTCGGTTGTTTGTTTATTCTGTAGATAGTGAAGGTAAAAAACAACTTCGTAATTCAAAGCAATATGAAATTGAAAAACCTAAAGAAAAAGTGCAGCCGCAAGTAACACCCGCAAATGATGTGGCAGTTTTAGCTAATGCGATGATGCAATCAATGTCGCAAGGTTTTAAAGAATTAGGTAATTTGATTATTCAATCTAATCAAAATAAACCTTCATTAACACCCGAAGAATTAGAGTTACAATTTATGAATAAAATGATTGTAATGAAAAATCTATTTCAACAACCAGTACAAAATCAGCCTGTAGTTGAATCTCAATCTACGGTTGAAAAAGCACTTGATATGTTACAGAAAGGTATTGATTTAGGTAAAAATATGAGTGAAGTTAAAGGCGAATCTAGTAGTACCGATGTTTTGCTTGAAACTATACGAAGTTTTGCACCCGCCGTTAGCGCAATGGTGACACATAATGCCCAAGCCCCTGTTAATCCGCAAGTTTCTCATGCACAACCTGCGCCCCAAATTCCACCCGTGCCAATGGTCACAGAAAGTAATGATATGAATATGTTGCATCAACAACGTTTAAAAATGGGATTAAGTTTTTTAGTTGATGCAGCCGAAAGAAAACTTGAAACTCAAACTTATGCAGAAATGGCTTTAGATAATATGAGTGACGATGATATTGACGCATTATTTTCACAGGAAAATCCTGTAGATTATTTTGCTAAAATAGAACCGCGTATTAATACTAATAAAGAATGGTTTAATTCTTTAATAAATAATATGCGCGAGATGTTGACAAGTGAACCTGAAAACGGTATTAATACGGTATCTAGTGAAACTATTGTGAATACTGCTATTAATGAAACTAACGACACCGACAAACTCACAACTATGCCAAATACCTGATGGTATCGCGGGTACTAAAGCAACCCTGATTGTAATGCGGGATGTGACACGGCAAGCTAAACGGAATGTGCAAATCCGTTTGCTTGCTACTCAATTGGTAGGTCATCTAAATTCAGGTAATAGCAAAAACTGGATTGCTGAAATAAAAACTTTACATAGATTTGTACGCGATAATATTCGTTATGTAAAAGATATTAAAAATATTGAAACTTTACAGTCACCTGAAAAAACACTTGAATTTGGACACGGTGATTGTGATGATAAAAGTACATTATTAGCCGCCTTGCTTGAAGTTATCGGGCATCCTGCAAGATTTGCGGCAGTAGGATTTAAACCAAATGATTTTAATCATGTTTATGTTGAAACTAAATTAGGTAATAAATGGATACCTTTAGAAACTACTGAAAATGTAAATGTAGGATGGCAACCCCCAAATATTAAAGCAAAAATGGTGATAAATATATGAAAAGTTTTAGAGTGAATGGTCATTTATTCCGTGTGAATAATAAAAATGAACTTGAATATTTTATGCCGAATTTTGACCCGCTTACGGGTTTAAATGGGCTAGGCGGTTTTTGGAAAACGCTTGGTAAAGTAGCGGGTGTTGCTGCTATCGGTTATGCTGGATATAGTTTAGCAACTGGTACGGGTTCATTTACCGATAGAGTTAGTCAAACAGTTTCTAATATCACTACAGGTGTTTCAAATTTGGCTTCAAAAGTAGGCCAGTTTTTACCTAGTGGTGAAACAATTGCAAAGGCGGCGGGTGTTGCTGTATCTATTTTAGGTGCTAGACAAGCTATGCAGCAAGGCGGCATGATTGGAATAGACCCCGCTACAGGTTTACCGAGTGACCCTGCTATGCAGTCTGATAGCGGTATATTTCAAGGTTCAGGAAATCAGCCAGTTCTACCTAGCGGATTTAAAACAGGAATTGATACCACATCAATGATGTTAATTGGCGGTGGTGCTTTAGTTCTTTTACTTGCCTTAAGGAAATAATCTTATGAATTTGGGTGCTGCAAGTCAAACAGGTTTAACGGTCGCATCTACAGCCGCTAAATTTGTACCTGTTTATGGTGGTATCATTTCAGGTGCATTATCCGTGCTCGGTGCAATTGGCGCGTTTGGTAAAGGGCATGTAATCCGTAAAAAATTCGGTGCAAATGTAATGGTTTCACCGCAAGGAGTTACAGTTAGCGATAAATGGGGTAATTCCGATGTTAAAAGAAGTGAAGCGCAAGCAAGTGGATTGGCAAGTGATATAATTTTAGCATTAGGTAAAGCACATATTGAATTAACCGCGCAATTAAAAGGTACAATGACAACGTATCCATTAGGTAGTTGTTATCATCAAAAATATAATGTTGCAGGTATCACAGTTGGTAAAACATTGCCATATAATCAGCGGGATAATGGCGCATATTGGGATATGTCAGTTTCAATGGCAAATGATGTTAGCATTAAACAAGCTACATATTTAACATTTTTATTAGCCGTGCAACGTGATTTAATCAGATTGCCTAATAATATTGGTTCGGTTGTTACAGGTGTACAATTAGCATTAGCAAATTCAGAAACATATTTTAATCAATTAATAGCTAAAGTTTCAGGTGCTATTATTCAACCACCATTAGCCCCTGTTATCGCACCTTCTAATTTATCCGTGCCTAATACGCTGGATATTGGTACAACTTCTAACGGTTCATTACCTTTTCAACCTTTAAGTAATCAACCATTACCTAATTTTTTAACATCGGATGTACAAAATTTGCCGCCTAAAAATAAACCAGTTTCAGATAAAAATTTATTGCTTTATGGTGGGTTAGGTTTGGCAGCTATATTTATTTTTATGCGAAAGACTAAAGTATGAAACTAGATGGATTTTTTAAAAGTAAATATATTGTTGCCCAAAGCCGTAATATTATTCCAGCATTGTCAATTAAACCGACTGTAACACCGCAACCTGTTACTATGGCGACAATTGCAACGATGGGTATCCGTGGTGCTTTACAACCTAAAGTTGCTGCGCCTATTGCAGTACCAGTTAAACCGCCTGTATATGCCGCGCCTGTTAGTGTAACACCTACACCACAGCCTGCGCCCGTAATTACACCTACACCTGCGCCTACGCCTATGACAATGCCACAGCCTGTGATGACACAGCAACCGTCAGTTGCACCTACAGGTTTATTACCTGCGATTGCTTCACAGGCTGGAACTACACAAAGTTTACCAAATACTTTAACTGGCGAAGGCGGTACAAATTACATGGATTATTTTACTTCGGCAAGTGGTAAAAGTAGCGGCACTGATTTAGCCCCTACAAGTTTGACACCTGCAACTAATAAAAATATTGTTGTGATAGGTGCATTGGGTTTATTGGCTTTAATTTTATTAAATAAAAGGAAATAATCATGTATGTAAATAGTTCATCAAATTTAGGTGCGTATGTTTCATACGCACCCCCTAAGTCATTTAATGTGCCTAAATCAGTTAGCGTACCTAAGTCGTTTAATGCGCCTAAATCTTTTAACGTACCTAAATCAGTTAGTGTACCTAAAACAGTTAGTGTACCTAAAACAGTTAGCGTACCAAAATCATTTAATGTACCTAAAACAGTTAGTGTACCTAAGTCAGTTAGTATGCCTAAATCTTTTGATATGCCTAAATCTTTTAGTTTTGGTGGCTTAAGTGCTACTGAATCGCCTGCAATTATTGAAACTGCTACTAATTGGACTGATGCAATTTTAAGTACGATTGGCAAGGCAATTCCGTTATGGCAGCAACAACAAGTATTTAAAGCACAGTTAAAACTTGCCAAACAACAAGCACAATCTAGTGGTGGCATGATTAATGTGGGTGATTTGAACGTGCCCGCTATTCCTGTTAGTGTCGGTATGGATACCAATACAAAAATGATGATTGGTTTAGGTATAGGTGCATTAGCTTTGATTTTGTTAATGAAAAAACGGTAGGTAAATTATGCAAAATGAACTAGGTTTATTTGGTGTTGAATCGCTTGAAAGTGCGATTGCGCGTTTTAAAGCTAAAGGTTCGGAATTTGCAACCGCTTATAATTCACATTTAGCTAACTATAATAAGGTTAAGGATAATCCGCAACTTTTGGCTAAGTGGCAATCTATTAAAAATTATGCGGATAAAACTAAGGCCGTTATTCAAACTATTAATAATAGTGTGGACAGTAGCGTTAATTGGCTTAAAGATGTTTTTGGTATGCAAACTGATAATTTAGCTGGTTTAAATTCTGTAGGTGCTTTGCCTTTAATTCCTATTGCCTATGTATTGGCTGGTATTACTGCATTAACTTATGTAACAGGTGAAATGGTTAAATTTGGCATACTGGTTTCTAAAGGTGCAACGGTTGACCAATTGAATCAATCAAGCGGTAGTGGTTTCTTTTCTAATATGAGTACAATTACAAAATGGATTGTCATCGGCGGCGCAGTTTATTTTGCATGGAAAAAATGGGGTGATAAATAATGTCTAAACGATTAATTAAAACAATATCGGGTGAAGATGGTATTCATAAAGTAAAAGTTTATTTTGATTCTGATTATAGTGAATATGTATGTCAATTATTTAAAGACACTAAACACATTAAAAATGCTGATTACTTTACGGATGATAGACAAGATGCTTTTGGTACTGCCCATGCCATGCTTGCACATAAAAAATTAAAATCTAATCCTAAAAAATCCAGTAGCGGGGATGATGTAGCCGCGCAGGAATTATTTTGGTTTATTACCAATGATGAAAAATTGTACCGTCAAATGGCAGAACCTATTTTTAAGAATCTATCACTTAAAAAATTAAAAAATACTTATGACCATACAAAAGCATTAAAATTGTGGGGTTATTTAGCTGATGCTGGTACTAAACTTTATAATAAAGACCATGGAAGCGGTAAATTAACCCTGCAAGGTTTTGATGTTGCTACACGTATGCTTGTAGCTGATAAATTGCAGGATTATTACGAAGATATGCTAGACCCTGCAAATTGGGAAGGTCAACGGGGATTTAAAAATGTTAGTGTAACTGCACGGAAAAATCCGCGTGATGAAAATCAATACCCTAAACATGAATTTGTTGCAAAAATTGTGCAAGTGGATATGTCTAAAACACTTCGGACAAGTAAAGATGTATGTTATTTATTGCATAAAAATATTGCTAATGAACTATGCAATTTACTTAATAAAAATGCTGTAAAAAATGCAGTATTTCGTGTTAAATATTTATAGGTGATATTGTGCCTTTAAAAAATGGTTACAGTAAAAATACAGTAGCACATAACATTCGTGTTTTAATGGATGAAGGCTATCCGCAAAAACAGGCAGTTGCAATTTCATTGAATAAAGCACGTGAAAGTTATAGACATAAATTTCCTAGCGGATATTTACCATATCATTTAAACGATACACATTATGCGCGTAAAAATCCGTTACCAGTTGCTGAACCTATTAAAACAGGTTTAGAAGGTATTGCAGATATTATACGAAAAACACGTGAAGAATTAGCCGAAGATAATACTATTGCGGAACAAAAAGAAATTGCACAGCAAAAATTAATGCAGTTTAATGGTAAAAAATTTACAAAACAAAAAACTTTACAACTACCCAAACACAAGGTAGTCTATGAGTTAGGTAACTTGGTGGGTGTAATTTATCAGTTAAATGATGAAAAATACATCCACCAGTTTAAGAAAGCCAGCCAGCCTATTTTAGCGGTTTCGCATGATGGCAAACAACTTTATATTCTCGGCGGTGAATATAAAATAACAGAAAGGGGTATAGAAGATATGCCCATTCATCAATCGAAAAGGAAAAAGTAAATGAGTACCTTAATGCTTATTACTAATCCCCGTAAGAAAGGAAAAAAGAAAATGGCAACTAGAAAACGCCGTAGTTCCGCGCAAGTGGCAGCAACCCGCCGTTTAGTCGCATTTAATAAAGCCCGCCGTGGTGCAGGTAAAGCGGTTAAACGCCGTGTACGCCGTGCATCTACTGCTGTAGCAAAAACTTACCGCCGTACCCGCACTAAAGTAGCACGTACTTATCGCCGTGCCCGCCGTTCTAATGCAATCGCTTCGCGGGGTGGTTTTGGTATTGTCAATTTATTGAAACAATCAGGTGTGGGTGCGGTTGGCGCGTTTGCAGTTGATTTGGTTTATGATAAATTGCCATTACCTGCAATGCTTAAAACTGGCAATACCGCGCCTGTATTTAAAGCCGCCGTAACAGTTGGTTTAGGTATTTTAGCAGGTATAGTGGTTAGTAAAAACCTAGCACATAATGCTACAGTTGGCGCATTGACAGTTCAACTTCATCAAATCGTTAAGAATCTTGCGGCTGGGGCTGGTTTAGCTGGTTACACGGATATTAACGGTATCGGTTATTACACGCCTGCAATGATTGCCGAACAAGGCGGTGATTTGGGCATGTATATGAGTGGTGTTGAATCAAACTACTCAAACGTGGATGAAGTTTATTAATTTTTAGTAACGCCTATATTTATTTAATTGAAAGGAATAAAAATGGCACAACCAAAAGGTGTACCAAGTTTACAAGACTTGGAAAAGTATAACGTAAATCGAGCAGGTGAATTTGAAGCGGTGCGTCAATCGCTTTATGATTTCCAAACTTACGCGCATGCAGGTCAAACTTCTTTGACGTTTTTTCAATTGCCTGTAGGTCAGGGCGGTAAAACATTAGCTGATACTAACCTAGAATTAGCTGGTCAGTTACCTAATCCAAAAATGCACTTGGTACAATCAATCGAAGTTTTATTTTACCCAAGCGTAGTACCTTCACGTGGCCCAATTGCTGATGAAGCAAGCATTTTCATTAACGATGTGTACAATGTTTCAAAATCAGGTTGGTTAGAGTTCTTTATCGGTTCTAAATCATATCTGCGCGAAGCCCCGATTGGTCGTTTTCCACCTAAGACAAAACTTGAAGGTTTTAGCGCAATCGCTACAAGTTTAACGGCTGGTGCTGCAACACAATCACGTGATGGTTATGCAGCATTTTCAGGTCGCCCATATATGGTTGACCCGTGGATTCTGCTCAAACCGACACAAAACTTTAACGTTACATTGAACTGGCCTGCGGCTGTAGCACTAAATGCGGCTGATACTGCTGCACGTATCGGTATCGCGTTAGATGGTGTGTTATACCGTAATTCACAGTAATAATGTTTGTCTAAATATCCCGCGTTCACGTGGGGTATTTTAGCAAGCAAATTCGCTTGAATTTAAAGTGCCAATTTTAAATAAAGGAATATATCATGGTTTTAGTTAAAGATTTTTTCGTTTACTCTACAGGTCGCGTGGCAGTTGGCGCGGGTTTATCGGTTACTACCAATATTGCAATTCAAGCTGATGCTGATTTTGAAGTTATCAAAATGAATTTCAGTGCTGATATTGCAGGCGCGGCAATTAATAATAATTCATTTCCGATTCCGAACGTAACAGTATTAATTACTGATTCAGGTTCAGGCCGTAATTTAATGAGTTTGGCTACACCGTTAGAAGCATTATTTGGTACTGGGCAAAATCCGTTCATTTTACCGATACCTAGAATTATTAGTGCCCGTTCTAATATCGCAATCACATTCACATCGTTTGAAGCGGTAAATGCAAATAATATCTCATTGAACTTTATCGGTAATAAATTATTTAATTATTAATTGATTATTTAATTAACTAATTAAGGATAAAATAATGGTTCGTTCACCACATGATATAGCAATGTTGCAAAGGCGGTCAAAAAGTATTATGACACCTGAACAAAATCTATCGCAGGATAGGGCAGGCGGTTTTACACCGTTTGAAGATGCTTTACTAAAAGCAACCAAACGTCAAGCAACATTTTTAATGCAGGCATTTACTACAGTGCCTAATGTACCGCAATTAATTCGTCAGCGCGAAGATAGAACCTATTTTTTAATGCAAAATACGGGTGCTAATACATTATTTATTGGGTTCGATTTTCATCCATCGGCAACTGTAGGTTTAAATCTTGTATCAGGTGGATTTGCCGAGCCGTTTCAAGTACCGACAAACGATATTTGGGTAATGAGCACATTGGCAACAACTGGAATTTTAATTTATTCGATTGGTAATTAAATGCCATTTTCAACCCCTTCAAATTATAGGTTTATTGGCACTAATACTCAAGGTGGTAGCGATGCCTTTAAAAACCTTACTACGGGGCAAAACAATTCTGCAATTAGTGTAGGCACATTATCTGCAATCACATCGGGCAGTAATAATATTGCAGTAGGTTTTAATTCTCTTGATTTATTAACGCAGGGTAGTGAAAATATTGCGTTTGGTGTAAATGCACTAGGCGCAAATGTAACTGGCAATCAAAATATTGCAATTGGTACATCGGCATTAATATCTACAACTGTTAGTGATAATATCGCAATTGGTTTTAATGCAGCTAGATTATCTGCTACTGGTACGGGCAATATTGCAATTGGTACGCAAGCATTAGAAGTTACTACCGCTAAAGGTGGTAATATTGCTATTGGTTATCAGGCAATGAGTTTGGGTGATTTAACTGCCGGGGGTACAGTTAATCCAAATATTGCAATAGGTTACGAAGCTGCAAAAAATATTGCTACAGCTACTAATGGTAGTATAGCTATAGGATATAGGGCATTATTTTATAGCACTAGACCTGATAATTCAATTGCAATTGGTACGCAAGCATTGCAAAATGGTACGGGTGGCAACGGTTGTGTTGCTATTGGTGCACTAGCACTTACTAACGGCGGTGCAATGGTAGCTGCAACTGCATTAGGACAATCAGCTTTAACAGTTGCAACGGGTGATAGAAATACTGCAATAGGTCATCAAACTTTACAAGGTGTTACTACTGGTACAAATAATGTTGCAGTTGGTTATCAAGCTGGCGCGAGTGTAATTACTACTGGTACAAATAATGTATTTTTAGGTGCATCATCTAATCCGTCAGCCGCAGGTTTAACTCACACAACTTTATTAGGTAACGGTACTGGTTCAAATGGCAATGACAGCATCGCAATCGGTTCTTTAGCAACTGCAAACGGTAATAACTGTATCTCTATCGGTAAAAGTGTAACTGGTAATGGTGTAAATACGGTAACAATCGGTAACGCTACACATACTAAAATATTTGTGCCTAAAGTGACTGGTTCAATTGGTGGTGGGTTTACGGTTGCTACTTTACCTGCTGGGGTGGTAGGTGATAGAACTTATGTAACTGATGCACTTGCACCTGCATACGGTGCAAATGTTGCGGGCGGCGGCGCAGTAAAGATTCCAGTATTTTTTAACGGTGTAAACTGGATATGCGCGTAAATAAAACCGTATTGATTTTAGGGTTAGCTTTATTTTCAATATTTATAATGAATACTAAAACAGGAAAAAATTTAATGTCTAAAATATCAGAAAATGGAATTAAATTTTTACAATCTGTAGAAGGATTTAGTAGTAAGGCGTATTGGGATGTAAAGGGGTGGTCTATTGGTTTTGGTCATTTTATGGGTGCTACTAAAACGCTGGATAATATAAGTTATTCTAAAGCAATTGAATTGCTTATGAATGATTTAGCATGGTCAGAAAATGTAATTAAAAAATATGTAAAAGTTTCTTTAACTCAAAATCAACATGATGCTTTAGTTTCATTTATTTATAATCTAGGCGAAACTAATTTTGCTAAATCAACTTTATTAAAAAAATTAAATGTAAATGATTTTGCAGGGGCAGCGAACGAATTTAAGAATTGGAATAAAGAACGTAAAAATGGTTTATTAGTAGCTAATGATGTTTTAACTGCTAGGCGTGAAAAAGAACGTCAATTATTTTTAAGTTAAATTGTGGATAATATTTTTGCATGGATAGATTATATAACTGATTATCTCGGTTTACCTCAAGGTTTGCTGGCAATGATTGGTTATCAGGAAAATGGGCGTAGCTGGAATTGGCGCAATGTAACTAGCCCACGTGGGGCGCGTGGTATCATGCAGTTAATGCCGATTGCGATACAGGATATTTACAGGATTAGTGGCTTTATCCCGAACCCCGCAAATATCATACACTCTATTTATGGTGCGGGTATTTATTTAAAATGGCTGTATAAATATTTCGGTGATTGGCGCATGGCAATAGCTGCGTACAATTGGGGCTTGGGTAATGTAAAGAAAAATATTAGAACTTACGGATATTTTAATGAGAATGTATTACCTAAAGAAACTAAGAATTATATGTTTGTTGCTGATATGTTAGGATTTTAATTATGGGATTTATTTTAACTACTTTATTACCGATGATAGTACCCGCATTAGCTGATGGTATTCGGGGTGTATTTTCAAAAATAACGGGCGGCGCGGGCGGTTCACCGCAAAATGTAGCTGAAAGAATACAGTTAATGCAAGCGGATACGGAACGTGTAAAAGCATTAGCACAAATTGATACACCTATTGGTCAACCGTCACAATGGGTAGTAGATACTCGCGCAATTTTCAGGTATGCAGCAATTATGTGTATTTGGCTGGTTACAGCGATTGCTATTTTTTCAACTGGAATACCTGAAAGTGTTGTGAGTGCTTTATTGGATATTTCAGGTGCAACAATGAGTTTTGTAATTGGTGAACGTTTATATCTAAATTTGAAGCGATGAATCATGCCTGATGAAGAATGTATTAAATCTAAATTTACTGAAAAAGAACTTGATTATATCGCTAAAAAACTAGAAGAACGAATGTATATGAATATTGGTAAAAGTGTTGTTAGCAGGTTCTTTATAATAGTTGGTGTTATAACAGTTGCACTAGGCGCGTATTTAAAAAGCAAAGGATTTTTTTAATGGCATCTAATGAATATTATTTAACGGTTCGGGCTATGCCCGATGATAACCCAGCCGATTTATCTGAATGGCTGGATGTTTCTGTTACTGAATTGATACGTTTAAATTCTACAGGCAATCAACTTAAACCGAATTTTTTAAAAACAGGTACATTATTTATTGTACCTAATACGCCTGTTACCCAAAAGTTTGCTAAAAATCGTGAACTTGTTTGGCAAGGTATGCAGACACTTAAAAGTAAACCTGCTGCAATCCCGACAGAACCGATACCCGAAACTATAGTAAATGCAGGAAAATTGCAACCTACAGTAAAAGCGAAACGCAATGATGCAAATCTTTATATCATTGCTGGATTTGGTTTATTGATTGCTTTATTAATGAAACCATAAGGATTTATTATGTCAACTATTAAAATGAAAATAATAAAAGGTGATACTTTTTATGGTATTGCTGATTCTTTAAGTATTAGCAGAATGACACTTAAATTAATGAATCCACAAATAACCGATGTAAACAAGATTTATGTGGGTGCATATTTGAATGTACCTGATACGCAAATTAACCGTACAATTATTGCTCAACGTGAACGCAATATGTCATCTACAAATATACCTGATACTAATGGTGATTGGGGTGTGTACCCAAAACAACCAATTGCTAATGTATCTGTTTCACAGCCGATGGAATTAGATGTTACAGGCGCGGGCGCGGCATGGTGGCAAAATCCGTATGTATTAGGCGGGCTTGCATTTTTAAGTGTTTTATTACTAGGTAAAAAGGTAGAAAATAATGTCATTAAAACAGGGTCAAATAGATAAGATACTTGGCGCAATCGGAAATATTTATACGTTATATAGTGGGTCGCCTAACGTATCGGTTACGGGCACATTAAATGAAACCGTTTTACAGAGTGTTACCGTACCTGCAAATGTATTGGGTAACGGCGGTTCGATTATTGTTATTCCGTTATGGCAAATGACTAATAGTATAAATACCAAGACAATGCGAACAAGATTTGGCGGGGCATTAATTGAAGATATACCTGCTACTACAAGTGCAGGTTTACAACATCTAACTATGCTTTATAATACTGCTATAAACGCGCAAGTATCATTTAATGTATCAAATAATAGTGGTTTAGGTTTATCAACATTAGCACCTGTTACATTTAACGTAGATACTTCGATTGACCAAGTGCTTTCATTTTCAGGTTTATTAACTAACATAGGTGAAACCATTGCATTAAAAGGTTTATATGTTGGTTTAATACCGTGGACTAATTAATCACAATCTTCACAGTAATTATTTGCCTGTAAAACGCTATTATGATATACCTTAAAAACTTTAATACCGCTTTGTAATAAAACTTTTTCGGCAATTATAGTAGCGTTATAAACTATCTTGTTTACATTGTGCATTTTACCGTGAGCGATTGCACTTTCAGTATCAGGAAATGGTAAAGCCCAATTTCCTGCTTTTGATTCAAAGTAATATTTATTCATTATTTTCACCTTTATTTGTCATCATAATATTGCGTTCAATAAAACTAGGTTCGTGAGTAATGCTAAATGCAGGTGCATCGAACCTATAATATGCACTACCACCGTTTGCTACTTCCATAATTTCATCGGGTGTTAGCCGTGCACCTTTACTAGCACTTTTCCAGTTACCGAATTTATCAAGGAAAGCATAAAGTTTTTTACCTGCAATAGCTGCATAAATAAAATCCCCTTCATGTTTCCATTTACCTAATTCAGTACCTAATTCTAATCCTTCAATTGATTTACTAGCTAATGAATCAGTATCGCAGTACAAAACATTTTCAATCCCTACAGCATGAATTGACCGCCATAAAAAGGCGCGTACATAACCCGTAATACTGGCGGCGGTAGCTACATTATAAAAACGCATTTCAGATTCATCTAGCGGCGATTCAATCACAAACCATTTACCTAAATAACCCGCAAATTTAAGCCCATTGCCTTCGCCGTCATCATCTAAAATTAATGTGGCATCTTTTACCTGTGCATTACCCGTGATATGATGATTCTTATATTTTTTAGGATTACTTGCAAATTTACCATATAAACTATTCATCAATAATTTAGAGAATAAATCATTAGCTTTGTCACCTTCTTTTTTAGCTTTCAATCTTTTCTCATAAAAGTATGTAATATACTTTTCAAAGTTTTCAAATTCATAGTGCATGAAACCGCGAACAAATTTATTAATAGTACAACTGTTAGTTTCTAATGCGGCTTTTAACTCCCACCCTGTAACATGATATTCACGTTCAACATTATCATTAGGAAATAATAACTTTCCACTTTCAGGTTCTCTAAATGGCAATGAGTTTTGAGCCGTGCCTATGAATGAGTAAAATCCACGTTCAAAATCTTCATCTTCTAAATCAGGTAAATCTTCAACCATTTCATAACCAAGCCCATAGGCATGATTTTCCATCATGGCACGGGGATAAGCACTATTAATATCAACTACACTAAAATCTTCATTAATTAAACCTTCACGAAAACATTGAACTCGCCCACCACAATAATACGGTGCGAAATAATCATAGTAATAATCTTTTGAACTAGGTACATCATTACCGCTAATTAGTTTCCATTGTTTTAATGCTGTGCCAGCTAGTGTAAGATTTACACCGTATTCATTAATAAATGCAGTAACCATGTTATATAGATTAACACAATCGGACTTCAAATATTCTTCGATTTTAATACGGTTTTCAGGTATATCGCGTAGATGCTTTTCAAGTATCGAATAATCGAATGATTGTTTTTCAAATGCAGCTAACCCGATAGGTAAAATGTTATATGAATCTCTACATTCACATTGCCCTAATTGAAATTTGGATAATCTACCGTTGATAATTGTTATGTCTTGACCATCTTCAAATTCATCAATGAAATCTAAACAAAAGTGCCAGTCAAATTTACCACCATTATGTGCGTAGCATATAATTCTTTGTTCTCTAAGGAAAGATACTAATTCACGGGTACTTGTAAATTGCTGATATATATCACCGTCATAATACCCCCATATAAACGGTACTGGAATACGCCCATATAAGAATGGGTCAGTTTCACAGTCAATTACTGCTATTTTTCTTTTCTGTTTCTTCTTTGCCATGATTATCCCTTTCATTAGCTGGTTTATCTTTTCTAAAGATTGCATCAAAATTGCTTTGATACTTATCACTATTTACTTTAGAAGTTATTACATCGCCTGTTACATCGTTACGATTTTTACTCATTATCAAATCCTTCTTCATCTTCATCAAAAATATCAATCTTAAACTTCTTTTGTTTTCTACGTTTACCACCGCGCCTAGTTCGCACTTCTAAAAAATTGTTGATGTGCATCCCTAATTCTTTCACATCAACAAATTCTTCATTAAAAGCATATACTACAAATGCTTTCATAAATCTACCTTGCTGTACATCTTGCATATATTTATTAGATAACATTATTAACTCTTGGGCTAATTTTTCTGCACTTCTAAATGTACCGTTAAATTCAACATTACCGAATGATGATAACATCTTATACCGTTTACCTAAATGTTTTGGAATAATTGAATCAGTTAATTCACGGATATATTCTTCACCATATTTAAACAACTTAAGAATATCATACTTGATATAATACTTACTAAAGACACCCTCTTGAACCGCATAACCCTCTTGATAAACCTTTTTTATTTTTGATTGTTCGGTTTCTGCCCTTAAAATACCTACCTTCATTAATTCGGGTTTTACGTTTACGCCTGATATTGAATTAAGTATGTTTCTTTTTTCTTCACTTTGGTTATGTACTACTTTATAAGGTGTTGATGTAGCTGCTAGAATTGCACCTACTCTTGAATGGAATTTATCGAATTGTCTTGCATATTGTTTTGTCGGTAAATCAGGGGCATATATTCTACCACCTTTTATAACCCAGCCATCTTTTGCATCATAACCTTTAACAAATTTGCGTAAGAATTTAAGGCGTTCAATATCATTAGAAAAATATCTTGACATAGGGTATTGTCTTTCTATATACTGCGTTCATGGTCTAAGCAACCACCAGTATAGCTTACCTTGCCTAGCAGGTCAAGCATCATAAATCAACCCCCTTGTACCCATTAGGGTATTTTGGGGGTTCGATTCCA
>WBZT01001446.1_pt1 | contig 17414 bp, 18 predicted proteins | sample 5204241 | NCBI WGS metagenome assembly WBZT01 (sample SAMN12344358, study PRJNA552823) | activated sludge metagenome | biome: Activated sludge suspended growth; feature: Nitrification reactor; material: Wastewater; isolation source: activated sludge from nitrification reactor of wastewater...
CGCCGATCACGCCATACACGAGCACGCGCTTCTGCAGCTCGATCGGCACCGCGAAGAACGAGAACAGCATCAGCCAGACGAACACGTTGTCGACCGCCAGCGATTTCTCGATCAGGTAGCCGGTGATGTATTCGAGTGTCTTTTCGTTGGCGACTTCGCGGCCTGCCGAACCGTCGAGATACCACCACAGCAGGCCGGCGAAGGCGAAGGCCACGCTGACCCACACCACCGACCAGCCCGCCGCTTCCTTGAAGCTCGGGCGGTGCTGTTTGCCGCCGCCGGCCAGCAGGTCCACCGCCAGCATGACGAGGACGATGGCGAAGAAGCCCGCCCACATCCACCAGGTACCTATTGTTTCCATCTCAAGCTCTCCTCAGGTTCCAAAGACAAAGGCCTTGCGTCCGGAACTGACGCAAGGCCTTCGAGAATTCGGAACCCGATTCGCGGCAAGCCTTTGCCAGTTCGGCAAAGGTCTTGCTCGCAGCCATCGAGGCTGCCCGGGCGCCGGACCGGATACACCGATCGGAGTGACGACGCCGCGGCGGAGAGCTACTCCCCCTTGGGACAAGCGGATTCTGGTTTAACAGACGAAATCAGTCAACTATTTTTTTGGCGCCGCTGCCGGGCGCTGCCGGCAAGGGGATGCGCCGCACCGATCGGACAGCGATCAGGCCGGACGTTCCTTGAATTTGCGGTAGTCCATGTCCGAATGCAGGATGTGACCCGACAGCCAGGACTGCAGAAACTGGCTGGTTCCGGAAATATCAAGTTCGCCTGCCGTCGCCTTCTGTTTCAGCGCGGCGAATTTTTCGGAGAACTTCTCGTGTTCTTCGACGTGGTTGTCGAAATCCGGGTAACCGATCGATTTCAGGTAACGCTCTTCGGTGGCGAAATGGACAGCGGCATACTGCACCATGTCGTCGAGCACTTTCAGGTAGGCCGCCTTGATCGCAGCTTCATCAGGCTTCGTCAGCGAAGTCAGATCGATCATGCGATTGATCGTGCCGACCAGGCGCATGTGTTGATCATCCAGTTCATAGACGCCAACACTGTACGCGTCGGACCAGACCAGGTGCTCCATGTTTTCTCCTCATGCCACATCGCAAAGCCTGAACAGACACGTTGCCATCGCCGCCCGAAGCCGGCAACGGCCGTTGTGTGCCTGACAAGTACCGAACTGCCGGCTGCGAATATTGCGGCCCACCCGCGATTCAGTCAATCGCGGGAGCGTGCGGCAGGCGGTGAGGGATTGCACGATAGCCTTTCTCAGCCCCTTATGCCCTCGTCGATCGCCCATACCGCGGCTTCCAGGCGCGAGCGGAACTTGAGCTTCTTGAGCAGGTTCTTGATGTGCACTTTCACCGTGCCTTCGGCAATGTCGAGTTCGCGCGCGATCAGCTTGTTCGACAAGCCGTTGGCAAGGCAGGTCAGGATGGTGCGCTCGCGTTGCGTGAGCGGAGCCTGACGGCGCGCGTCGGTCTGTGCTTCGTCGCGCAGGGCATGCGCGAGCAGGCCGTTGAGACTGTCGCTGATCACCATGCGGCCGTAGAGCGCTTCGCCGATGCGCGCGAGGAGGTCGTCGGGCTCCATGTCCTTGAGCAGGTAGCCATCGGCGCCGGCACGGATGGCGGCGACCAGGTCGTCGGCGGCGTCGGAAACGGTGAGGATCACGATGCGTGCCGCCACGCCGGCATCGCGCAGCGCCTGCAGGGTCGCGATGCCGCCCATCCCCTTCATGTTGAGGTCGAGCAGGATCAGGTCGGGGTCGAGCGTCGTCGCCAGTTGGATGCCCTGTTCGCCGCTCGACGCTTCGCCGACGAGTCGCAGGCGCTCGTCCATCGCGATGAGCTGCGACACGCCTTTGCGGAACAACGGATGGTCGTCGATGATCAGCGTCTTGCCTGACGTTGCGTCGTTCATGCGGGATTCTCCAGCAAGCCGGGCAGGGCCGCCGACACGCCGCCCTGCACCGGAAATTCGAGTTTGACGCGCGTGCCGCCTTCGACGCGCGGATTCACGGTGACATCGCCGCCCAGGCTCAGCGCGCGGTCGCGCATGATCACCAGACCGTAGCGGTGATGGCGTGGCGTGGCGTGCCCGATGCCGATGCCGTCGTCGTCCACCGTGACATGGATTTGGTTGCCGGCGTCGGGCTCGAGGCGAATCGCCACATGCCGTGCCTGCGCATGGTGCTCGATGTTCGACAGTGCTTCGCGGACAACCTGCAGCACGTGGATTTCCTGGCCGGAGCTGAGTGCCGTGGCCGGCAGGCGGTTGGCGAGATCGATCTGCAGTCCGCTGCGGCGCGAGAACTCCTGCACCGTCTCGTCCAGCGCCGCGTTCAGTCCGCGCCCGTCGATGCGCAGGCGGAAGGTGGTCAGCAATTCGCGCAACTGCCGATAGGCGTCGTTGAGGCCTTCCTTGAGCTCGGAAACGACGTCGCGCGCAGCGTCGAGCGTGGTGTCGGGCGGCAGCAGTTTCTGCAACCGCGTCACCTGGATGTTGAGGAAGGACAGCGCCTGGGCGAGCGAATCGTGCAGCTCGCGCGCGATCACCGAGCGTTCGTCGAGCAGGGCGAGTCGATGGCGTTCTTCGTCGCGTTGCGCCGAGGCGAGTGCCGAGGCGATGTGGCGCGCCACCGCTTCGACCACGCGTCGTTGCCAGTCGGCGAGGGTGGAGCCGGCTGGCAACGCGAGTGCAAGCTTGCCGTGGATCTGCATGCCATCCGAGATCGGCGTCAGGATGGCGGTAAGGCGGCCGCTTGGCCCATCCGCATCGAGGCAGGCAACCCCGGCTTTCTCGTCGTGGCCGGCCGCCAGCGCCGCCAGCATGTCGATCATGTCGCCGGCCGCGCTCGACACCGCGTTGCGGCCGGCATCGGTGCCGAGCAGGATGGCGCCCGCCTGTGCGCCGGTGATACGTTCGACGGAAGCGAGGATGCCGAGCAGGATTTCGGGCGTTGCCGCGTTTTCCGATAGCGCGCGCGAGGTGCCGTAGAGCAGCTCCAGCGAGCGGTTGCTGCGCGCCAGCTCATCGGTTTTCTGCTGCACGCGGGTCTCCAGGCTGGCGTAGGTTTCCGACAGATCCTCCACCATGTAATTGAACGCCTCACCGAGCTGGCCGAGTTCGTCCGGCTCGCGCGGCATCGTGCGCACCGAGAAATCGCCGCGGCGCACCGTCCGCGCGCAATGCAGCAGGTCGCGCAGCGGCAGCAGCACCTTTTCGCGCAACTGGTACACCGTGATGCTGCCCATCAACAGCAGCACGACCAGCGACACGCCCTGGACCAGGCGCAGCAACTGCAGCTTGCTCTCGAGGCTTTGCTCGATCAGCACGACGAGGTGATCGATGCGCGACGCCATTTCGCGCATCTCGGCGACGAAGGCCGGGCTGACAGTGGCGGTGACGGCCGCCTCGCGCGACATTGGCTTGATGACGTGTTCCCAGTGCTCGCCGATCTCGCGATAGGCGCCGAGTTTCGAATCGTCGGAACGGCTCGAGATGATGCGCGCGAGCGCCTCCCCGGTATAACGCGCCGTGAAGCCGGCAATCGCATGTTCCACCGCTGCGCGGCGCGCCTCTGCGTCGGCGGTCTCGGCAATCGCGACGCCGATGGCATAGGTCTGCATGCGCAGCGAGCCGGTGAGGTTGATGGCGCGGGCTTCGCCCGTCGACATCTCGGCGATCGCGATGCTCGCGATGATCGATGCCGTCGCCAGCAATGCGATGGCGCCGATCGATGCGCCGAGCCGCTGTACCAGCGACGGGCGCGTGCCGTTACGCGGCCGCGCGGGTCCGGCGTTGTTGGCGGAATTTGCGCTGCTGTCGTTCATCTTCCTGCCTCCTTCACCCTGCCTGCCAGGGCGTTCATCGTGCCGATGCGGACTTCGGGTGCCATTTTGCATCGCGGCACCGGCGCATCGGTCGCACCCGCGGCTAATTGGTGATAGTCAATTCCGGCGCGATCGCACTGCCCGGACTTTGAATTGCGGAGGGTGGAATAAATAATTGTTACATAACAGTGTGTTGCGAACCGAGGTTGATCAAGAAAAATACCACTTTAGAGGTATTTCACCCGGATTTCATGTCGTCCCGGGACTGATTTAGGTCAAGCATTCGCAACAACCCGGCTCCTAGACTCGCACCCGTTGTTGCTTGGAAAAGGCGCTGCGGATCTGGTCCGCAGACTGCACGAAGGAGGAAATGCAATGAATGGAATCGGTGACATCGCGGCAAAGCTGGCGGACATTCCGCTGTTCGAGGGCCTGGCCCCGGATCTGCTGGCGGACCTTGCGCGTGCGTCGCACGTTGCCCGGCTGCCGAAGGGCGCACTGCTCTATTCGGCGGGCGAACAGGCTCGCGTTCTGTTCCACGTGCTCTCCGGCCAGTTGAAGGTGGCGGTCTCGTCGTCGGACGGCGGCGAGAAGGTGATCGACGTCGTTGCGCCCGGCCACAACATCGGCATGGCCGAGTTGTTCGGCGGCGTTCCCTATGTGTCGTTCGCGGAGACGGTGGCGCCATCCCTGGTTTTGCACATCTCGCGCGAGGCGATTCTGCGGGTTGTCGATCGCGACCCGCGCATTTCCCGCCGGCTGTTGCGCGCCATCGGCGAGCGCCAGTCCGCCCTCGAGCGCGACATTGCGTCGAGCAGCTTCAAGTCGGGCTGCCGTCGCGTGGTCGACTACCTGCTGCGCCAGGCCGAAACCTGCGGCGATGGCCCCGATGCCACGGTCGAACTCGGCATGCCCAAGCACCTGCTCGCTGCACGGCTGGGCTTTACGCCCGAGACGCTGTCGCGCGCCTTCCGCTATCTCTCGGAAGCTGGGCTGATCAGCGTGCGCGGCAAACAAGTCAAGCTCAGCCCGAAACTGATGCATACCGCCGACAATGACGAAGTCGATTCGGTCATCCGACAGCCTGCAGCCGGGGACGCCTGGCGTGATCGAGCGGTGCGCGCGGGCGGCAGCCGTGTCGCTGCCTGGGCCTGACCCCGGATTCTCTCCTGCAGTGTTGCAATCATTGGCCCGGCTGATTGCCGGGCTTTTTTCAGGGGCGCGCGCGCCAGCCGCGTCCCAGTCGCTTCCAGTCGGTGCCGCGCAGCAGCCGTCCGTCGCCGAGCGCGCGCCAGGCCGCAAGATGATGGCCGCCAACCAAGTCGATTGCCGGCAGCAGATGCGGTTCGTCGTGCGCGACGGACTCGACCAGGGGTGCCGCCGCGTGGAGGTCGTTGAGCAGGCCGAGCGAGCCCTGCAGCGACACCAGCTGGCGCATCGGAACCGCATGCCGGTTTCGGACCAGGGCGCCGACGAACTCCAGCGAGTAGCGCAGGCGCTTGATGGCGAGCCGCAACGCGTGCAGATTGCCCGGATCGCTGTCGCGTGCGTCGCATGCACGACGCGCGACGCGCCGGCCGAACCGTGCGATGCGCGTCGCCGCGAATTGCGCGAGTTGCGGCTGTGCTGCATCCGGCGGCGTTTCAGCAAGGGCCGCGACGTCGGCCATCAGCACCAGCAGCGTGGCGCCGGGCGCGGTGCCACGGAGCGCGGCCTGCATTGCGGCGCGCGCAGCATCGCGGCGCGCGCGGACGCATGCGGCCAGGGCGGCGATGCCGGCATGGGCGGGCGCTTGCGCCGCGGCCGGCTCGACGATGTCGTGCAGCAGCACGTCCCACTCGCGCGTTGCGGCGGGAAGCTGTGCCAGCGCATGCGATCCGGCGCGCAGGCTTTCGACCGATGGCGGTGGCAGCAGCGGGCCGAACAGCCGCAACGCGGAACGCAGCCGCCGTACGCCGACGCGCAACTGATGGGCGAACTCGGGGTCGTCAGCTTCGCTCGCGCCGCGCATGTTGGCCGCGATCTGGTCGAGACACTCCCAGGCGATGCGGCTGAAAGCGTCACCCGGCGCAGCGGCGGCATCGAGCGCAACGGGAAGGGCGCGGCGCGGCAGCGTCAGCGTGCGCTGTTCGAACAACGCATAGCCGCGCTCGGCCTTGCTGCGGTCGTCGGGCAGCACGGCCACTGCATCGGCAAGCCGTCGCGCAAAGGCCAGCAGGCATGCCGGGGAACCGTTACGCAGTTCCAGTTCGATCTCGGTGATCGACTCCTTGCGGTCACCGGCGACGATTTCGCCGCGGTCGATGGCGACCTCGATTTCGCACCCGGCCGCGGGCTGCGCAATCCAGATCTCGCGACGGAAGTGCGTGGTGAATACCGGCACGAGGCGGTCGCGGCGGCGTTCGAGCAGGCGTCGGATCGCCGCATCGCCGATGGCGGCGAAGTCGAAATCGCCGCGATGCGGCTGCTCCCATTCGTTGCGCGATGAAAGGCCGGCGGTGACGACGCCGGTGCATTTGACCGTTTGCAGCAGGCGGCGCCCGTGCTTGCGTACGCGCAAGCCGACCCGCCTGCGCAGGAGGTGCAGGCCGGGCGTGTCGAAATAGGTGTTGTGCAGCGTCGCGGCGCCGCCCCGGCGTGCCGATGCGGCCGCCAGAAACGCGCGCAGGGCCGGTATCGAGCCGGCAGCGATTGCGAGCTTGAGTTCGACTTCCAGGGGATTCAAGCGGATCTCTCGGTTGGCATCATGCAAGCCGGTGATTCTACTTGGATCTTCCGCGCCGGCAGGCGCCGCGGGCAGGGCGGTCGATGACAGTGAAATGAATTTTTCGTGACACTGTCACATTGCGGCCCGTCCGCGGTGGCTACTCGCCGTCGGCCAGCTCGGCGGTGATCGAGGCCTTCAGTACCGATTGCGGCATGCCGGCGCGCATGCGGGTGGTGATCCACCACAGGGCGCCCTTTTTGACCGAGAGGTCGGTGGGCTTGCCGGTGAGCAGGAACGAGGCTGTCTGGCCGAGGGTCGGCTGGTGCCCGACGATCAGCACCGCGCCACCGGCACCCGGCCAGCCCGCGGCTTCGAGCAGCGTGCGATGGTCGCCTGTCAGCCCGACTGCGGGTGCGGTTTCGAATTCGCGGGTGAAACAGCGGGCGGTCTGCTGCGCGCGCCTGGCCGGGCTGACGAGAATGCGCAGGCCCTTGGGTTTGCGCTCGGACAGCCATTGCGCGATCGCCTCGGCCTGGCGGTGGCCCCGCGGCGTCAGTTCGCGCAGTTCGTCCGGCGTGCCATCCACGGCTTCAGCATGGCGCCACAGCAGCAGGTCCATGTTCGGGCTCCTTCGGGAATCGAGGCGGATTGTGCGCCAATCCGCCTCTTGCGCAAACCCGCGCCAGCTGTGACTGTAAAGAAAAAGGGGCGGCTTGCGCCGCCCCCGTGCTCTCCCTGAGCTGCTGCCTACTTCGTGTAGTAACCGACCGCAACCAGGTATTTGTCGACCTTCTGCACGACGCTGTGCTTGGTTTCGACCTTGTTGGTGACCGGGTTGCGCCAGACGTAGCCGATTTCACCGGTGCCCTTGACCTTGGCCAAGTTGATCATCTGCTGGATGATCGGCTTGCCCTGCGCGTCGCGCAATTCCGACGACTCCTTGCCGACCAGGCTCGGTGTCGCGCCGTGGGCGTAGAACTTCGCGTCGTCAAGGCCGACCGCGAAGACGTAGAGGTCGTCCACCACGAAGCGACCCTTCGGGTCGTTGAACTGCGCGAAGGCCGCGTCGCCGTCCCTCTTCAGCGCAGCGACGGCCTGATCGAGCATGCCGCGCGCTTCCTCGGGCGAACTGCGCGGCAGGTAATAGCCCGCGGCGATGATTTTGTCGTCTACTTTGCGGAACAGCGTGGTCTTCGGTTCCACCTTGCCGTCGACCTTGTTGAGCCAGCGGTAATCCACCATGCCGGCACCCTGCTTGCGCGCGGCCTCGATCAGGTCGCGCATGAAGGGCTTGCCCGCCGCGTCGCGCAGATTGGTCACGTCCTGCCCGATCAGCATCGCGGACGATCCGCCGCTGGCCACCATCTTGCCGGCGGCGCTGACGACGAAGATGTAGTACTCGCCATCCACGAATTCGCCGCCGCGATTGCTGAATTCGGCCAGCGCCGCGTCGCCCTTTTCCTTGTAGCGGGCCACTGCACGGTCGAGCAGGGCCTGCGCCTGTTTGGCTTCCGAGCGTTCGCTGGTATTCACGTGGCGCGGCGCATCGGCAGCGAAGGCCGGCAGTTGCCACGCCGAAACGCCGAGCAGGGCGGCGGCGAGGATTCCCGGGCGGATGGATTTCATGAGGTTTCTCCAGAATGAAAAAGCTTGAACTGTCAGGGATTCTAGCGAGTCGAGCGGGGCGCGCCCATTGCGCCAGATCAAGGTTGCGGCCGTTCGGGGCAGGGAAGCGGATTCCGATTGGGTATAGTATGCACCTCGTCATGCATGGGTGACGCCTGCCGTTACAAGAACAGAGGAGAACGCAGATGGATCGACGTGAAATGCTTGCCGGCGCCGGGCTGCTCGCGGTTGCGGGGGTTGCGCTGGCGGCGGAGGACCATTCCCACCACCACCACGGTGGCGGCAAGTACGCCGCGCTGGCCGGCACCAGCGCGGATTGCCTGCGCATCGGCCAGACCTGCCTCGCACATTGCCACGTGCTGCTCGGGCAGGGCGACAAGGAGATGGGCGCCTGCGCTGCCAGCGTCACCCAGATGCTTGCGGCGTGCGATGCGCTGATGAAGCTTTCGGCCGCGGATTCGCGCTTCACGCCGAAGATGGCAGCGGTGGCCCTGGCGATCTGCGAGGATTGCGAAAAGGAATGCCGCAAGCACGAGAAGAAGCACAAGGAATGCAAGGATTGCGCTGAGGCCTGTGTCGCCTGCGCCAGGGAATGCAAGAAGGCCGTCTGAGCGGCCGATTCTGTCCCGGCTGCGGCGCAAAGCTTGCGGTCACCGCAGCCTCCCCGTAAAGTCCGCCACCAAGGCTGTTACCGCGGCGCCCGCCGCGGCAGCCCTCCGGTATCCGCGTCAGGCCCGGCTCCATGCAGGCGGCGTGGTATTTCATTTGGCGAGCCTCGTTCAGAGAGTGACTCGCAGCAGTCGAGGAGTATCCGATGGATCGGCGTGACTTTCTTCAGGCCGCAGCCCTTGCGCTGCCGGCCGCAAGCCTTTTTCCTGCAACATCGCGTGCGCAATCTGCCGGCACGGCTTCCGCCGGTTGGCGCATCTTCGAAACCACCACCCGCGTCGAGGTGCAAAAGCCTGCCGGCACCACGCGCGTCTGGCTGCCGCTTCCGCTGGCGGACGATACCGACTACCAGAAGTCGCTCGGCAACACCTGGGATGCCGGGGCCGGCAAGGCGGGTTTCGTGCGCGACGCCAAATACGGCGCGGGCATCGTGTCGGCGGAATTCCCCGAGGGCGTCGCCCCGGTGCTGACGCTCACCAGCCGTTTCGCCGCGCGCGACCGCAGCCTCGACCTCGCGCGGGCCGGCAATCCGCAGCCCTTGTCCAAGGCCGAATTCGCGCTGTATACCGAAGCCACCGAGTTGCTGCCGACCGACGGCGTGGTGCGCGACACCGCGCGCGAGATCACCAAGGGCGCAAGGGGCGAGGTCGAAAAGGCCCGCGCCATCTACGAATGGATCGTTGAAAACACGTTCCGCGACCCGAAAACGCGCGGCTGCGGCGTCGGCGACATCCGCTTCATGCTCGAATCGCGCAACCTCTCGGGCAAGTGCGCCGATCTCAATGCGCTGTTCGTCGGGTTGGCGCGCTCGGTCGGCGTCGCGGCGCGCGACGTGTATGGCGTGCGCGTGGCCGATTCGGCACGCGGGTTCAAGAGCCTCGGCAAGGCCGGCGACATCACCAAGGCGCAGCACTGCCGCGCCGAGTTCTGGTCGCCGGCGCATGGCTGGGTGCCGGTCGATCCGGCCGACGTGCGCAAGGTGGTGCTCGAAGAGAAGCCCGGCCTCACGCTGGCCGATGACGCGCCGTCCCGCGCGCGGCAGATGCTGTTCGGCAACTGGGAGATGAACTGGCTCGCCTACAACTATGCGCACGACCTCACGCTGCCCGGCGGCAAGGGCAAGGTCGGCTTCTTCATGTATCCCTGCGGCGAAACGGCGGAAGGCAAGCTCGACAGCCTCGACCCCGCGACCTTCAGATACACGATCGGTTCACGCGAGATCGTGCTGGCCTGATCCCTTCCCCCGGGCCGGCGAGGGGCGGCCTGCGGGGCGCATGGATGCGAGCCCTCCGGGCGGCCTGCCTCGAGAGGCAGGCATCATGCGCCTCCTGGGGCGGCATGGCCCAACAGGTCCGCTGCATGCGCCTTGCGGCGGTATGCCCCAGCAAATCATCGAGGCGTCGCGTGCCTCAGTTGAAGCGGCAGCCGCCCGGCCCGTCCGGGTGGCCGCAACTGCCGCAGGGGCCGGGCAGGTCGCGTGCCGGCGCGGCAGCGTCGCTCATCGCCGCGAAGGTCGAGAGCTTCTTGCGCAGGTCGGTGCTGTGGCAGCCGGGGCAGGCTGGCGCAGGGCCGCTGCTGCGTACCAGCTGCTCGAAATCCTTGCCGCAGGCGGAACACGTGTATTCGTAGATTGGCATGTCGCTATCCTCGTTTGGCGAGCCGCGCCTGCGGTGCCGGTGCGGCGGCGGAAAGCCCTCGAAATGGCGGACGGATCGACCGCCGCTTGCCCCGGATGTTGCCGCGTCGGCGATCCGACGTCCACTCGGAACGCTCGGCGGCGCCGCAGGCCGGCGCACTGCCCTTGGCCAAGGCCGAGGGGCCGGGGCGGGCAATGCCCCGCGCCCGGCGCTGCAATTCGCGGCGAACTTCTTACGGCTCCAGCTGGGCCGTCGCGTTGTACTCGGTCGAGTAGTCGAGGAATTGGAACTCCTGCCGGCCGATGTATTCCTGCGGGTTGCCGTTCACCTCGTGCAGCGACGCATCCAGAACGTACACCCGGCCGCCGATGTTGGCGAGCAGGAAGAAATGCGTCCGCGTCATCGACGACGCCGCGCCCCGCGTGCCGCGCACCACCACATGGTGGTCGCGCCCCATCCGGCGCACCACTTCGCTCAATTGCGACAGCCCGGCGCGTTGCCACGTTGCCGTGATGCTGTAATTCTCGACGGAATACGGCGATACTTCACGCGCATCCTGACCACCCAGATAATCATGCAACGCATCGGCTGCCCCCGGACAACCGCCGATCGGCTCCGACGGATAAATCTGCCGCAGCACGGCCTGGCCGCCCGGTGTCAGAAGTTCATCGTATCGACTCATTTCGCCTTCCCGCCTTTCCCGAAAAACCTCCCTCTTCCACTTTCAGGCTAGCACGCCGGTAGCGATCCGGCCGGCGGGAAACCGGTGCGCGCGATCGAATGAAGGCCGCATTCGCACGGCCGTGCGATCGATGCCATTCGGCTTTCGCCCGGCTGGTCAAGCCGCTCGATCCCGGCTGCTATTGCACGCCTCAGGTCGAGGCGCGGCTGCACGAGGATCGTCCGGGTGCCCGCCACGGCGCAGTGCGAGGTTGGCTTGCCCGGGTCGGCGTCGTCACGCCGGCGTGGCCGGATCGCGCTCGTTGTCCGAGGCCAGCAGCCTGGTCGCGATCGCGCGCAGCGTCGCCGCCTGGCGCGTGTCGCCGCGCACCACCCAGACGACGAACGCGAACTGGCCGAAAAAGGCGATTGCCATCGCGATCACGTCGCGATTCACCGCGCCGTAAATCGCGAATGCGAGCGGCGTCGCCAGCACCGAAAGATAAAAACCGATGCGGCTGCGCTGCCGCTCGCCGGCAAAACGGTGCAACAAGGCGATCTCTTCGGATGACAGGTCGATCATGGTTTCACCGTTCCTTGCCGGTGGTGCGTCGCGCGACGCGGGCAGGGCTTCATCGATCCGCCGCAATCACGGAATGCGCGGCAACTTGACCAGCTTCGCATTCCACGCATCGATCTCGGCCCGGTTGTCGATGCCGGTCACGGTGATGCTCACCAGCCAGCCCTTGCGCTCGTAGGAGAGCGACGGAAAGGGCGACACGTCCGCCTTGGGAATGGTGTGCACCGCCTTGTCCGGATCGTTGGCCACTGCCTTCCAGCCGGTGCCCGGCGGGTTGGCCATCTTGCGCCACATCTCGGCCGACGGTGCCGGATTCGGGCCCGCGTCGACCCACAACTTGACGTTGCCCTTGCCCTCGGCATCGTAGCGGCAGCCCTTGCCGATCATGGCGTTCTCCGGCACGCCAGCCTTGAAGCTGCGGCCCAGTTGCGCGGACAGCTGGCCCGCGTCGAACGGGCACTGCGGCGGATTGGTCTGTGCGGCAGCATGCTGGGTGCCGTACAGAGCCAGCAGTGCAAGAAGAACCGAACGCATCGAAACGCTCCTGTCATGGGGATGGAAAATCGGGCCACCCGGTGAAAGGTCGGTCGGCATCCGGGGCGGAAGGATAGCGCAGGGTCGAGGCTGGCGGAAATCGTTCCCGGGCCTCCGCCCGCTTCGGCTCATTCGCGCGTCAGTTTGAGGTCGAGCAGCTCGCCGCGGCTGTTCAGGTGCAGGTAATGGCGTCCGCCCCCGGAATCGAAGTTCGCCGACAGGGCGCGCCCGCGGCAGTACTGGTCTTCGGCCACGACATCGAAGCGATCATTCACGATGCGCCAGGCACCCTGCACCTCGTCGCGCATCGTCATGCGCACGCCGTAGCGACCCGGCTGCAGCGAACCCAGCGGGATGAAGTAACGCCCGCTGCGCGCATCGCGCCAGTGCGCAAGCGCGGCCGCATCCGAGCGCCAGTCGAAGCCGGCTACCGCATCGATCGGATAGACCCGGCACGCCGATTTGGTGAAACGCAGCAACTCGAACAATTCGTCGATCTGCCCGTCGGCCACCTCGCCGGCATAACGGCGCACATGGTTTGCCGCGCCCGCGGCACCGTGCTGGAAACTCAGCCGGCCGCTGCATTCGCCCTCGTGGCAACTGGCGCAGACGGTGTTGAACCGGACCACGCCCCAAGGCGAAACCTCGATGGCCGCTGCCGGGCCGGCCAGCAGCGCAGCAGCCAACAGGGTGCGCAGTCGCTTCATGTGTGACGGAGTGGTTCTCGGGCGATCAGGGGGTCAAGGCGGCGCGGGCGGGCCTTCCGCCCTGAATGCGTCGTGAAAGCATACCGTGCCCCGTGGATACCGGCCGTCGAACGACAGGGCGAAGAACGCCTCGGGCGGCACGCCCGGCAGCGCCAGCCCTGCAACATTGCGAAAGCCGAAGCGCGGGTAGTACTGCGGATGCCCGACCAGGCAGCAGCCTCGCGCGCCGAGCGACTTCAGGCGCGACAGACCAGTCTGGATCAGTGTGGTGCCGATGCCCGCGCGCTGGTGCGACGGCAGCACCGACACCGGGCCGAGGCCGAACCAGCCTGCGCTGCCATCCGGCATGCCCAACGGCGAGAACGCGATGTGCCCGACGATGCGGCCTTCCAACTCCGCGACCAATGATACGGTCAACGCGCCGGCCGCACGCAAGGCCGCGACGACGTAGTGCTCGGTATGTTGGCTGATGGCGAGGTTGGCGAACGCGGCGATGGTGAGGTCGGAGATGGCGTCGAGGTCGCGGGGTGTTTCGTCGCGTATCTGGATGTCTGTCATGAGTTCGCGTCGTATTTTTCCTTGCCGTGTCTGCGTCCTGTCGGGACGGATTCTGACGTTGGACTCGTTGGTCTTCACGGTACGCCGGCAACGACGCCGACGGTTTGCAGGAGCGGATGCGGCGTCGGCGAATTGCCGCGATATTGCCTTGGCAGGCCGGCGGCATCTACAGCGCGTTGTGAAAACTCGCTAGTCTTCAATTGTCGCGGCGCTGGGGGGCGCATGGACAGGCAATTCCGGCAGGGCATGCGCCGGGTAGCCCATGGAGCGGCGCTCTCAGGCCGGCCGTGCCGCAAGTGAAGCAGGGGCGGGGATTGCAGCCGGGTGGCGGGTGGCGTCCGTTTCGCCGGTCAGGTGGGCGATGGAATTGGCGTAGTAGGCCAGGGTCGCGCGTTCGTCGGGGTTGGCGCTGAACCGCGCGTCGCGTTCGATGGCGATGCGGCGCAGAGTGAGCATGCGCAGGCCGACGCCAATGGCGTAGTCGAGGTCGCTGCGCGGGATGTAGACGTGCGCGCCTTTCTCTTCGGCGCGGGCGATGCGTTCATGCACGGCCGACTTGAGTTCGAGTTCGTCGAGCGGGCGTGCGGCGCCGAGCAGCACGCTGGCGACCAGCGGTACCGGCAGCACCGGCACGACTTCGCCGATCTCGTGCATCAGTTTCTTGCCGACTTCGGCCACGGCGGCGTGGCGCGTGGCGTCGTCGAGGGTGCGGAAGTCGAGTGCGTGTTCGCGCACGTAGTCGCGCATCGAGATCGGCCGGCCGAAGTTCACGCAGGCGTAGCCCATCCGGTACCAGCGCCCGCGCAGCAGGTTGACGAACTGCTTGCTGACGAAGCCGGCGGTGGTGGCGATCACGTGGGCCAGGCCGTGATGCGCGCGCTCGGCGGCGAGCTTGCCGAGCTGGGTGCGGTCTTCGAGCACGCGGTCGTAGTTGATGCCGACCGGAATGAATACGATGTCGCGCTCGGCCTGCGGGTCGAATGCGCGCAGCATGTAGTCGAGCAGGCCGAGCTTGGGCGGGCGCAGCCTGCCGTCGAGCGTGAGGCCGCCTTCGGGGTAGATGGCCTGCGGCACGCCGCCTTCGGTGGCCATCTGCACGTAGCGCTGCAGCACGGTGCGGTAGAGCGGGTCGCCCGAGTTGCGATGGACGAAGTAGGCGCCCATGGCGCGGATCAGCGATTGCAGCGGCCACACGCGCGCCCATTCGCCGACGGCATAGCTCAGCGCCACGCGCTCGGCGGCGAGGAAGGCGACCAGCACGTAATCCATGTTGCTGCGGTGGTTCATGACGAACACCACGGTCGACTTCGGGTTGATCGCGCGCAGCGAATCGGCGTCGGTATAGCCCAGGCGCACGCGGTAGAGGAACTGCGCGCTGCGCTTGGCGAGCCAGTAACCGACGCGGAAATAGAGGTAGGCGTTGAATGCCGGCACGATCTCGCGCGCGTAGAAGTCGGCGCGCTGCCGCGCGAGCTTGAGCGGCACGTTCTTTTCGGCGGCGTGGGCTTCGGCGGCGGCCTGCACCTTCGGATCGTGGAACAGGCGCTCGATCAGCGCGCGGCGGCGCGTGAGCTTGAAGGCCGGCAGCTCTATGTTGAAGCGCACGTTGATTTCGCGGATCACGCGGTCGACCTTGCGCCGCAGGTACCAGCGCACGCTGGGAAGCAACAGCCATTCGAGCGCTGCGGCGGCGGCGAGTGCGACCAGGATGACGAGCAGCCAGAGCGGAACGGCGACCGTCTGGCTCATCGGAACGGAGTCGGAAGGCGCCCGGTGCAGACGCGGTTGGCGCGCTGCGAATCCCGGGCGCCGGCGGTCAGAATGCCTCCACGGTGCGCAGTCCGGCCTTTCGGCGCCGATCGACGCGGCGGCGGCGTTCCGGCTCGTCGGCCAGTTCGCGCGGCTGGCGGCTGGCAAACGGGCTGCGCCGTTCGCCCGTGCGGCGATCCTCGAAATGCACGTAGGCGCAGCGGCAGGTCAGCGCGGTGCAGCCGGGCAGCGGAATCGGCGGCGCCATGCCAGACAGGAATCGCTTGCCCGAAACAGCCTGGGCCGAGGCACAGGGCTTCCCGCGGGAACGTACCTCGACACAGTGGTAGGTGCCGCCGGCGCGTGCCAGCTTCACCAGTTCCCGGTTGGCGCGCCGTTCGCGCCATTGCCAGAGCAGGAAGGCAGCGAGCAGGAGCACGATGCCGAACGCGAGAAAGATGTCTCGATCCATGTTATCGACCTCCGACCACTGGCAGCACGGGCGGCTGCCTGACTGCAGTCTAGCGCAAGGCGGGCGGCTTGCGAATCAGCCGGGATTCGGGCCAGGTTTCAGGCCGGGATTCGGGTCTCGATGCAGGCCATGATTCAGCGAAGCGCGCCGGGAAAGTAGGTCGCCGTCAGGCTCTTGTCGTGGATCGGGCAGGCGCCGTCGCCGCCCGTCTTGCCGTAGCGGCGCCAGTCGCGCACCCAGAAGATGTCGTCCGAGAGTTCGCGCAGGCCGATGGTTTCGCGGTCGCCGATCAGCACGCCCTGCACGCGCAGGCCAAGGTTGTCGCGTGCGCCACGCACGCGCGCGGCAATGGCGGGCGGGGCGCCGAACTCGCCGTCCGAGGCGATCACCAGGTCGGCGAACTGCCAGGCGGCGTCTTCGAGGCGGGCGAGCGCACGCTCCATCGGCTCGCTGATGTCGGTGCCGCCGTTATAGCTTTTCGTCATGAAGCCGAGCAGCGCGTCGATGCCGCTCACGTCGAGCGACAGTTCGCGTTCCATGATTTCCCCGGGGCCGCTGAAGGCGTAGAGGTAGCACGGCCGCTTCTGCGCGTGGGCGAGGCGCATCGCCTCCAGCACCAGCGCCTTGGCCACCAGCTCGGCCGCGCCCTGCATCGAGCCGGAGGTGTCGACGCACAGGATCATCGGCCCCATTTCGAGCTTGCGCTCCGGCTGCGGGCGCGTGGTCGGGCGCCAGGTTTCGCGCTGCACGGCCACCGGTTCTCGCAGGGTGTCGTTGTCCTCGTAGGTGAGCAGGGTTCGCTCGGCGTGGCGCGCGAACCAGATCAGCCGCAGGCGCGGGTGCGGCAGCAGCACCGCCTCGGAGGGCAGCATGCGGCTGACGCGGCCGGAGCGCTCGATGCCGCGCGTCTGCGCCGGCAGGTCGGGCACCTGGATGTCGCGCCATTCGGTGACGGTGGTGGTGACCGATTCCATCACCTGCACTTCGGGCGCGCTCGACAGGTCGGGGATGTCGGTCTGCTTCGCGCGGCCGAGCTTCTGCACCATCGCGCGCAGTTCGGGCATGGTTTCGAGCTTCCGGCGTATCTCGACGAGGTCCTGCCATGCGCCCGAGCGCAGCAGGCCGCGCGTGAGGTCCCAGCGGTTGAACTTGACCAGGTCCCCGATGTCGCCGAACACGAACAGCATGTCGCGCAGTTCGTGCGCTGTCGGTTCCCATTCGTCATGGAAGCCCTGTGCCACCTTGCGCGCGGCGGACTCTTCGTCCATGAATTCGCGGTAGTCGATGATGCGGTCGGTGTGCCACAGCATGGTGCGCAGCACCTGGTCGGCGATGTCCTCGTGGTGCTCGCACAGCGCCGGCAGGCCAAGTTGCTCGACCGAGGCGAGCAGCAGCGGCAGCACGCTGCCGACCGGCCATTCACAGTGCGCCGGCATCCGTCCGGCGATCAGTTCGACACGCAGCGTGAGCAGTGCGTCTAGCCGTGGCGCGAGCCGGCCGAGGCTGTTGACGATGCCGGTGTACCAGAGCCCGCGCGGCAGCGCGTCGAGCGCGGTCAGCGGCGCATCGAGCGCGGCAGGGTCGAACGGCAGGGCGGCGTGCCTGGCCATGCTGACCGTCGCGCTCAGTCGAGCGCCAGCGGCTCGGGCAGCACGCCGTTGTCGACCTCAGGCGCCGATCGC
>WBZT01001447.1_pt1 | contig 17400 bp, 18 predicted proteins | sample 5204241 | NCBI WGS metagenome assembly WBZT01 (sample SAMN12344358, study PRJNA552823) | activated sludge metagenome | biome: Activated sludge suspended growth; feature: Nitrification reactor; material: Wastewater; isolation source: activated sludge from nitrification reactor of wastewater...
GTGCGGCTCCAAAAGCTTCCATGTTTCATCGGCTATATCGTGGCGACGGTGGACGGGAACTGCACTTTTCATGGAACCTTCCTTTGTTGGCTCCATGATTCTCTCATACCCTTCATCTCGTGACTACAGTATCTAGAACAAAGCGATTCGAACCATTGGACCGGCGTTGTTGCATAAATCCGAACGATCTCCATGTTAGGGGGATCGTTCGGATTTATGCAACAACGCCCGTGATAACCATCGGTCGAGGTACCTTTGCGTGTCTTTCTAGCCGAGCTGTTCGGGGTGGCGAAAAATCAGGTCACCTGGCTGGAGAAACCGGCAGGGACAAGCGCTGGCGCGTCGTTGTGCCCAAGCAATTACCGCCAAGCGTCGAAAGCTCATAAAAATCGCTCCGCCCCCGATCCCACCGTGGTCGGTGCGCGCCGAGCGGCTCACGGCCCCGACCGGGCAAGCAACTTCAAACGCTTAACATCTTCTTGATCTCTTCCACCGACAATACCTTGCCCACGCTCTTGACTTCGCCGTCCACCGCCAGCGCCGGCGTGGTCATCACCCCGGCATCGATGATGGCGTTGATGTCGGTAATTTTCTCCAACTCATACTCCAAGCCCAGTGCCTGAGCGGCATCGCTGGCATGCTGACCGAGAGTGGCGCATTTCGCACAACCACTACCAAGAATTTGCAATTTCATCATGATTCTGACTCCCCTATGGATAGAACGTACCGAACAGCACGCCGGAGAGAGTCGCCATAACCACCACCAGCGCGCAATAAACCAAGGTCTTTTGAGTGCCGAGAATGCCGCGAATCACCAGCATGTTCGGCAAGGATAGCGCCGGTCCCGCCAGCAGCAACGCCAGCGCCGGTCCCTTACCCATGCCGGCGCCGAGCAGCGCTTGCACGATGGGCACTTCGGTCAAGGTCGCGAAGTACATGAATGCCCCGACCAGCGCGGCCAGCACATTGGCCACCAGCGAATTGCCACCCACCGCCGCGCCCACCCATTCGGACGGGATGATGCCCTCATGGCCGGGGCGCCCCAGCAGAAATCCCGCCAGCAGCACGCCGCCCAGCAACAGCGGCAAGATCAGTTTGGCGAAACTCCAGGTTTGACCCAGCCATTCCTCGCCATCGCCGGCTTGCGTCGCGGCGGCCAAGGTCAAACCGATCAAACCGGCGCTGAACGCCAGTTCGGGATGTCGTGGACTCAGTATCGACAAGAGGGCGACGACGACGGCGGTCGCGGCCAACGGCGGCCAGCGCCACCGCCAGCGCCAGACCAGCAATCCGGCCAGGCCCAGACCCGCCAGCGCGGTCAGCGGCCACTTCCAGGCGAAGATCGCGTGCCACACCGCGCTGTCTTCGGCACTAGCGGGCGCCCAGTTGGCGAACACCAACACCGCCACCTGCAAGGCGAAAAACGTGGCGGTGTCGCCCAGCGGTCGGCCTTGGTCAGTGCCTAGTGCAAACCCTTGCTGATTCGCCGCCCGCGTTTGCTCCTCGCGGCGGTAAATCCAGTGCATGATCAACCCGATCACCAGCGCGAAACTCACCGCGCCCACGGCCCGCGCCACGCCCAGTTCCACGCCGAGAATCTTGGCGGTGAGCACGATGGCCAGCACGTTGATCGCGGGGCCGGAATAGAGAAACGCAATGGCTGGGCCGAGTCCCGCGCCGCGCCGATAGATGCCGCCGAACAAGGGCAGCACGGTGCAGGAGCATACCGCCAAGATCGAGCCGGACACCGAGGCCACCCCATAGGCGGCGACCTTGTGGGCGGCGGGGCCGAGATATTTCATGACGGCGTTCTGGCTGATGAACACCGCGATGGCTCCGGCAATGAAGAAGGCCGGCACCAGGCAGAGCATCACATGCTCGCGGGCATACCAATTCAGCAGCGCCAATCCTTCCAGAATGGCGTTGTCGAATCGAGCCGTGCCCACCGGCATGAAAAAGACCAGTAGGAACACGGTGATGATGCCACACAGCCATTTGAATTCGACCGGATAGTCGCGCAGCGCGGTACGCAATCGGTTCGCGGCACCGGCGAACGCGCTCGTCGACGCGGGAACGGTGGACAGCGTCGTCATGGCGGGATTCCTCGTTCAGGCCGCGCAGCGACGCTGGGGGCGGTTGGGCATGTCCGCCAGCGCGGCACGGTCGGTGGAAAACGGGGTTTGCTCGGCCAGCGCTCGCTGGCAGGTCGACAGAACCTCGTGCATCCAGGCGGGGAGGTCGGGGTGCAGGCGGTAGTAAATCCACTGCGCTTCGCGGCGGTCGAGGATGAAACCGGCCGCCCGCAGCGCTGCCAGATGCCGCGAGACCTTGGGTTGGATTTCACCCAGAGCGTGCGTCATCTCGCAGACACAGACTTCCTCTTCCGCCACCATCAGCATCAGGCAGCGCAGTCGAGTGGTGTCGGCCAGGGCTTGGAAAAAGCGATGAGCATGAGGCATGAGGCTTTTAATCAGCATATTCGTATATCCATATATATAACGATCCAGAGTAATTGCAAGGGCCGGCAGAGTTGGCGCCACTCGGATGGTGGCGCCTCGATCGGCGGTTACGGTAACAGAGTGCCGATACGGTCCATCTCGGCCTTCAGACGGGCACGTTCATTCTGCAATTCAGCCAGCGGCGGCAGTGCAAAAAAAGCTTCGATGCGGGTGCGCAGTATCCGATAGGCGCGCAGGAAAGCCGCATCGATCTCCGCATCGCTGCCGGTGGCGTGGGCCGGGTCGTCCACGCCCCAGTGCGTTCGGAGCACCGGCCCCAGATACGCCGGGCAGGTTTCGCCCGCCGCGCTGGCGCAGACCGTAATCACGATGTCGGGCGTGACGGGCAGATCGTCCCAGGATTTGCTGCGATAGCCCTCGGTCGAGATGCCCTCGCGCACCAGTAGGGCCAGCGAACGTGGGTGGATTTGGCCGGTCGGATGGCTGCCGGCGCTCAGCGCCTTCCAACCTGGTGGCGCCAGATGATTGAAGGTGGCTTCGCCCAGAATCGAGCGGCAGGAATTACCAGTGCAGAGAAACAGGACGTTCATGATGCAGCCTTTTAGGTCGAGTTGGGGAGCATGGCGGTGGCTGAACGAAGGTGATGGGATGACCTGTCAGCCGCACTGGAACCGCCAAAAGCAGTTAAACGATCTCCGTTGCCGGCTGGTTCGAGCTCCGCTCGTACCACGCGCGGCTGCGATTGACGATCCCGGCGACGATCAGCATCACCGGCACTTCGATGAGGACCCCCACCACAGTGGCCAGCGCCGCGCCGGATTCGAAGCCGAACAGCGCAATGGCCGCCGCCACCGCCAACTCGAAGAAATTGCTGGCGCCGATCAGGGCCGAGGGACCGGCCACGCAATGTGGCGATCCGACCTGGCGGTTGAGCCAGTAGGCCAGCCCGGCGTTGAAGAACACCTGGAACAGGATCGGAATCGCCAGCAGCAGGATCACCAGCGGTTGCTTCACGATCTGCTCGCCCTGGAAGCCGAACAGCAACACCAAGGTGGTCAGCAGCGCGATCAGCGAGGTTGGGCCAAGCACGTCGAGCAGGCGCGTCAGTCCCGCTGGACCCTGGGATTTCAGGACCGTGCCACGCACGACTTGGGCGATGATCAGGGGAATCGCGATGTACAGCACCACCGACAGAAACAGAGTGTCCCATGGCACGACGATCGAGGTTATGCCTAGCAGCAGGCCGACGATGGGACCGAAAGCGAACACCATGATGATGTCGTTGAGTGCCACTTGGCTCAGGGTAAAATGTGGCTCGCCCCTCGTCAGATTGCTCCATACGAACACCATCGCGGTGCAGGGCGCGGCGGCCAGCAGGATCAAGCCGGCGATGTAGGATTCGATCCGATCCGCCGGCAGCAGCGGCGCGAATAGCCCGCCGACGAATAGCCAGCCCAATAGCGCCATGGAAAACGGTTTGATGCCCCAATTGATCAGCAGGGTCACGCCGATTCCGCGCCAGTATTGGCCGACCTCACGCAGCGCGGCGAAGTCGATCTTGACCAGCATCGGGATGATCATCAGCCAGATCAGTACCGCCACCGGCAGGTTGACTTGGGCGATTTCCAACTTGCCGATGGCCTGGAACGCACCTGGCAAGAAGTGCCCCAGCGTGATACCGGTCACGATGCACAACGCCACCCATAGGGTCAGGTAACGCTCGAACACGCCGAGTCGGCTACCCTCCGCCTGTTGGGTGGTGACCTCGCAGGCCGCGCTCATTCATTCTTCTCCATACGGTTTTATCAATCTCGTCCAGCCCGCAACGTGGTTTTGCTCAGTGAACGGATGGCTGTTTGTAAATTTCATATTTTCATAATAATGAAAATTATAAATCGAATCAACTCCAACGAGTTGCTGAACCGAAAAACCATTGCTGGCGCGTGCGCTGCGAATCGGGTGAGTCATGTCGCGTGATGTCTTGTCTGAGAATTGCTCAATGGCGATCCTTGACAGCGTAGTGTTTGTTCCCAAGATGACGACATGATGAAAAAATCAGCCGTATTGGCCGCGCTCGGCGCGTTGGCCCAGGAAACGCGCCTGGATATTTTTCGCTATCTGGTGGAAGTGGGTTCCGTCGGCGTGCCGGCCGGACAGATCGGCGAACGCTTCGGTCTGCCGTTGCCGACCCTATCGTTTCATCTGAAAACGCTGCAACATGCCGGTTTGATCCAACGGGTTCGGCAAAGCCGCTCGCTGATTTATTCCGCCGACTTCGGCGCCATCAACGCCGTGCTGGGGTATCTGACCGAGAATTGCTGTGCCGGGCATCCGGAAATCTGTGCGATCCCGACCTGCGAAGAGGAAGTTACCAGGAGCGATCCGCCTGAGAAACAGTCATGAAGTTATTTAGTTACAACTGTTTGTCAATATTCCTTCCCTATGACGCGATGGTCCTGAGCGCCGATTCTCGCTCGGTTGCCGCTAAGCGTCGGGCCGATTAGACTAGATTTTTCATGACACTACCCCCTAAGGACGTTACCACAACGGTCAGGAGCTTATGCCGCATCACTTTCCCCCGGATTCCGTCGGTCTGGTCACGCCCCAGATCCTCCAGTTCGAAGAACCGCTGGCCCTGGATTGCGGCCGGTCCCTGGCGGAATACGAACTCGTCTATGAGACTTATGGCACGCTGAACGCCGATCACAGCAACGCCGTGCTGATTTGCCATGCCCTTTCCAGCGACCATCACGCCGCCGGTTGTCACGAGGGCACCGATCCGAACAAGCCGGGTTGGTGGGACAACTGCATCGGTCCCGGCAAGCCGTTCGATACCCGAGAATTCTTCGTGGTCTGCTGCAACAATCTGGGCGGCTGCAAGGGTTCCACCGGCCCCACCTCGATCAACCCGGAAAACCGCAAGCCCTACGGCCCGGACTTTCCCATCGTCACCGTCAAGGATTGGGTGCGCAGCCAGGCCCGTTTGGCCGACCGGCTCGGCATCGGGCAGTGGGCGGCGGTGATCGGCGGCAGTCTGGGCGGCATGCAGGCCATGCAATGGGCGATCAGCTATCCCGACCGGGTGCGTCATGTGCTGGTCATCGCCGCCGCGCCGCGCTTGTCGGCGCAGAACATCGCCTTCAACGAAGTGGCGCGCCAGGCGATCGTCTCCGATCCCGATTTTCATCATGGGCACTATTACGAATTCGGGGTGGTGCCGCGCCGCGGATTGATGATCGCCCGGATGCTCGGCCATATCACCTATCTGTCCGACGAAGGCATGCGCGCCAAATTCGGTCGCGAGCTGCGTGAAGGCACGCCCAACTTCAACTTCAATTTCGACACCGAATTCCAGGTGGAAAGCTATCTGCGTCATCAGGGCAAGGCCTTCGTCGACCGTTTCGACGCCAATACCTACCTGTTGATGACGAAAACGTTGGACTATTTCGATCCGGCGGCGAGCTTCGATCAGGATCTGTCGGCGGCTTTCCATCGAACGCAGGCTCGCTTCCTGGTGATTTCCTTTACCAGCGACTGGCGGTTCGCGCCGGCCCGTTCGCGCGAGATCGTGCGGGCACTGGTCCGGGCCGGTCGCGAGGTCAGCTACAGCGAAATTGCCTCGGAGTCTGGCCACGATGCTTTTCTGATGCCGATCCCGCTGTATCATGAAACACTGCGCGGCTACCTGAATCGGGTTGCCCGCGAGGTGAACGACCGAACCTCCGAATCTGCCCACGCCGCCGTGCCCGCCGCAACCGAGGTGAACGCCCATGCGGCCTGAACTGGAACTGATCAGCGAATGGATCCGTCCCGGTACGCGGGTGCTGGATTTGGGTTGCGGCGACGGTGCGCTGCTGGCCTATCTGCACGAGCGCCGGCAGGTCAGCGGCTACGGCCTGGAAATCGACAGCGCCAACATTGTCAAATGCATTCGGGCGGGGGTGAACGTGATTCACGCCGATCTGGAAGCGGGCCTGGAGGATTTCGGCGATAGCAGCTTCGACTATGTCATCATGACCCAGACTCTACAGGCCGTCCGGCACACCGAACGGTTGTTGGACGAAATGCTGCGGGTAGGCCGGCAAGGTATCGTGACCTTCCCCAATTTCGGTTTCTGGCGCGGCCGGTTGCAGGTCGCCCTGCATGGCTTGATGCCAGTCGGCAAGGCTTTGCCTTATCAGTGGTACGACACGCCCAACGTGCATCTGTTTACCATTCGCGATTTCGAGGCATTGTGTCGGCACAAGCGGATCGACATTTTGCAGCGCATGGTGCTGGACCACGCTCACCAACCTCGGTTGGGACCGCGCTTGTGGCCCAACCTGTTGGGTGAAATCGCCCTTTATCGGTTGGGTCGCGCCTGATGCGCCCGCCGGCCAACGTCAGGATCGGATTTCGGGGAGATTCAATGTTCGCAACCGCACTCGCAGTCCACCGCCTTCGGCGACAAGACCGACCCGCCCGCCGGCGTGGGTTCACCCTGATCGAAGTCATGGTCGTGGTGGTGATTCTCAGTATCCTGGCCGCTGTGGTGGTGCCTCGCATCATGGACAATCCCGACAAGGCGCGAGTGGTCAAGGCCAAGCAGGACATCCGGGTGATCAAAAATCAACTCGATTTGTACCGGCTGCACAATTTTCGCTATCCGACCACCGAACAGGGATTGGAAGCATTGGTGCAGAAGCCGGCCGAGGCCGCGCACTGGCAAGAGGGCGGTTATCTGGACAAACTGCCCAAGGACCCTTGGGGCAAACCCTATCAATACCTCAGTCCCGGTCAGCACGGCGACCTCGACATCTACTCGCTCGGCGCCGACGGCCAGCCGGGTGGCGAGGGCGTGGACGCCGATATCGGCAACTGGAACCTGGACGAATAGGCGTCTCGCCAACAGCGAGGCGGTGGGAGCCGAGTGTTACGATGCCAGCCGTGCGAATGACGTTGCCACCGCGCGGTTTCACCCTGCTCGAAGTTATGGTCGTGATGTTGCTGATCGGTATCATGACCGGGTTTGCCCTGCTGTCGGTGGGCGGTGGGCCGAAGGAGCGGTTAACGGAGGAAGGGCAACGGTTGGCAGCGCTGGTGGAACTGCACCAGCAGGAGGCTATCCTGCGCGGTGAGGTGCGCGGCATTCGCTTCACTCGCACCGGTTACGCGATTCTGAGCTTGAACGAACAAGGCGCGTGGCAGCTACCGGTCGCCGCAACCACCTTGGTTCAGCGCGAACTGCCCGAAGACATCGTTCTGGGGCTTTGGGTTGATGATCGGCCGGCGAAACTCGACGCCGGCGGCCAAGAACCCCAAGTATTGCTTCTGACCAGCGGCGAGGCCACCGAATTCGTCACGGTATTCGGTTTCGCCGACGACCAAGGACTGGATGCACCCTTGTACCGAGTTGCCGGTGACGCTTTGGGGCGGCTAACAGCGGGCGCGGTGGAGCGATGAAGCGCACGGCTGGTTTCACCCTGCTGGAAGTGCTGGTGGCGCTGGCGGTTTTGGCCATCGCCATGGGCGCGGTCATCGGCGCGACCACTCAAAGCGTCAACACCGTCGGCGTGCTGCGCGATCAAACTTTCGCCAGCTGGGTCGCCCTCAATAAAGTCAACGAACTGTTGCTCTCCCCCACCGCCTGGCCTGAGGAAGGCTCGCGTAAGGGCGAGACCGAACTCGCTAATCGCGTCTGGCGCTGGGAAGCTCGTTTCGATAAAACCGACGACCCCGACATGCGGCGCCTTGAAGTCACGGTGTGGGCCAGCGAAGGCGGGCCGACCTTTGGCAAGCTAGTGGCATTCAAAGGCCGGCCACCGAAAAAGCCCCCGGCGGATCAGACTCAGCCCGAGGATCAAACCCCCGAGCAAGCGAGTCCCACGACTGCGTCGCCAAAGGCGGTTACCCCATCATGAGGGTCGCGGCGCGCGGCTTTACCCTGCTGGAACTACTGGTCGCCCTGGCGGTGTTCGCCATCATGGCCATCGCCGCCTACGGCGGCTTGCGTAACGTCTTGTTCACCCGAGCCGTCGTGGAGGAACAAAGCCGCCGGCTGGCGGCGGTTCAATTGGCGGTTTACCGCATGGAACAGGACGTCGAGCAAACCCTGGCGCGCGGTATTCGCGACGAATACGGTGACCCACAGCCCGCCCTGCAGGGCGGAGCGTTGGCCAGCGACGCGCTGACCCTGACCCGCGCCGGTTGGGATAACCCGCTCGGCCAGTCGCGTGCGACGTTGCAACGGGTCGCCTACCGGCTGCGCGAGGGCCGGCTATGGCGGCTACACTGGCAAGTTTTGGACCGAGGGGGGCTGATCGAGCCGCGTGAGACCTTATTGTTGGACCGGGTGCAAGAACTCAAGGTACGGTTCTTGGATGCGGACGACGCTTGGCAAGACGATTGGCCACCGCCCGCCGCCAGTGACGATGGCGAAACCGGACGACGTGATTCCGTGGTCTTGCCCCGAGCGGTGGAAGTGAGTCTGACGCTGGAGGACTGGGGTGAAATCACCCGGTTGTTCCCCTTGGCCGGCTGATCCCGGCGTTAGAGCGGTCATGCCGCCGAGCAACCGTGTCGCGAGCACCGGCCCGCAAGCCGGCGTGGCGCTGATCACCGTGCTGCTGATCGTTTTCCTCGCCAGCGTCACCGCCACCAGTCTGGCCACCTTGCAGCAATTGGCGATCCGTCGTAGCGCCGTGCTCCAGCACCAACAGCAGGCTCGGCTGTACACGCTCGGCCTCGAACAGTGGGCGATGGTCATCTTGGCGCGTGACCGCCAGGATAACAAAACCGACCATCCGGGCGAGGAATGGGCCAATTTGCCGCTGACGCTGCCGGTCGAGGGCGGCGAGCTCTCCGGTCGGCTCAGCGACCTGCAAGGTTGTTTCAATCTCAACAACCTGTGGCAACCGGCACCGGGTGGACAATCACCCGACCCCGATGCGAACAATCGAGAGCGCCCCGCCGATGGAGGCAAGGAGCAGGAGACGGAATCGCAAACGGCGACGGAGGAGCCCACTGCGGAATCGTCAGCCGCCAATCCCAAGTCACCCGATAATCCCAAGCAACCGCAATCCAAACAAGGACAAATCGACCAACCGCAGGTACAAGCGCTGCAACGTCTGTTGGAAAGCCTCGAATTGAAACCAGAACTGACCCAGGCGATCGTCGATTGGATCGATCCTGATCGGGACCCGTTGTTTCCAGACGGGGCCGAGGACAGCGATTACACGGTAATGAATCCAGCGTACCTGGCCGCGAACCAGCCTTTCACCAGCGTCTCGGAACTGCGGCTGGTCAAGGGTGTGGACCGAGAAACTTACGATAAACTGGCCCCTTATGTCTGTGCCCTGCCGCCAGGCACCGCGTTGAACGTCAACACCGCGCCGGTACCGGTGCTGGCGGCGCTGAGCGACGACGGCGCGGACGCGGCCGAACTGAAACGCCTGCTGGAAACCAGACCCGATGAGGGGTATGACAAGGTGGACGATTTTCTGAACGCGACCAATCTGACCGTGAACGCGGAGCTGAAAGCCCAACTCGGTGTCGCCAGCCAGTATTTTCTATTACGGGCCGAGGCGCGAGTGGGCGACGGCCGAGCCATGCTATACAGTATGTTATTCCGCGACGAAGAAGGCGTCCGTGTCCTGCGGCGCGGTTTCGGCAACCAGGATTGAGACGACGTGCCTGCCCCACTCTGTTTTTTCCGATTCGTTTCCGCCGATGAGGCGGAATGGCTGCGTCCCGACGGCGAGGTCCAGCGCGGTCCGTTGGCCGACCTGTCCAGTCAGAGCGACGGCGCGCGCCAGATACTGGTCGCACCGAGCGAGGCGGTCACTTTGCATCGCTTGGCCCTACCCAGTCGCAAGCGTTCCACTTGGGCGCGTGCCGTGCCGTTCGCCCTGGAAGATTATCTGGTCGAGGATATCGAGACGCTGCACTTCGCGCTGGGTGGCGCGGTGGACAACGGCTATCTGCCGGTGGCGGTCGTCGATCGGACCTTGCTAAGCGCCTGGCTGGCAACTTGCGATCAAGCTGGCCTGACGCCGACCGTTGTCGTTCCAGACCCGCTGTTGCTGCCTTGGCAAAACGACGAGTGGAGCGTGCTGCTGGAAGCTCGGCGGGCGCTGGTGCGTACCGGACGCTGGGAAGGCTTTGCCACCGAGCGCGACAATCTGGCGCTGTTGCTTGCGCAGGCGCTGGCCGAAGCCGGCGAAACCAAGCCTCGACGCCTGCGCGTCTGGGGAGCTCCCGCAACCGAACTGGCTGAAACCGGAATCGAACTCAGCCCGGAAGACATACCCATCGAGCCGCTGGCGCTGTTCGCGTCCGGTTACCAGCCAGCCACCGTTCTGAACCTGCTGCAGGGTGGCTACAGCCGGCAAGCGCATTGGGGCCGCTGGCTGCGGCCATGGCGAGCGGCGGCGGTGTTGGCGGGAATGGCGCTGCTGGCGCAGATTGCCGGGCAGGCGTATGACCACTGGCGGTTGCAACGGGAGTTCACGGCGTTGCGGACCGAGATCGAACGGACCTTCAAGGACGCCTTGCCCGAGGCAACCCGGATCGTCAATCCCAAGGTCCAGATGGAAACTCGCCTGCGGGAGCTGGCGCCCAGCGGCGGCAGTGGTTTCCTGGAACTGCTCTACCAAGGCGCACAGCCACTGGCCCATTTTCCGAACGTCACTTTGCGTGGCCTCGGTTACCGCGACGGGCAATTGGACCTGGCGCTGGAAGGAGGCGACCCGGCGGTTCTGGATCGGCTCCGGCAACAATTCGACCGGCAACCGGGGCTGCGAATGGACATGCGCACCACCCAGCGGGAAGGCCAGATGGAGAGTAAGATCACGCTGAAAAGAGCGTCTTCATGAAAGCTTGGTGGGAAACCCTGAGCGCTCGCGAGCGCCTGTTGGTCATTGGGGGACTGGGGCTGACCCTGGCACTGCTGGGCTACGCGCTGGTGTGGGAGCCGTTTCGGATCAGTCATCGCCAGCTCCAGCAGCGCGTCGCCGAGCAGCGCGCCGATCTGATCTGGATGCGGCAGGCCGCGCGGGAGGTTAAACGTCTGAGCGGCAATGCCGGTACAAGATCCGCCAGCGACGGTCGTTCCCTGCTCACGCTGGTGGATCAGACCGCGCGGGCAGCGGGGCTGACAAGCGCACTGAAACGGGTTGCCCCCCAGGGCGAAGACAAGCTGAGCGCACAACTGGATGGAGTCGAGTTCGACAAACTGATCCCCTGGCTGGGGACGCTGGAGCACGACCACCGCATCGCCATCGTCAATTTGAGTATCGATCGCGCCAATGCCACCGGCCTGGTGAATGCTCGCGTCATCCTGCGGGAAACCCGGCCATGAAGGGTCTCTTGGGTTACGGCCTACTGGGTTTGCTGGCATTTTTGCTGTTTCTGTTGCTGCTGGCTCCGGCCGGTTTGGTGGTCGGTCTGTTCGACGAGCGATTGCCCGGCCTCAATGTGCAGGCGGTGGATGGAACCGTGCTCAAAGGTTCGGCCTGGGGCGTGAGCTGGCGCGATACGTCGATCAAGAGGTTGAACTGGAACTGGCAACCATTCACTTTGTTGGGTGGATGGCTGGAATTCAGGCTGGACACCGACGATCCTGACGCTAAACTGATGGGAAACGTCGCAATAAGATGGGACCGCCGACTGCGGTTTCGCGATTTTAGCGGCCGCCTGCCGCTGGCCAAACTGAGCGAATTGGCCGGCCAGTCCACACCGCCACTGCGGGGAGTGGTGGAATTCGACCTGCGGGAACTGAGCCTGAACGCCACCGGCCTGCCACAGTCGGCCACTGGTGTGGTTCATTTGTTAAACTTACGTGCCATGCTGGGCCAACCGTTGAATCTTGGCGATTTCGGGGTGCAACTGAGTCCGGCAACACCGGAAGGCATCCAGGGCATGGTCAGGGACAACAACGCGCCGCTGGACCTGGAAGGCATTCTGAACGTATCGCCCGACCGCCGTTATCGTTTCAGCGGGTCGGCTGCTGTCCGCGATGCCGGCAACCAGGCCCTGCGCCAGATGCTGAACCTACTGGGGCCGCCCGGTGGCGACGGTCGCTGGAAGCTGGACTTTTCGGGTACCCTGGCCAGGTAGGCCCCGCCGCCACGGGAGCGGTTTATTCCCCTTGATCCCGCAAGCACGCTCCAATCACGCGATCGCAAAGAAACAACCAGGGAGAAAACGTCGATGCAACCACGACTGCGCGGATTATTGGCCCTTCTGGCACTGCTGATGTTGGCTGCCTGCGCCACCGAACCAGCACCATCTCCGATCAGGCTTCCAGCCAGCGCGAGCAAGCCCCCCGATGCGGCGTTTCCGACGCCGCTGGAACTACAACCGCAGGTTGAATTCTGGAGCAAGGTCTATGGGGTTTGGGGGCGCAATCAGATCGCCTTGCACGACGACCGCTACATGGATGTCATCTACGGGGTGATTACCTTGCCTGGTCCAGTGGACGAAGGCCAAACTGCCGAGCAGAAGGAATTTGCCAAGGAGCACTATGAAACCTTGAAGGAGCTGTTGCGTCAGGTGGAGTTCAAGTCGGTGGCCAACATCCCGCTGACGCCGGCCGAGCAGTCCTTGGCGAATTACATCCGCAAAAGCAGTGGTGGACCCGGTGCCATCGTCGGTGCCAGTGAGCGGTTGCGTAGCCAGCGCGGCCTGCGCGAACGCTTTAAACGGGGCCTGGAAATCAGCGGTCGCTACGATGCGGCGTTCCGCGGCGTGTTCCGCGAGGCCGGATTGCCCGAGGACCTAGCCTATCTGCCGCACGTGGAGTCGTCTTTTCAGAACCATGCCGCTTCTTCGGTCGGGGCGGTGGGCATGTGGCAATTCATGCCGGGCACCGCGCGTCAATTCATGACGCTGGACGCGGCCGTGGACGAACGGCGCGATCCCGTGGCATCGGCGCAGGGTGCCTCTCGCTATCTGAAGGACGCCTACGACCGCTTGGGTAGTTGGCCGCTGGCGCTGACCTCGTACAATCACGGCGTCGGCGGCATGCGGCGCGCTCAGCAGGCTTACGGCAACGATATTGGCGCCATCGTGCGGAACTACTCAGGGTCCAGTTTCGGATTTGCGTCGCGGAACTTCTATACTGAATTTCTGGCGGCCCGCAATGTTGCCCGTAATCCCCAGCGGTTTTTCCCGGAGGGCGTCAGCTACGAACCTCCCCTCAACCTGGACCGAATCCGGTTGCGGCAATCAGTATCCATGCCAATGCTGGCGAGTTATTACGAAGTTAACTCGTGGGAATTGATCGATCTGAACAAGGCGTGGAAACCCGCAGCGCAAGATGGACGAGTTGCGCTGCCTGCGGGGACCATGGTTTGGTTACCGGCCGGAACGGTATTGCGTTTGACCCAGCGCGGCACCGCCGACCGGGCGCTGGCGCTGGCCGAACCTGTCAGCACCGTTCGTCTGCGCTGATACGCATGAAAAACCCCTCCCGCTGGGAGGGGTTCCGATAACGCCAGGACTGGAATTAACCCAATTTCTTGAGTAGTTCCCTGGCTTGTTGCTGTTGGGAAGCGGTACCCTCTTGCAGTGCCTCCTCCAGCAGGCTGCGTGCTCCCACCTGATCGCCCATATCCAGATAGGCCATGGCCAAGTCCAGTTTGGTTTCCACGTAATCAGCGACTGTTTCCCGATTGTCGCCGCCGGTTGATACGCTGTCAGGCTGTTCCATCTTGCCGAGATCGAGCGATCCGTCGATTCCCTGCAAGTCCTCGTCCAGCTTCAAAGGTTCGATGGGTGTGCCGGGTTGCTCCAGTCCCTGGGTGATGTCGGTGAATTCGAATTTCCGGGAGGGTGGCGGCATGGACAGTGGTTCGATCTGGAGAGAGGGAGGTGCCGGCGGAGCCGTCGGAGCCGTCGGTTCGGTCATCGGTTCGAAGGAATCAAGTACCTGCGGCGGCGGATTGGCTGTTGCACCTGATTCGGCCGGTCTTAGTTCCAATGGCGGCAAGTTGGTTTTCGACCGCGCGGTATTTTCCAACCCCAGGTCGCCAAAGTCGAAATCCAAGTTGTCCAGCCGCAGCTCGGAAGGTAGGTCTGCTTGGGGGGATTGAGCAGGCGCCTTGTCCGACGCCGATTCCGCCGACAGGAATGGATTGGTGGCTGTGCGGGTTACCGAAGCCGTGGGAGGTTCGGTATCAGGCAGGCGCGGTGTTTCCAGCGTCTGCGCCGAGGCAGCGTCTTTTCTGCCCACCGGCGCGTCCCCCAGCCCGAAATCGATGTCCTTGAGCAGTTCATCAATTGGTTTGGGCGGCGTTGCCGCAGGTTTGGATGCGGCGGGTTCGGACGCTGCGGGCATGGCCCCAGCCTCGGCTGGAACCGGAGTTGTCGAACTTGCGACGGCGGGCCTCGGCCGAACGGAACGAGATTCGCGGATCTGGGTGCGAGTCGTCGGCGCGGAAGATTCCGGCGCGAGCTGCGGCTCGGTGATCGCTTCTGGTTGTTGAACCGGCGGCTGTTTCGGCTTGGCGGGACGTCGCAACAGCGGCAGTAGCACCACTGCGGCCACCGCCAGCACGATCATGGCGATGGCGATCCAGACCACTGGGTTGGCCAACCAACTGAATCCGCTTTCCTCTGGTTGCGCGACCGGTGGTTTGGCCACCGGCGGTGGCCGGACGGGCGCCGGTTCCGGTTGTGCCACGGGAGGAGGCGGGGGTTCCGGCTGCGCGGCCGGTTGCAGCACCTCGGGCGTGGTGCCTGCTGGCGCTGGTGACGTCTCTCCCTCCGTTTGAGGGATACTGGCCTGAGGAATGATCTCCCGCAACGGTTCGGCCGGCACTAGTAACGGTTGAGGCTCCACGGGCGGCGTCGTCGTGGCAAGCGAGGGTTCCGGCACCAGTGCCGGTTTTGGTGATGAGACCGGCGCTTGCGCGGTCGGCTCGACCGGTTGCGGCTCGACCGGTTGCGGTTGGGTTGGGGCGGACTCGATGGACGCCGCTGTGGCCACATCCGGAACGGGTGGCGTGGGTACGCCCTGCACACCCAGTGCCTGCGGAGTCGGTACCTTGAGTACGGAACCCGCTCGCAGGACATTCGGGTTGCCGTTGACAAACGCTTCCGAATTGCCAGCCACCAGGATCGCCATCATTTCCGGCAGTTTGATGGTGGTCGAGGGGCGAACCTGGTTGGCAATCCCCATCAGTGTTTCACCGGATTTAACCGGCCCGTAAGATGTAGCCCCCTCGAAGCTGACCGGTGGGGCCGGTGGTAGCCCCGGAACCGGTGGGGCAGCGGCGGTTGGCTCGGCCACAGTCGGCGGCAGAACCATGGCCGGTGGTGGCGGTGGCAACCGACGGTTGGCATACAGTGCCGGATCGAGCTGGACCGGAAATGCCCGCAGTAATCGGCCGCGCGGCCACACCAGCTCCAACAGCAGGGTAAAGTTGGGTTCGCGGAGCGGCTCGATCGAGGTGATCTTGAGAACGTTCGGGCCGCCAGGTGGCGTCTGAACCGAGAAGCGCAGCTTCGATAGAAATTCATAGCGCTCGACCCCCGCCCAGTCGAACTCCCGCTGGCGCGGGACCTGGGCGGTCAGGCCGATCAATTCGACGGGGTTGCTGCTGATCAGGGGGATTTCGGCTTCGAAGTTCTGATTGAGCGCCGAGCGCACCTCAAGAGAGCCGACACCCAGGGCAAAGGCGCACAACGGTGCTACCAGCCCGGCCAAAAGGGATAGTCGGATTAATATCCTGGTCGGCATGGACTGTCTCCATTCCGCCGCCGAGCGTCGCGATGCTGGCGGGATTGGCTTGGATGTCGCCACCGGCACATCGAGCCGGCGGCCTTCCCGCTTCGAGATTTCTCGAAGCTTCCCCTTAAAGATACTCCTTAATGCAGAGGATTTCCGCGATTTGGATGTAGTTTCGAGAACTGGCGCGGAAAGCCCTGCTGGCCGACGTGCGGACGGCAAACGATCGATGGGTAGAAATCACGCTTCCAGCAGGATGCGCAGCATGCGACGCAACGGTTCGGCCGCACCCCACAGCAATTGGTCGCCGCAGGTGAAGGCGCCCAGATACTGAGGACCCATGTTGAGCTTGCGCAGCCGGCCGACCGGCACGGTCAAGGTGCCGGTGACGGCGGTCGGAGTCAGCTCGCGCATGGAAAGTTCGCGCTCGTTCGGTACCACCTTCACCCAATCGTTGGCGGCCCCGATCATCTCGATCAGTTCGTCCAGGGGGATATCCCGAACCAGTTTGATGGTCAAAGCCTGGCTATGGCAGCGCATTGCCCCGACTCGCACGCAAATGCCATCGATGGGGATGGGCTGATTCGCGCGTCCCAGGATTTTGTTGGTTTCGGCCTGCCCTTTCCATTCCTCGCGGCTTTGGCCGTTATCGAGCTGTTTGTCGATCCAGGGGATCAGGCTGCCGGCCAGTGGTACGCCGAAGTTGGTGGTCGGGAAATCGCTTGACCGCAGCGTGTTGGCTACGATGCGGTCGATCTCCAGGATCGCCGAGGCGGGCTGCTCCAGCCGGTCGGCCACGGCGGCGTGCACGGCACCCATCTGCTGGATCAACTCGCGCATGTTTTGGGCGCCAGCGCCGGAAGCGGCCTGATAGGTCATGATGCTTGCCCAGTCCACCAAACCATGCGCGAACAACCCACCCAGACCCATCAGCATCAGACTGACCGTGCAGTTGCCGCCGATGTAGTCCTTCGCGCCGCGAGCCAACGCGCCTTCGATCACTTCGCGGTTGACCGGGTCGAGAATGATGACCGCGTCGTCCTGCATCCGCAGCGCCGAGGCGGCATCGATCCAGTAGCCTCGCCAGCCGGCGGCGCGCAGTCGTGAGTAAATCTTATTAGTATAATCTCCGCCCTGGCAGGTGACGATGACATCCAGCGCCTGCAAGTCGGCGATGGACCGTGCGTCTTTCAGAGCCGGAGTATCCTTACCGATGGCCGGCCCCTGGCCGCC
>WBZT01001448.1_pt1 | contig 17390 bp, 28 predicted proteins | sample 5204241 | NCBI WGS metagenome assembly WBZT01 (sample SAMN12344358, study PRJNA552823) | activated sludge metagenome | biome: Activated sludge suspended growth; feature: Nitrification reactor; material: Wastewater; isolation source: activated sludge from nitrification reactor of wastewater...
GTACGTGAGCACGGCGCCTAACCCGGCGCTTAACCCGGACCCGCGGTCAGCGGCGCTCGAATCGTTGTCGCTCATTCATTGCTCCTGTGGCCCACGCGCGGGCCGGTTAGCTCTGCGTTCGACCCCACTAACTCCAACTGCTCGGGGGCCATCCTGTTCTTCCACTTCTCCCACGCCTCGCCCACCGCACCGCTGCCGGGGAACAAGTCGTGAAATTCATCTGCCGGCGTGAGGTTCAGCCCCTCGAAAATCCAAAAGCAAACCTTGTCCGGTTTCGCTCCGGGGAACCCGCGCCGCATGGTTATCGGCTCGCTCACGAAATCCCGCCAGGTGTCCTGCTCTCGCGTCCTTGGCCGCGAAAACCGGAATATCACCGGCTCCCATGCCCAGGCCCGCGTCACGTTCGCCTTGAAGGATGCAAACGGCTTTGTCCATGCGCCCACCCTCACGTCATCCGGGCACATCGTCAAAATCGTCCGAAGGCTTGGCTCGTGCAGGCTCAGCGCCCAACTGTCGTACTCATCACTCAGGCGCTCTATCAGCCGCTTGTGCGCTGCCGGGTCGTCGTACTCCGCAGCTGCGTCGTGGCGGTCGCCGTAGTGCTTGGCTCCGCAGCCAAGGTAGGGCGGGTCTGCGTAGGCTGCTTTCATCGTGCCCCCGTGTGGTCGAACAATTCGCTCAAGCGGGACCGCGCGAAAAGCCGCGCGGCCCCTTAGCTTGATCGTTGTGCGTCTTGCACTTCGCCGCCAGCTCAACGAGCCATGCCGCGAGCGGCGGCGGCGTGTGCTCGCGCTCTGCCTTCGTTATGTGCGGCCGGTAGTCCTGGCGCTTCCGGCTCTGCACCACGTAGGCGGCATCGCCGAGCACCAGCGGCATGTCCGGTATCTCGCCCGGCTCGCAGCCGACCACATAAAACCATGTGTCCTTTTCGGCCTTGTGGCCCCACCACTTCTGTGGAGCGGCCAGCGTCCAGCCGCCGTACTGGTCGCGCTCGCCAGGTCGCGGGAGCTTCTGAGCCGCCCAAAGCGTCGAGCCTGCCGGATGCTCAAGCACGCCGCCGAACTCCCGAACCAGGGCGACAGCCAGGCGCCCGAGGTTTCGTTCGTCTGGCCGCGGGTTCGCAAACGCGCGCAGCCGGCCCCATGCCCTGCACGGCGGGTGCGCCACAACAGGCCACGGCCCATCGTAGGTTCTGGCGTCCCGCTCCGCGTCGAACACGTCCACGTCAGGCAGCGCCTTGTAGTGGCTGTCTGCGCGAGCGAAGAGCACGGCAACCGTCATCACTCGTCCCCCGAGCCGCACAACCCGTCAGTCGAGCCGACCTGCGCGAAAAGCCGCGCAGTCGGCTCACTTCTGGCGTTAGAACTGCAAAGCATGTTGCCCGCTCTCCAGTTCCGCTCTTTGCTTCCTGCCCTCGCGCCGCATCTTGGCGTCGTGGGCGTTGTGGCACTTCTGGCACAGTGCCGCGAGATTCAGGAGGCTCGCCGCTTCTGGTCGGTGATCGAACACATGCGCCGTGGTCAGAACAACTTTGCTACCCGTCGTCGGGTGCGGCTGGCCGTTCTCGGCTCCGCACCACTCGCAACGGTTCCGTGCCCTCACGAAGCGCACGAACCGGCTCCGCAGCTTCCAATCTGCCGGGTATCGCGCTTTGTTCTCGGGGCGTATCGGCATGGCAGTTCTAACCCGGCAGTCCAGCGGACTCGCTTCGCTCACCGCTGACTTTTGCGTTAGGCATCACTGTATTCAGTCTCCACCAGTTCAAAATCCTTCATACCTTGGCAGTGTTCTCGTAGCATGGCCAAGTCTTTCTCAGCCGTTTCAAAATTCTCGTAAACCCGTACGACTCCACATCCGCTGCCATCGCTATTTTTCCAGTAAATCACTTGTACTTTTTCCATCTCATTCTCCTGTCTAAGTGCCTAACATTTGCGTCAACGCGGACGCTTCGCCTCCGGCTCCGCGCCGGTTACGCCACTGTTGGGCGCCACCCTGAATTCGCACCAAAACGCAATTATTTCCGGGGGAAGCATCCACGCCACTACATCGCCAGTTGATTCTGCCAGCCTTCGTGAGCAGTCCTCGCATCCTTCGCGCCATCCCTCATCGTCGTCACCAACTCCAGCGCACCGAGCAACGTCTTTCGGTAGCGTTACCATCTATCAATCCTCCGAGCCTAACCAGTCGCTCAAATCTGGCGCCGTTTGGCGTCTCAATACCGGACGTGAATATTTTTGAAAAAAAGTTCTTGCGTATTTTTGTTTGGTGTGTATAATACAAATACCGAAGCACAATTCACAGGAGAAAATCATGATTGCTTACCTCTACCAAGGCCCGAAAGCCGAAGTCTCCAAGACCGCCGAGCCGATCAGCATTGCCGAGTGCGACGGGCTTTTCGCAGAAGCCACTTCCCAAGGCGTCGAAGTGGTCCGCACCAAAAACACGATCCGCGCCGAACTCGGCAACATGATTGTTTTCGCCGTGATTGGCGAATCCCAAGGCGACTACTACCGCGCAGCCAAGGCTGCCGGCCTTCTTTGAGATAGGGGCAGGATCATGAAACGCATCCACGTCGCGCAAAGCGCTGATCTCGCTGCCGAAGTCTTCGACGAAGGGCATACCGGCTTCCGTCTTGTCATCACCAACCGCAGTAGCCGCGCCCTTGAATCCGGCGCTGATCTGCCGCCGGAAGCGGCGGCTTTCGACGGAAGGCTTTACCGATCCAAGGAAGCAGCGATCCGCCGAGCAAACGCAGTGACCGGTCAACAAGCCTCGACGCACGGTGGACCGGGCCGAGGGCAAGGCATCAAGGCGGCGGACGGAGCGACCGGACTGGAGCGCCGGAACGTCAGCATCGATCCGGAAAGCGCTGGAATCCTTCGCGCTTTTGGCGATGGCGACCTGTCGCTTGGTATCCGTCGCGCTGCTGTGCTGGTCAAGTCTCACGCCTAGCTCCAACCCGGCAGTCCATCGGCGCCGTACCGGCGCCGCTGACTTTTTCGTTAGCCATCTCTTCGTTCGACTGGCCTAACACGTCGCCTTCGCAGGGCTGGTCCGGCCCAAGGTCGATTAGCGCCACGCGATGCCCCTGTAAAGCGTACAGCGCCGGAAAATCCTCTTCGGTCAGCGCGCAGAGGCCAAGCGAGGCGCGTGTGTCCATGATCGCCACCGGAGCCTCCTTCAAAAGTTGTTCGACGAACGATAACGGTTCAAGGGCCATCGAAAAAATCCACAACGACGGTGGCCCTTGAAACCCCGACCCGCAGAAGCTGATAAACCTCATGCGGTTGGTTGGCCTCAACCGTTTTTTCCATCGCCAGGGCAATGGCTGCTGCCCGATCAATTCGGAAGATCTCAAGTTGGCCGTTGCAATCTTCGATCGCATAAATCTCCGGTTTTTGTTCTGGATCGAGCGGGCGGCTCAATTCGGAAGATTCCGTGCTGGCAGCCGGCACCTCGGGAAGGTTTTCAGACGGCGGCTCAACGGTTGGATCACTCTCTGGAGAATCCACCGCAGGAATCGCATCCTCCTGGTGGGGCTCCTCAAGCAAGGGAGATTTCCCCGATTTCTGTCTGTCGAGGAGCCATTTTCTCCCCTCGGCAGTAATCTGATTCACAATCTCCCTGGTCATATCGTCCCGAGATGACCGGATCAGCCCAGCCTCGCGGGCAAACCGGACATTATCGACCACTTGCCGAGTAGTCAGCCCGGTTTCCTTGGCGACTTCCTGATGAGTCAAAATTCCCAGCCGTCCCAAAGCGCCTACAATTCGTGCTCGGGCGCCGTTGGTGTAGCCAAGCTTTGGCGACTGCTGACTGTTCTTCGAATCCATCACGCCATTCTCCTTGAATCGATTTCTTCCAAAAGTCTCTCGTAAGCCGAGTCCACCTGCTCGAAAAGCTGCTCTAGCGTGCCGTCGTTGATCAGCTCGACATCCGCCACGATCCGGCGCCCCTCTTGCTCGCTGAGGTGATCACAGTGATCAGTCGTTTCAGCGCCAGGACGGATCACTTTCCAGATTTGCCCGCCGTGCGAGTGCACCAGCCGATGCTCATCAAAAAATCGCAGATCGGAGATCACCACCGGCCGCCCGTGGGAGAGCTTGGGCTTGATCCGCCGTTCCATGTGCCGGCACCAGATTTGCCGATCGATCAGGGTGCGCCCCCAATCCGTCCCCAGGGTCTGCATCAGCTCTCGCGGACTCTTGCCGATCCATTCAATCTCGGATTCCTTGTTTTCCGGCGTGAAGTTCCAATCTCCCAAACCAAAGAGGGTCTTCAGCCCTTCTTTCAACGGGTCCGCGAAAGCCATCCGGTGAAACCCATGCTGCCGATGAAGATGTGCGGCGACCGTATCCTTGCCGGAAAACGCCAGCCCGACCAATCCAATCAAAATTGAGGTCATTTACTGCTCCAAAATTATCGTGCCATGAACGCCGACCAACCGGGCAGCATCCCCGGCAAAACGGCCAGCTGATGCCCGTTGGTGTAGATCCGCAAGCCGGGCTTGAGATACCCGGCCGCCTTCTCGATTTCCTCTGCCACCGTGGATTCAGGGCGAGAAGGAAAAAACACCGCCGATACGCCATTTCTCTCTTGAGCCATTTCGACTACGCCGCGAAAGGCTCGCCAAAAAATGGGGCAAGATGGGTCTCCGTGCTGATCTTCTCGACGATCGCCAGCGCCGCGGCTTCTATCACCTTGTCCGCGCGAATCAGCTGATACCAGAAGGAGAGCTTCCCCTCCTTCACGCGATAGCGCAATCGCGCCTCAATCCGATAGGCGGCATCTCCCCAGAACACCGCGATGCCGATCGCAAAACGATCGAAAAGTTTCATTTTTTCAAGCGTGCCGCTGTCCTCCTGATCGACAAAAGCGAGATCCACGCCCCCGCTTTGCAACCGAATCGCCGACTTGAAGCGCAGGTCCTGCTTCGCCTCGAAATCGATGGCCATTTTCAGCATGTCGGCGCCTGAGGGAAGCTGATCGCCGCCAACGATGTCCGCCAGGTTGTCCTCGATGAACGTCGCAAACTCGGCCTGCGCCATCGGGCGCTTCTCATTCGACTTCCATTGTTTCCATTCCTCTGAGAAGGAGGGACCGTAATACGCCCGATGGTCGCGCCAGTCCTGGCCGTATTCGGTTCCGCCGTGATCGTTCAGGATCGCCGAGATTTCCAGCTTGCCCAGCGGGTAATCGGAAGACACCCAAAGGGTGGTACCCCCCGATCGGTGCAGCTGCAGATAGCGGATCATGCTGCCGGTGTCTTCCAGGCGCACCGCCGCGACTTTTCGCCGCGGTGCGGGCTGTAGTCCTTCGTCGTCGATCTCCTTGATCGACCATCCAGGCGGCAGCGCAATGCGCCGCACGCTGGCATCCTCCTGGCTGGCCAGCTCAAACGGCTTCTTGAGCTCCAGAGCAAGGGTTTCGGCGAGGTTTTGTGTCGTGGTCATGGATCAGCCTTTCAAGGAAATGGGCGGGCTGGAATCCTGCGGGACGACCCGCAGGTCCAGGTTTTTCTGGTGGGGATCGTCCGCGAGAAGATTCCCCTCTGGAGTGGCGAAAAGAATCGCCTCCAAAGGCTCTGCCGGCGGCTTCCGCATTTGCACCTTGCCGACGAGGAGCATCGCGCCTCCCCGGCTGGCTTTCTTCACGGTAATCGTGAGATCCAGCCGCCCGGCTTTGCCGGTACTGTCCACCGCGCTGACCAGCTCGGCCAGTTGGTCGCTGGCGGTATCGAGAAAAACGCCCCCGCCGATGTGGCGCAGGGTGTCGGTGATGGGTCGAATGCTCATTCGATTTCCTCTTCTTTGTAGTGCTGCCGCAGAATTCCGTGCTGATGCGGCTGGTCGACCAGCGTGAGCCATTCCCCGCCCTTGCGAGTGTGGTGAATCACCTTGCCTGTGCGGCCCGTGGCCTTGACCGTCACGGTGTCCCCAACCTTGAATCTGGGCGGCGCTTTTGGGCCGGTTGAATCAGTAGACATTCCATTCTCCTGTGAAATTGGTCAGTGCCGTCTCTCCGGCTGTCACGGTTCTTTCGTCTTGATCCGTTACGCCCGCCGATTTCTGCGCGGGTCCAGATTTCGATGCCGACCGACAGATTCCCGCCTGTGCAATGTCGCCCCTTTCTTTTCAAAATCGCCCCGAAATCCCCGGCGTACAGGAGTGTCGGCCATCGAATTCGCTCAAACGATTCGACGGCTCTGGGCCGGCGGATCGTCGAAAAGATTCAGCAGGCGATCGTGATGCCACTCCGCATGGGCCAAAGACTCCTCGGCCCGCATTAGCTCCTCCTCCCAGTAGGTCTTGTCAGCGTGCGCGTCCGCCAGGCGTTGCTCGCAAAAGTCGCGGTTCTTCTGAAGATCGGAAATACGGATGCGTGCCGCCGGCAAGCGCAATCCCAGCACCAGGCGGCAAGCCGTCCTGGAAGCCTGGCGGATGGCCATTCCGATTCGATCGAGGCAGGCGCTAAACATGGGATTCCTCCTGATGGTCCTTAGCGCGAAGGAGGCACCTTTCCATGATCACCCGCCGCTGGGCGGTAAGATCGAACCCCTGCATGGACCCCGCAGGGAAAAAGCCAGGCGCGTCCATCGACGCCAATGCCGGATCGCGATCGATCGCACGAAGATCCTGATCGAATCCGCGCAACCCATAGACCACCCTGGATTCCTGCGCCGGCCGCAGCCTGAGAATTTCAGTCTTCATCGATCCCTCCAATGGCAGAAGATCTTTTTTCCGGCATCGACGCCGGCAAAAAATGCATCGCGCTGCGCGGAAGACGGGGTGCCTGGGCACCAAAAGGGCTGCCCGGCCAGAAAATATTGCAGGATGGCCAGGCATCCCGCCCGGAATTCATCACTGCGCGGCGTCCCGTGCTTCGGGAAAGCCTCATCCACGATCCGTTGCGCCCGCTCCATCTCGGCGGCGTGATCTTCCGGCGTTTGTGGAAAGCGTTGCCGGATCATGTCCGGTCCCATTTCAGAGTGCGGGAGGAGGACGCCCCGGGGAGATAGATGAAATTCCCCTGCTGGCACCCATCCCGGAAGGCGTCGAAACGCGACGATCCTTGCCGGAACGGGTTGCAGTAGACGATCGGCAAACGGTATCGCGCCGCCAGCACGGCCCGTAGGCCCATCAAGAAGGCTTTGGAATGCCGGACCGGCGACCGGCGCCGGAAAGACTTGACCGCCGCCTTGACGCGGAAATCAGAGGAGGATTTGGGCTTGGGCATGGGCGACTCCTGGTCGGGGTGAAGTGAACAATTCACACGATAGCCATATATGGCCGCACTGTCAAGCCAAATATGGCTATTTCAACACAAGTTTTTTGCCGACCGCGTTGCTCGCTCGCGGGTCAGCCGCGTAGAATTCAGAACGTCACTTCAGCGAGGATGGCGAATATGAAACACTGGGTAGTGTGGGGTTTGCTGTGGGTTCCCATGGGCGCATGGGCGCAATACAAGTGCGTAATCGAAGGGAAGACCCTCTACGCGGAGCGACCTTGCGGCCCCAATGCCAGGCCGGTAGTGATTCATGACACCTCGGTCAGCGAGGAAAGGCGACGACAGGCGGATGAAGTGGCGCGCCGGGAAAAGATTCTTTCTCTGGAAATCGAGCTTCAGAACGCCAAGGACCAGATCAAGATCGAGCGCCAGTCAGCGAGGGTCAAATCAGATCAGGACGCCAAGAAACAACGGTGCGCCAATCTGCTGAGGATCGCCAAAAACGCCAAGGATGAGGCCAACATGTACCGCTACCATCAGGGATTGATCGATGATGCCCGCCGCCGGCAGAAAGAAGCGGAAGATGCGCACTTCTCGGAGTGTTACGGCCGATAAGCCTACGGCCCCTCCTCAAGGTCTGACGTGCCAAGGATCGATCACCGGGCGATTCTTGAATGTGATCATAGCCTAACCAAACAGCATACAGCCAAGAGGGAAGCATCATTCGCAGCACTTGCACCCCTTGATTGCGCGCAGACGAGGAGGGGTTAGTCGTTTGTCTCGCTGCGCGGCCCGAAATCCTTTTTTTTCGTTGCCTTTCGCGCCAGATCCAGCAGGATTTCACGCACCTCGGTCGAGGCGTCTCGATAGCCCTGCAATAGCTCGCGTTCGTCCACCGGCGGCTCGCTGATGCAACTGGGCGAAATCGGGACCACCGACGGGTAACTGTCCAGCGGCTCGACCAAGAAATCCTGTGGCTTTCGGTGGAAAGCTGCGGCGATCAACGCAAGGTTGTGCACCGTCAGATTGCCGTCGCCGTTTTTGGCTCGCCGCACTGTTCCGAACCCGACTTTAGCTGCTTTTGAGACTTTCAGCAGCGTATCCCGTTCTGGATACGACTCCATCAACGCCGTCAGATGATGAGAGATGATTTGGGCGATGTCCATTTTCGGATTGTCTTCCGATAAAAAAGCCATGTGCGGCTATTGCGCAAAGCCATATATGGCGATACACTGAGGGCCATGCATACCACACCTACCCTCTACGATTACGTCATGGTGAACTTGCGCACCAAGACGACCCCTCAGCGAACGATTGCCCGCGATAGCGGCGTGCCTTACGGGACCCTGACCAAGATTGCGCAAGGCCAGATCACGAACCCGCGCATTCAAACGCTGCAGCGCCTTGCCGACTACTTCGCCGGCAAGCCCCAACCCATCCAGCCTACACAGCAAGAGGCTGCCTGATGTCTCCTCCTGCCGGCCAACTGGCCGGCTTCCCCCCGGGCGCTGAAATGGACAAGCCAGCGCCCGGCTTTTTTCTTTCAGTGCGTCAGCATTCATGTCTTCGTTCCCATCTCAGCCAAAGGAAAGAACCCTCGACACAAGGATTCTCTCTTTTTGGCCTGTTTCGGTAGAGGAAAGTAGTGGAAAAAATCAGCGCAATAGTTTCCAGTATCCAGGGCCACCAGATCACCCTCGATTTCAAGCCCGGCCTGGCGGACCGACACCCCACCGCCCTGGACTGCGTGCGGGAGTGCGCCTACACCCACCGCCACCCGCTCAAAACCATCGCCGCGGACATGGACCTGAGCCAGTCCGAACTCTCTCGCAAGCTGGGCCACAACCCCGACGACCCACGCCGCTTCACCCTCGATGACCTGGAGCGATTCATCGAAGCCACCGGCGACGTCACCCCCATCTATTACCTGGTAGAGAAGTACATTGAGGACGCCGACCTACGCCAACGCCGCGCCCTCTCCGAACTGGCTAACCTGTCTCCTCACCTGGCCGCCTTAATCAAACAGGCCAGCGGCAACAAGCCCGCATGAATCCCCCGCATCCCCTCCAAGTTGTTGCGCGCCCAAGCCCATCAGCAGCAACGCTACGCAACACCAATCCACCAGGATATGGGTCCTCCCAAGCCCATTTTTCTGCGGGTAATGCGAACTGCGGTGTGGGGCTAGGATGTGATTTTTATGGATAGGCAACGGTGAGGGCGGCTAACTACGATGATGTTCGCGAGCAGCTTGTTTCGGCTGGGTTGATCCTCGGCCCGGAAGGGATTCTGATCGATACGCCGAACGTCGTTCGGTGCAAGGTCGAAGGTAGATCCCAGAAACCGGGCTGGTATCGATTGTTTGAAGTTGGTGACGGTTCTTCGTCGGTGATTTTCGGAGCTTACGGAATCAACCAGGGCGGCGACCATGGCACGCAGAAAATTGTGTTGCGCAAGGACGACCGACTGATTCTCACCGCTGATCAGCACGAAGCGATGCGAGCGCGCCAGAACGCCATCCGGCTTGCAGGTGAAGCGGCTTTGCGCGAGCAGTATGAGAAGGCGTCGCGCAAATCCTCTGTCTGGTGGCGCAAGTGTCTGCAATCAGGAGAAAGCGCGTACCTAATTCGCAAGGGATTGCCGCCTGGGAAGTTGTACGGCGCAAGGCTCTCTCCCAGCGGGAATCTGGTGATTCCGCTGCAGGATCACACGGGCAAGATTTTCGGCCTGCAGGTGATCTATCACGATTCAGAGATCGTCGCCAGAAAGCGCCGCGACAAGGATTTCACTCCGGCCGGACTAGCCAAGAAGGGCCATTGGTTTGTGATTGGTGGCCTGGCCGTTGGGGCGGTCGCGCTGATCTGCGAAGGGTTCGCCACGGGGGCCAGCTTGCACGAGGCCACTGGCCTGCCGGTCGTTGTGGCCTTCGACGCCAACAACCTGCTGCCCGTCGCACAGGAAATTGCCCGGCGTTACCGAGGCTGCAAGCTCCTTTTCTGTGCCGACGACGATTACGACTGGCAGCAGATCGGAAAGCAGAACGCTGGGATGCTGGCCGCCAACACGGCCGCTCTGGCGGTGGATGGTCGCGTCGTCTCCCCGATCTTCCCGACTGATCGCCCGGTTCTTACGCACAAGGGCCCAACCGATTTCAACGACCTGCACACGCACCCGTCGGGAAGCCTTGCCATGGTGCGGGCGCAGGTACACGCCGCGCTATCGGCTGCGGGCTGGGGGGTTGCCCGTCGGGCGAGCAACCGGGCGCCAGAATCAGAGCAGGGGAGGGGGGATGCATTGCGCGCTCCCATGCGCGGACTCTATACCCTCGAAGAAGCCTGCGATCGGTGGACCCTTCTCTATGGGGCGGATGGCGCTTTTTTCGACTCGGTCGAACACATGATCGTCAGCAAGTCCGATGTGCTGGCGCTGATTCCAGACCACGCCGCGCGTGACTGGAAGCTTCGCCCGGATAGAAAAGTCGCACGCTTCAAAGAGGTGGGATTCGACCCGACCGAACGTGACCCAGATGTCGTGTGCAACCTCTGGGGGGGCTGGCCAACGCGGCCGAAAGCCGGAGATTGCGAACCCATTCTTGACCTTTTGCGCTTCCTGTGCTCGCTTGAAACCAACTCGCAGACCGCCTACGAGTGGGCGCTTCGCTGGCTCGCTTTTCCTATCCAGCACCAAGGCGCCAAGCTCAAGACCACCCTGGTGTTTCACGGAATGCAGGGCGCCGGGAAGAATCTGTTCTTCGATGTGGTCGCCTCGCTCTACGGAGAATACGGCGGCACCGTGGATCAACTCGCGGTGGAAAGCCAGTTCAACGATTGGGCGTCCAGGAAATTGTTTTTGGTGTTCGACGAAGTCGTCGCGCGTAACGAACTTTACTTCCTCAAGAACCGGATCAAGTCCCTGATCACGGGGGATACCATCCGGATCAACCCCAAGAACCTGTCCGCTTGGACCGAACGCAACCACTGCAACGGCGTTTGGCTATCGAACGAACTGCACCCAACCGCTGTTGAACTCTTCGACCGAAGACACTTCATCATCTGGACCCCTCCCGTTCTCAGCCAGGAGTGTTACCGGGAAGTCGCTGCGTGCATCGCCAACGGTGGCCGAGAGGCCCTGCACGACTACCTGCTGAATCTCGATCTGGGAGATTTCGACGAACACACCAAGCCGCCGATGACCGACGCCAAGCTTCGTGTGCAGGAACTGTCCTCTGGTTCTGTCGAGCGGTTTTTCAAGGCATGGATTTCCAGGGAATTGGAAGTTCCCGTTTGCCCATGCGGATCGGGCCACCTTTACCGAGCTTATTCTCGATTTTCTGTTTCTGGCGGAGAAAAGCCGCGTTCCCATATCCACCTGTCCGGATACATCGCCGCGCAGCCAGGGTGGGAACTGAGAAAAAAAGACATCTTTGAAACCGTCCACTACGGGGGAAAGATCAAGCAAGCGCGCATGGTGATTCCCCCTGATCAACTCCTTCACGGTCACGGATCGGAAGACTACCGGAAGCGAGCCAACCAAACCGAATCGCAATGGGCTACCGACGGATATTTCTCCTTCGCCGACGCGCTCAAGGACGACAAATGACTGCCCATCACGTACGAATCGGACAGTACGGACAAAAGCCCCGTACAGATAAAACCCTTGCCGTGCAAGGCCCCGGACGCTACGGACGCATTTCCGCGCACGCACTACGCGCGACGCCACGTGCACGCACAGCCAAAAAACAGCACGCCACGGGCGCGCGTATGCTACCACCTGTACGTCTCGTACGTAGCGTCCGGACGCAGGCGCAGCAAGCATGTGATCTGTACGTGGGTGCGTACGCAACCCGCGAATACCTGTACGTACGCGCGCGCGCGCCTTTTTCTTACCTTCTTTTTTAAAGAAAAATGGAGAGAGAGACCGCCGCCGCCTTTGCCCGTCGCCTGGGCGTCAATCGGTCCACGGTCAGCCGCGCGCTTGCCGATGGCCGGCTGATTGCGGTTGACGGATGGCTCGACATCGCCCTCAATCTGCAACGCTGGCAAGACACCAAAACCGGCGCCAGACCGGACGTTTCCGCGCGCCACGCCGCGAAACGCGGAGCGGGCGGACCCAACCCTTCCCTGGAAGCAGAAACCGCCCCACAGCGCGAAATCACCGCCTTGCTGAGCGACCTCCTTGTCGAGGATTCCCCGGAATCGGGAATCGCCGAAGACCGCGACAGCCAGGCCCTCGACGCCACCGCGCCGCACACCCTGCAGCACTATGCCGCCCTCAAGCTCGCCGCGCAGAATGATCTGGTTCGCCTCGGCATGGCCTTGCGCGCGCATCGGCGCTATCCCCTGGAAAAAATCCGCAAGGAGGCCCAATCGTTGGGCGGCACGCTGCGCAGCGCCCTGGAACGACTGATTGACCAGACCGCCCCGCGCCTGGCGATGCTGCCGGGCCCGGAAAGGGTCGCGCTTCTCGCCGAAGAAGCCGCCAAGCTGCGCCGCCTGCTGCGCCGCGAGCCCCTGCGCGCGCTGCGCAGAATCCGACAGAACTGAGGAGCACAAACGGCCATGAGCCCACCAATTCAACCCTTCCGGACCTTCCGCCAGGACATGCCCAAAGTCGCCGAATTCATCGACGCGGTGAGGGAATCCTTCGGCGGCGCAATGGTCAGCGCCGCGATCCGCAACGGCCTGGCCGGCGGCAGCGATTTCCACGCCACCGAAAACGGCCACATTATCGGAACGCCGGCCCCCGAGCCGGGCGCCCGGTTTACCGCCAACCAACTGCTCAGGGACCGGCCATGAAGATCGGCGTCGAAATCCAGGGACTCAAGACTACCCTGGCCCTCCTGGGAGATCAGGCCCGGCAAGTGCCCTTTGCCACCGCCCTTGCCCTCAACGCCACTGCCCAAGGAGTCAAGGCCGCCGGCATCGACAGCATGCGCCGCGAGTTCGATCGCCCGAAACCCATCACCCTGAACAGCCTGTTCATCAAGCCCGCCACCAAGGCCCAACCCCAAGCCGAAGTTTTCGTCAAGGATCAGCCGCTGGCGAAAGGCGCCGGTGGTGGCCTGGCGGAAGTCCTCGGCCACCAGTTCGCCGGCGGACAGCGCACCCGCAAGCGACTGGAAACCCATCTGCAACGCATGGGCTATATCGGGCCATCGGAGTATGTCGCTCCCGGCCCGGATGCGCGCATGGATGCCTACGGAAACATCTCCCTCGGCCAGGTCCAACAAATCATGACCGCCCTGCACCTCCACTTTGCCGCCTACCAGAACGCCACGAGGAGCAAACGGAGCCAACGGAATGCCAAGGCTGCCGGACACCTGTTCTGGTCACAAGGGAAAGACGGCAAGCGCCGCGGCGTTTGGGGCACCGACGCCCAGAAGAACCTGCGCCTGATTCTGGTCGTCATCCCCACGCCGCGCTACAAGCGCCGAATCTTTCTCGATCGCCTGGCCCAGGAGGTGGTCGCGCGTGACTGGGCCAGCAATTTCGACTCGGCGCTGGCGCGCGCCCTCTCTTCGGCCAAGCCCTGACCGCCCGATGACCACCACCCTGACCGACCTCCAAACCGATCGCGCCGAACTGGCCGCGCTCGCCGCCCAGCGCGAACTGGCCGACGCCCTGGCCGCATCGCGCCCGGCCGAAGCGCTGACCTCGGCCGCGGCCGCCGTTCAATCCGTGATCACGCGCGCGCTCGCCGCCTTGCCAGACCGCTTCGCCCGCGCCATTGCGGGAGAAAACGACGAAACGCGAGTCCATTACCTGCTCTCTGATGCCGCTCACGATCTGCTTGACGAGATCGGGCGCCAGGCCGAGCAGGTCGCTGCCTCGTTGCCCGAGTTCGGCGAACGATTCCGGAAAGGTGCCCGGCCGCGCGATCTGCTCACCGTCAGTCAGTGGGCCGACCGCGAGCGCTGGATTACCAGCGGCACCAATGCCCCCGGCCAGTGGAATACCGCGCTCACCCCGTACCTGCGCGATATCATGGACGATCTTTCCGAGCACTCTCCTGTGCGCACCGTTGTTTTCCTGAAAGCCTCCGGTGTGGGCGGCACGGAAGCCCTGTTCAACTGGGTCGCATACGTGATGGCGCACCTCGGAAACCGCGACATGCTTGCGGTGTGCAGCACGCTCGAACTGCGCGACCGATCTTTCAACCCCCGACTCTCGAAGCTTTTCCGCGAAACGCCCGCGCTGACCGACCTGGTTTCGCGCGCCGCGCGCAATGCCTCCAACCGCGCCGACGTGCTCGAGTACGGCCCGACCGCCAAACTGATCAAAGCTGGGGCCAACAGCCCCGATTCGCTCTCCTCGGATCACATCCCCTACGTGGTCTGCGACGAAGTCGACCGTTACCCCTGGGATGTCGGCGGCGAAGGCGATCCCATGACCCTGATTGCCAACCGGCAGCGCAGCTTCACCCGCGCGAAAACCTTCCTGCTCTCCACCCCCACCAACGCCGACTACTCCAGGATTGATCAGGCTTACCGAGAAAGCGACCGCCGCCGCTATCACGTGCCTTGCCCGCACTGTGGCGAATTTCACGTCCTGGAACGTCAGCACCTGCGCTGGCGTCTGGCCCTCGATCCCTTCGCCGCCACCGCCAAAAAATCACAGACCGTCGAAGCCGCCTGGTTTGTCTGCCCGCACTGCGGCAGCGAAATTCACGAAGGCCACAAGACCGCCATGCTCGCCGCGGGCCGCTGGGTCGCCGAACGCCCGCACCTCAAGCTCACGCGCGGCTACCAGATCAACGGCGCCTATGCCCCGATCGGCCTGGGCTTGTCCTGGAAACAGATTGCCCAGCGCTGGGTCAGCGCGCAGGAGGACACCACCAAAAAGCGCGCAGTGATCAACACCGATTGGGGCGAAGTTTTCCGCGAGGAAGGCGAGGGCGCCGATGACGCCGCCCTCGCCGCGCGTTGCGAGCCCTATACGCGCGCCGATCTGGAGCGCGCCGGCGTCCTCCGACGCGTCACCGCCTGGGTCGACGTGCAGAAAGACCGGCTCGAATTTACCGTCTTTGGCTGGGGCGACGGTGAGGAAGCCTGGGTCGTTGAGCATCACATCCTCCCCGGCGATACCGCGCTTCCGGACATCTGGGAAGACCTTGGCGCCGCCCTGGCACAAGCCCGCGTCGATGTCGCTGGCGTCGACGCCGGATACAACACCACCTTGGTGCTCAAGTTCTGCGAGTCGCGAGCGTGGTGCACCCCGACCAAAGGCGTGACCGGCACCGCGCGCCCGATCATCGAGGATGCGCTGCGCCGACGGCAGCGCCTGCGCCGGGCCCGGCGCAAGGGAAACCCCATTGAGCCCATCGGCGTCGACCAGGCCAAGGCGATCCTGTACGCGCGACTCAAGCAAGAAAAGGCCGGCCCCGGCTACCTGCATTTCCCCAAAAATGGCTCGATCGATTCCGAATACTTTGCGCAGCTCGCCGCCGAAGAATTGCGCATCGTGCTGCGTGCCGGCCGCCGTTTCCCGGAATGGGTCGCCATCCGACCGCGAAATGAAGCCCTCGACTGCGCCGTCGGAAACCTCGCCGTTTGCCGGCTCGCCGGCCCGCTGCCGAAATCCGGCAGCCCTCGCCGCAGCGCCTGGAGCGCGGAAGAGATTGCCGAGGCCATCAATCCCACCCACCGCCCCCCAGCGGACACCCCGCAGCCACGAGAACCTGCCCCGCCACCCACCCCCCCACGCCGCACCGCCCCCCAGCGGCCCATCGCGCAAAGACTCGGCTGGTAAAAATGGATATTCTCTCCTTAGCCCTCGACCTCGTCGCCGCCGAAATCGGCATTGCCCGCGACCGTCTGCAGCCACTCGAAAGAAAAATCCGCCGCGAGCAGGGGGGCGACCGGCACTATATCGCCAGCGCCCAGGCCCTCGATTGCCTGAAAAAGCACGAGTCCATTCGCGCCGCCGTTGCCGCGGGCGCACCCGCCAGTGCCGTGGCGGATCGCTTCGGCGTCACCCGGCAGCACGTCTATCGGATCACCTCCAGAAAGAAAATCGCGTGAACTTGGCCTTTGGGTGCGTGCTGGATCAGCAGCGATACAGGCCGGGAGACCAAGCGCCAGAGGGCTATTTGGCTTGGCACGAATGGGCCAGTGTGCAGCATAAGGCCGGGCTGAGGCAAAAGAAGTGCGGCCGGTGCGGGCTGTATTACTACCCGCAGGAGCTAAGTGATACAGCCGACAGCGCCGAACTGACGGGCATGATGAAGCGCAAGCAGAAGCGCGTGACGGTGGAAACGCCGGTATGCAACGACTGTAACAACGCACAACGCCGTGTTCAGCGGCGCCGGCGAGACCGGCGTCCGCTGGAACACATAGTTATACGACACTGGAGCATGACGATGCTGTATTGGATTTCATGGGTGCAGCCGACCAACGACTACCGGCCTTTGAACTACCCGCCGCACGAGGCGATTCTCGGGTGGTGGTGCTCTGGATACGAGGAAGGCGGCGCGACGCTGTGCGCAATGGTGACGGCCGACAGCGATGACTGTGCGCGCGACGCCGTGCGGAAGGAGTGGCCAGAGGCCGACGACTGGCGGTTCTGCGACGAACGCGAAGACGCGACGCTGTCGGACCGGTGGCAGCTCGCCGACTGGATGGTGCCGAGGATGGCTGCTGTGTCGTCTAACGCCTCTTTAACCTGTGCAGAAAGTAGAATCCCGAAGGCTTCAGGCTGAAAGCACCTAAAGGCCCCTGTCACCCCGCTCGCCTTACCCAGGTGACAGCGCGCGCGTAAAAAGCGCGCATGACCTACCCTATCCCGAACTCCCCCCCCCGCACGCTGCGCGCCGGCGACACCGTCACCTGGCGCCGGACCCTCGAACACTACCCGGCCAGCGAAGGCGGCACCCTGAGTTACGTGCTTGTCCGCTCGGGCAGTCAGATCGTCTTTTCCGCCACCGCCGACGGCGACGACTACCTTGTCGAAGTTCCCGCGGCCACGACCGCCACCTGGACGACCGGCAGCTATGCCTGGCAGGAGCGCATCTCGAATTCAGGAACGGTCTACACCCTTTCCACGGGAATCGTCGACGTCCTCCCCAACCTGGCCGCCGCGACCAGCGGCCTGGACACCCGGACACACGCGCAGAAGACGCTCGAAGCCATCGAAGCCTGGCTTGAAAACGGCAATATCACCGCCGCCGAA
>WBZT01001449.1_pt1 | contig 17388 bp, 8 predicted proteins | sample 5204241 | NCBI WGS metagenome assembly WBZT01 (sample SAMN12344358, study PRJNA552823) | activated sludge metagenome | biome: Activated sludge suspended growth; feature: Nitrification reactor; material: Wastewater; isolation source: activated sludge from nitrification reactor of wastewater treatment...
GCCCTCAAAAGCTTCATCGATCAGCCCGCCAAAACCGCCGCCATCTGCTCTATCCGGAAATGATTTTTGGCAATCGGTCTAGCCCGCCGGCGGCCACCCGGACGGCGGCCGGGCAGGCGGGCGGACTTTATCAGCGTGACTTTCGGCCGGGCCGCACGCATAAAACCGGCATGAAGCAAACGATCCGCTTTCTCCTACAGTCAATCTGGTGCGTCGGCGCCGGCCTCGCGGGCCACCTGGCGGCCAGCGCGGCGGATTCGCCGTTCGCTTTTCAGGAGATCAGCCCGGCCTCGCTCCAGTTGTCCGAGAAAGGGCAGCCGGTTTTCGTTTACAACTTCGGCGGCATCCTGGCCAGCAATGCGCCGGAAGCGACGCGGCGCTCCACCTACCTGCATCCGGTTTATGCCCCGGACGGCACGGTGTTGACCGATGATTTCAACCCGAATCATCCGCATCACCGCGGCATTTTCTGGGCGTGGGAGGTGGTGGCGTACGACGGCAAGACCAATGACGTCTGGACGGTGAAGGGATTCCGCCAGAAATTCGGGCGCTGGCAGGCGCGCGAAACCACCGGCGCGACGGCCCGCCTCGCGGTCGAGAACGGCTGGTACGACGGCGAACACAAGTTCGTGCGGGAAGACGTGGAGATCGTGGCGCATCCGACCGCGAAGGACCGCCGGCAGTTGGATTTCACACTGCGCTTCGAGGCAACCGACAAACCGGTGACCATTGTAGGCACGCCGATAGCGAAGAAGGGTTACGGCGGTTTCGCCTTTCGCACCGCGCCGCGCGACGGGGGCGCGGCGAAGACACTCATCCGCACCGACGAAGGAATTGCAAAGGAGGACGGCGTGATGGCGCGGCATCCCTGGGCGGAAATCCTCGGCTCGTTCCACGGCAAACCGGAAGCGATCCGCGTGGAAGATGACGCCGCGAATCTTGGCTACCCGAAGAACGGCTGGTTGATGCGGCATTCATTTGCGCTGTTGAACGTCTCCTACCCCGGCCTCGAACCGCTGACCTTGCAGCCCGGCAAACCGCTGGTGCTGAAGTACCGCGTGATCCTGTCGTCAGGCCAGGCGGCGGAGTGAACGGGGTGCATTGGGGATGCGGCGAACACATTTTCTGGCGGGTGCGCGCGGCAAGAAGCGTCCATTGCGCCCAAAGGTCCTGGAGGGCGCCGGTCCAAACAACTTATGTCCACAAACTCAATGATCCGGCAGAGAACGCGGTGCATTCTCTGGCTCCTTATGTTGGCGCAAGCAGCGGTGGCAGACACCACGAAGCAACTCGTGATCGAGAACGCCTCATTCCGTTACGTCATTGGGGCGGACGCCCGCAACGTCGCCTTCCTGGATCGCGCCACGGGCTCGAATTATCTGCGGAGCGGGGACGCGGCGCCTTGCGCGATGATTCAAACCGGAGGCAAAAGCCAACCCGCGACGGTCGCAACGTTTTCGAGAGGCCGGTTGACGCTGCGGTTCGGGGACAGCGGCGTCAAAGCCGTCCTGAAAACGGAATCCCGCCCGTCGCATGTCACGTTCACGGTCGAATCCATCCGCGGCGGTGAGGTGGAAGCGCTCACCTTTCTCAACATCCCGCTCACGCTGAACGGTGCTCCCAGCGAACCGTTCGGCGCGTGCGCACTCTCGCTCAACCTCTTTACGCGCGTGGATGCCCTGCCCGCCTTGCAGCGGGAACTGAAAGCCGCCGGCGAAAAGAAATTTGGAATCCTGGGCGCCAAGGCCGCCCTCGTGGCCGCGCCGATGGCGAAGATGCTGCCGAGTTTGCAGCAGGCGTTGAGCGAGGCGAACGAATTGCCGGTTTGCAAAGTCGCCGGCCCATGGGCGCGCGAGATTCCCTTCAATCACGGTTCGTATCTCTTCAACTTCGGCTCGCTCATGGAAACGAACGTGGACGACTGGATCGGGATGGTTCGCAGCCTGGGCTTCACGCAAATTGACAATCATGGCGGCGGCGCGGGTTTCTTTCGGTTTGGCGACATGGAATTGAACCGCCAGAAATGGCCGGACGGCTGGGAATCGTGGCGCCGCATCGTGGCGAAGCTGCACGCCGCCGACATCGGCTCGATTTTCCACACCTACGCCTTCTTCATTGATAAGCAATCGAAGTACGTCACGCCCGTGCCCGATCCGCGGCTGGACGCGTTCCGCACGTTCACGCTCGCCGAACCACTGACGGCGGACGCGACGGAAATCGTCGTGAACGAGTCCACCGCCGAAATGAAAACGATCACGGGCTTCTTCGAGCAAAACAGTGTCGTGCTCCACATCGGCGATGAACTCGTCACGTTCGGCGGCGCGAGCAAGGCCGCACCGTGGAAGTTCACGGGGGTCAAACGTGGGGCGCTCGGCACCAAAGCCGCCGCGCACGAGCGCGGCAGAGCGGCCCGGCACTTGAAGGAAATGTTCGGCCTGTTCGTGCCGAACGTGGAGACGACGTTGTTCGAGGAAATCGCCGCGAACCATGCCGCCGTGGTGAACCATTGCGGCTTCGACGGGCTTTATCTCGACGCGATTGACGGCGCCTCGATCCTGCGCGGCAACGAGGAGGTTTGGTACTGGGCCGACAAGTTCGTCGTCGAAATCCAGAAGCGGCTGAAGAAACCCACGGGCATGGAAATGAGTTCGATGGGCCATCACTTCTGGCAATACCGGACGCGCTGGCAGGCGTGGGATTATCCGCAACGCGGCCACAAGTATTTCGTGGATCAGCACGCCGCCGGAGTGAACGGCGGACTGCTGCTGCCGCTGCACCTGGGTTGGTGGGGCTTTCAGGCGTTCAACCCACCGCAGATCGAACCCAGTTATCCGGACGTAATGGAAAATCTCGGCGCGAAACTCATCGGCTGGGACGCCGGGATTTCGCTCACCGCCGGCGTAAATCGCGAAGCGCTGCGCACCACGCCGCTTTTCCGCCGCGCGAGCGAGATATTGCGCACGTGTGAGGATTTGCGGCACGCGAACGCCTTTGGCGAGGCGACCAAAGTCAAGTTGCGCGAGGCCGGCAAGGAATTCGCGCTGGGCAAGGATGCGGCGGGCCAACCGCGATTCCACCGCGTGCAATCGCAAGCGCAAACCGTCGCGCTCGCCGAGCCGTGGACGCTGGCGTGGCAGGCCACGAACTCGTTCGCCGCCCAACCGGCGAAGTTCCGCATAGAGGCGCTCATGTCCGCCGCCCCCCTCGCGGAGACCAATGCCGTGCTGCTGGCGGACTGGAAGAAACTGGACACCAGCGCGTGGAAGCGCACGAGCGCAGCCGGCGTGACTTTCGGCGGGCACCCGCCAGCGGAACCGCCCGACACCGACGTGCTGCTGGTGGCGACCAACAGTGGCAAAGTCGCGCGCAAGGCCGCGTGGCTCCGTTTGGAACAACGCTTTGAGCCGTTGTTAAACTTGAAGGAACACCAGGCGCTCGGAGTGGAGATCGAGGGGGACGGCTCCGGGGCAGTGGCCGCCATCCGGCTGGAAAGCCCGCAGCACATCGCCTACGGCGCCTTGGGTGACCGCTATGTGACCATTGATTTCACCGGCCGGCGGGTGGTCACGCTGGTGGAAACCGAATCCACCCGTTGGAACGATTACGTCTGGAACGATGGGAAGGGCCTGTACAACTCCCATCGGGAAACGATCAATTTCGACGCGGTGGAGTCGGTGAGCGTGTGGCTGCAGAATCTCGCCCCGGACCGGGAAACGAAGATTCGCATGGGGCCGGTGCGGGCACTGGCGATGCGCGCCGGCAAGCTGAAGAATCCGAAGATTACCGTGGCGGGCCGGACGATTGAATTCCCCATCGAACTGGCGTCCGGAGGCTGGATCGAAGGCAACGGGCCGGACGATTGCGCGGTTTACGGAGCGAAAGGCGAGCCGCTTGGCAAGGTCATCCCGCAAGGTGACTGGCCGGCGTTGCAAGCAGGAACGAATGAACTCCAATTTACCTGCCAGCCGGGCAACGGCCCGCCGCCACGAGGGCGCATCGTGACAATTACAAATGGCGAGGAACTCTAAGCGGGAACGATTCAGTTACCGAGCTGCGAAAGTGGTGGCAACGCCCCGTCGCCCCTGCGTGGACGCGACGCCCACGTCGCGTGCCGGGGGCGCACTGAATGGCGTGCAATCCACGGTCAGGCGACGAGGGCGTCACCTCTACTCCAAAGCGACGGGGCGTCGCTTCCACCCGCTCGCGACTGCATCGTTCCATTTAAGCGCGGGCAGATCGCAGTCTGGTTGAATTTCGCGACATGAACTTAGCCAAAGCTTTGGCCGTGGTGTGGTTGGGCTTGGTGTCTCCTTCAACTTCAAGCGCCGATGACACCGCGCTCCGTTCATTGCGAGTTGAACTCCCAGGGCAGGAACACAACGCCATCAAAATTTCCTGGCCGGGGATCGGCTGCTGGTTCCTGACGGCACCGGATTTCGAGCCGGATGGTTTCAAGCGATTCATTGATCTCCACGAAAAGCACTCGGGTTACGAACTCCTAACCACCAGCATCCGACACCATGTCGAAGTGACGGAGCCCGCGGTGCATGATCAGATCAAACGCGCCGCTGAGTATGCGCGGGCGCATGGGATGCGCGTGGTGATGGACCTCGACGTGCGGCTCGCGCGGCAGGCGTTCCGGGAAAAGCACCCGGAGGAGATGCAGGAAATCGTCCGCCTGCGGGAGGTGGCACTGCAACCGGATGGCCAGGCGACACTGAAGATTCCCGCCATGACACTGGCCGATCATTATACACCGACGGCGCTCGGAGTGCGGGCTTACGAAACGATCTCGGCGCGACTGCTGCGGGTGTATTCGTATGCCACCAATGAAACAGGAATTGATCCGGATTCGGTTCAAGACCTCACGAGCCGCTGCCTGGTTTCGCAAGCCGATACGAACGGGCTCACGGTGACCATCAGCGGCGATGCGGCAGAGGCGGGGCGGACCGCGTGCGTGCTGGCGGCGTTCACCTTGTTCACGCCCGACGTTTTCGCGCCGCACCTGATCGAATTCGAGCGGAACATTCTCAAGCAGTATGCCGACGTGCCGCTGGCCGGCGCGTGCAAGGATGAGTGGGGATTCCCCGGCCGCTTTGCCCCGCGGCTGGATGATATTTGGTTTTCGCCGGCAATGGCGCGCGCCTACGCGAAGCGGCGTCCGGGCCGCGAACTGACGCGCGATCTGCTCCTGATGTTCCGCCCGCACCTGGGGCGCGACGGCGCCCGAGCGGCGGCGATCAACCACTACATGGAGATGAACGGGCAAGGCAACGCGGAGATCGAGACGGCGTTTTACCAATCCATCAAGGAGGTCTTCGGTCCACAAGCCATGGCGGCCACGCATCCCACCTGGTATCCCGATCCAGGAACGCGCGAGGAGGTTTTCAAGAACGGCCTGCACTGGTGGGCCGCGCGGCGCGACCTGGCGCAAACGGATGAAACCACCCCTTTCGCGGCGCGCACGGCCCTCGCGAAGAAATGGAACAGCCCCATCTGGGTGAACATGTTTTATGATCGCGCGTTGAGCACTTACGGCGAGGAACTTTGGCGGCATGCGCTCGGCGGCGGGCGAATCAACTACCATCCGCTCTATCCGTACAACGAACGGACCGCGCGGGCGGATCATCTCACCACCTCGCTGCTAGGTGGCCGCCTGCTGACCGCTGAGGCCCGGGTGCGACTGTTGAATTTCATCTCCACGGCACCGATTGATTGTCCGGTGGCGGTGGTCTTCGGGCATCCCTCGGCGCTAAATTGGGCGGGCGCGGGCCTGGCGGATGTCGGCGCAAGCGTGGTGAACCGGCTTTGGGAGGAAGGTTTTTATGCCGACCTGATTCCGAGCAGCGAGATCACGGCGGGCAATTTGAAACTGGCGCGCGATGGAATGCTGCAATACGGCCCACAGCGCTACGCCGCCGCGGTGCTGTATCATCCGGAATACGAGCGCGCGGGCGTAGCGAAGTTTTTCCGCCAGGCGGCGCGCGCCAACCGGACCGCGCTGTTTCGAGTCGGCGAATGGACGCGCGATTTCGAGGGTCAGCCGTTTGACGCGGCGAGGCAGTTGCCCGCGGCGATGAAAACGCTCGACGCCGAAGCCGCGGCGCGCGCCGCCATCGCAGCCGCCCGGGCCGGCGGCAGCACACCACAAACCACCGGCACCCAACGCAAGTCCGCGTTCCCCAGTTCGATGATGCCGAAGCCGAGCGGGCAATGCCGCCTGCTGGATGGCACGATGATCCTGGCGTCGGGCGAACACGATGTGATGGGCGATCCGATTCAGAAGACGATTACGATGGCGGGAAAGGAGATAACGTTCGACGCGATTGGGGTTGCGGCAGTGCGGCTGGACCGGAAGGGGGAAGTCGCGGCGTTGGCCGCGGGTGGCATGCGGTATTTCGGTTCGCCCAACTTGAAGATATCGCTGGGTCAGCCCGTTGACCTGGCGGCATGGCGCGAAGCCAGCGGTCACTGGCGCGGCGTGGTGCAAGGCGGGAGCGGCCCGCTGCCGGAAGCGCTGAGCGGGTTGACGACGAATTGGATTCGTCTCCGCGTACCCGAACCGATGAACCCGGAGGCCCGCTGATTGGAGCCGGGTCAGGAGCGGTTGGGCGTGAAGCGGCATTTCAGGTTTTGTCCATTGGAATAACTTGAACGCTTGCAGCGCGGGATTCGGGAACGATGAACACTTCAGGATAAAGGCATCATGAACACCAACTCGAACCAGCCCCGATCCAACTCCGCCAAACTCAGCCGGCGCAATTTTGTCGCCCGCACTTCGGCAGGCGTCGCGGCGTTTAGCATTGTGCCCAGTTTTGTGATCGGCGCGCGCGGGCAAACGCCCCCCAGCGGCAAACTCAACATCGCCGCGATCGGCATCGGCGGCATGGGACGAAACAACATCGCCAAGCTGGCCGCCGCGGGCGAAAACATCGTGGCGTTGTGCGACGTGGACTCCGGCGAGCGGGCGCAGAAGATCATCAAACTTTACCCGGGCGCGAAAGTTTATGGCGATTACCGCGTGATGCTGGAAAAGCAGAAGGACATTGACGCCGTGATTGTCGCGACGCCGGATCACACGCACGGCGTCATTGGCATGGCGGTGATCAAGGCGGGCAAGCACGTTTACATCCAGAAGCCGCTGGCGCATTCGCTTTATGAAGTGCGCAAACTCACGGAGGCGGCACGTGAGCACAAGGTCGTCACGCAGATGGGCAACCAGGGCCATTCCGGCGACGGCGCGCGGCAGATTTGCGAATGGATCGCGAGCGGCGAAATCGGTCAGGTGAGAGAGGTTCATGCCTGGACCAATCGCCCCGTGTGGCCACAGGGGGTCGAAGTCGAGCGGCCGAAGGAAACGCCGCCCGTGCCGGCGGACTTGAATTGGGACATGTGGATCGGTCCGGCGGCGATGCGCCCGTATCATCCGACCTACGCGCCCAACAAGTGGCGGGCGTGGTGGGATTTCGGCACGGGTTCACTCGGCGATCTCGGCTGTCATGTGCTCGATCCCGTTTTCTGGGCGCTCAAGCTCGGCCAGCCGACGAGCGTTGAGGGAAATATTTCCACCTACTGGCACGAGTTCTGGCAACGCACCGAGCCGAAGCACGAGACTTATCCGCGCTCGACCGTGGTGCGTTACAAATTCCCTGCCCGGGAAAAAATGTCGCCCGTGACGCTGACGTGGTGGGACGGCGGCTTGATGCCGCCGCGCCCGGAAGAACTTGAAGAAGGCAAACGCATGGGCGATGCCGACGGCGGCGTGCTGTTCATGGGCGACAAAGGCGTGTTGATGTGCGGCTGTTACGGCATCGGTCCGGTGCTCCTGCCGGAGAAGCGCATGAAAGAAACCAAAGCGCCGGCGGCGACCATAGAACGCATTCCCGGCGGCTCGGATGGACACGAAAAGGATTGGGCGCGCGCCTGCAAGGGCGGCAAACCGGCCAGTTCCAACTTCGAATACTCCGGCCCGCTGTCGGAAATGGTGTTACTCGGGAACCTGGCCGTGCGCAACCCCGACACGCGGCTGCTGTGGGACGGCCCAAATCTGAAAGTCACGAACGACACCGAAGCCGACGCTTATGTGCGTAGGAACTTCCGCGAAGGGTGGACGTTGTGATCTGCGTAGCGGCGACTCGTTAGAGCGCTGCCTATGGCCATGAATGGGAATCCGCGGCGCGGTGCTGAAAAGTTGCTACCGCAACGGCGGTTTCGATGATTCCCTGACCGCCGTTCAGATATGACTGACGGGTTCTCCTTCACCCTATCCCTACCGCAGCTATAATCCGAGCTGTATTGGCTGAGGCGCCTGGGAAGATGTGGAAAGCGGCATTGGCTGATTGGAAAAAGAGAGGAAAGTAAGGATGGCAAAACGACTGCTATTTGCGATGGCGATAACTACCGCAATCACCGTTTTGTACGTAGTTGCTATGCCGTCGCCTTCTGGCCCCAATAAGTCTCTGGAGTTCATCATTGCCAGTGAGTTGGTGCGTAGCAATGGAGTCGCGAGTGCCCCGGTGGTTGTTTCCAACGTTTCGAATTGCCCAGTCGAGTACGCGGGGGGCTTCGGAAGCGCCTGGCTTGAAGTAGGAGTTTCAACGAACGGTGTTTGGAGATATGAAAAGCTCCGCACTCCCGGTGGCGGACTTGCTTACCTCGGATCCCATCGAGCATTTTCCCAATGCGTCCCAATTCCTCCAGGTGTAACGCGATGGAAGATTGGGTTGGCGATCACAAGTCTCACTTGGCGGGGGAAATCAGCTTGGAGGATGCTGCCAGATCCGGGTGTCTTCAGGCCAATCTGTGGGTACTTACTTGCAAAAGACGAGCGAAGCAGATCAGTTACCGAGTGGTCTGTTGAGTACATCATTGCGGGAGACACCGCAATTCGAGATCGGAGAAGCATCGGTGGGGCTGGGTCGGAGTGAACTGGCCTTGCTATGGGTGTCGCCAATCTGCTGAATTTTCCTGGCTGCAGATCTGACGGCGACGGTCCGTGCGGATGGTTTTTGGTGTGCGTTATGTCAAGATAATGGTTAATTGGGTGGGTTTGTTCGACGCCGTGAATATGTCCAGTTCGCTGTTATTGGTGCCGCACGATGTTCCACCGAAGGTCCTTCGATTTGACCACGCAATGAAAACCCCGCGTAGTCAACCAGAATATCCTACCTTCCGCTTCTATCAGGCCACGGAGGAGTATTTTGACCAATATTCCGGTCAGCCGACAAGTCACGCTGAGATAGGCATGTCCAAAATTAGAGGGAACAATAATTCTTACAACTGGATGAAACAACGAGCCATTGCCAACTGTGTCGCGTTCCCCAAATGAGAAGCCTTCTTTCCTGCCTGTTAGCGTGCTGTCTTTGGGGTGGTCCTCAACGGGGACAATTGAATAACAAAATGATTAGCAAGGACGATTATGATATTCCCATTGATCCTTGGCCGCTTAACGGGAAGATTATCACGCCATTGGTTACGCGATTTGAGGCCGTAAGATTCGATCAACCATTGCTATGGTAGAGCGGAACAAGAAAGAGAGAATTGTTTGGGGTGCTTTGGCATTTACAGTCGCGCTGCTGCTAGGTTCCGCCTGTAAAAAGGAACGGCCGCCGTGGGCCGAAGAATTCTCTCCTGATTATGCTTCGCTAATCCAACCCTTTACGCTTGTATCACTCGAACTCAGGAATACGAATAGCAAAGCGCTCTTGACTTTTGATGAGTTGGCTGGAGTCGTACGCAGCAAGTTTCCCGAAACCGGACAAACAGTTGAAGGCGAAAATCCGTTTCCGGGGTTGTTTCCAAGCCAGCGCTCATATTGGTGGTTGAGGTCTTGGGAGAGTGTTACGCCCAAGTCGAACCTTCCCGTCATCTGGACAACTATCCAAATGCGAGAAGCATCAGTCTTTTACATCACCGCCACTGGTGAGATGAGGGTCGAAAAGCGACGAGAATTCTACGATCTACTCGACGGATTTGTTGCCAGTGGAGCCAAACTGAGTCCTTTTAAGGAATCAGCCAACCGTAACAAACCTAAATGATTATGAAAACGAGGCAGATGTTCGTCCTGGTGGCTGTTCTAACTGCGTTGCTCAGTCATGACGCGCGGGCGTTTTACAGCACCAGCGCTGGGCGCTGGTTAAGCCGCGATCCAGTCAACGAAACGGGCGGCAGAAACTTGTACGCCGCACTTCAGAACCAATTGGTTAGCCGATTGGACCGGTGGGACCAAGTCCAGGCCTATGCGCCGGATTCAGAGTATTGGCCGGGGCAAGAATGAGCCAGGAACGACACGTGCATATCACGGGTACCATCATATTGTGCGGCTGTGCGCTTGCCAACGGCGTTGCTGCCGAGGCAAGCAAGAGTTCAGAATTGATCGGGCATTGGCGCTCGGTGGACAACATGGTAGCGGTCAATGACGTCACCAATGTTGATTTTTACGTTTATGATGTACTGAGCTTGGATAGAAATACCGCTGCCTCAGGTGCTCCCCAAGAGTTTGATGGCCAGTTTTGGCTTGGTTACAAGGACGGGCAACATCAAGCAATGCCGTGGTCAGTCCCCGTCATCCGGTTGAATGATTTGATCAGGATTGGCTCAAGCACCGACCGATACAATTGCATCTTCAACCGCTCCAATTCCACGATTGTCTTGGAAGACCTAAATGGACAGCAGTTCAAGCGCACCCGATTGGAGCGTGTTTCCCGGGATCCTGGGCCGCGACGAGAACTGCCTGAAACCTTGACGCTAAGCAAGCGTTTGCACGCGAGGTTTGTTGGAATCTGGCAGTCACGAGCATGGTCATGCAACATGCCGGAGTTTCTGAATGCCACGAATGTTGTGCTTACGATTTACCGCTTGGGTCGCGTGTTCACGGACGGTGACGCAAAGGCGCCGAGGGCATACCTTGAATGCGATTTCCGGGAGCGTGGTTCTGGAAGGCTAGTGAGTACCGGGGTCACGCCCTGGCCGCTGCTGGAAGGCAGCCACCTTAGCTTCGGTATGTCGCCCGCTGGCTTTATTCTGAGCTTCGCATTCGAAAGCGATTTGCTGGTCTTGAAGCGGAGGGAGGGTACGGAGCATTTGGAGGCTAAATTTGAGCGAGCTGAACGCTTTCCCGGAGAGCGCGAACCGAAATAAGATGATGGCCTGTGCAAATTCACGAAAGGGTCATTTTGGACGAAGGAGACTGATTTGGCTCACTGGCGGAGTTTCGGTGTTAACCGCAGTGGCTGTGCTGCTAGCCCGCAATGGACACTTGCCATACCGGGCGACATCTGCTCCAGAAAATGCCGCTCAATTCGCCAATCCATTGAACGGACCAGGGCTTCCCATCGCGGAGCAAGAGATCGCACGGCTTAATTTATCCTGCGCTGCTGGTCTGGCAGGAGCAGAGCAAGTGGATATGGACCGGTGTCTGGGCGAACTGGAGCAGATGGCCGCCAAGGTTCACTCTGAAACCGAACGGCACTTTTATCGCTTTCGTCGGGCTCCGGCCGAGTTCGAGAATTCCGAAGGCTTCTTTCGGATGCTGATGCTGACCGTCGTGTTGGCTGGGGATTTCAAAATTCAATACGATCCTGAGCGCAAGAACAGTTCGCAGACCGCGACCGAAAGCGATGGGTTCTTTTCCGACGCGAGCAGTGTGTTCCTGCCCGGCCTGCTTGGACCGAAGCGGCTGGGCACATGCAGTTCCATACCGGTGCTTTACGTCGCCCTGTGGTCGCGGCGAGGGTAAGTGACGAAACATCGGCGAACGCCGTTGGCGCCCCGGTTGGCTTCCGGGATTCAGCAATCCGGTAGAAACGCGCCGGATCGGAGCTCGGCGCTCCGCAATCAGCTCAGATCGTCCCGCCCCAGGCAAAGGCGCGATGCTTGCCCATCGGTTCAAGAAAGCGCCGCGCGCCCGCCGCCATGAAGTCGGTGTCGGTGCTGGCCATGAAGAAACGGAAGCCCTGCTTTTCAAATTTCCGGATCGCTTCCACCGTCAGGCCGGGACGCCCCATCACTTTGCCGTGCTTGAGCCCGGTTTTCACAATCTTCTTCACGGCCGCGTCGAGCTTCGGGTGATTCTGTTCGCCACGCAGGCCGAGCGAAAACGACAGATCGCTCGTACCGATAAAGATCACATCCACTTCGGGTGTGGCGGCGATTTCCTCAATCTGCTCCAGGCCGGAGACGTCTTCGACCACGGTGATGACGAGGACGTTCTTGTCCGCAAAGTCGCAGTAGCCCTGATAACCGCCGGGTACGGGCCAGCGAAATTGCGCGAGGTCGGCACCCGAGCCGCGCTGGCCACGGGGCGGATAACGGCAGGCGGCGCCGGCTTGCTTCGCCAACTCCGCGGTGCTCGTGAAAGGAAAGATCACGCCCAGCACGCCGCTGTCGAGCAGGCGCTTCGCGGTCCAGAGTCCGTTGACCGGCGGACGGGCAATCGGCACCGCGGGCAAACCGCGCGTGGCGAGCACGGTACTGCGCACGGTCTCAAGGCTCACGGGCGAGTGTTCCATCTCGAACCAGATGAAGTCGAAGCCCAGCGCCGCGGCCTGCGTGGCGATTTCCACGCTGTTCACACTGATGACCATGCCGACGATGCTTTCGCCACGCTCGAGTTTGACTTTGAGAGGATTTCGATAGCCTTCCGGCAAGGCGTAAGATGATTTTTGTTTCATAGTAATTCAGAGATTCATTTGTTTTTGCCGGTCGCCGGCTCCTTGATGAGCCACACCTCCGAAACCTGGCAGGCACGACCATTGCCGCCGAGGTCAGGCTCGGCGCGCCAGGTGAGTTTGAGTTGGCCCGATTGCGTCGCAGCGGCGGGCAGCAGGAATTCAAGCGGTTTGAACGGCAGTGGTTTTTTCAGCAGCGGATGGACCTCCAGGGAATCATTCGCGTCGAGCCGGATGCGTTTGTTGGCGTTGTCGCCGGCGTAGAGCACGCGAACACGATAGCGGGCGGATTGGTCGAGGCCGGGATAGAACATTTCGAGCGGCGAATCGTAAAGTGCCTCGGCATGGTCCTTCCACGACACGCGGCGCACGGTGGCCACGGCGCCGGTGGTCTCGTCGAGCAACCGGCCATCGGCGAAATTCACGCGCGGCGTCTGGAAACAATCAGGATCGGCGGCGAAGCCTTTGCCCGGCAACAAATGCGGCTGCGCCGCGACGTTGCCCAAGTCATCGTAAAACCCGCCGGGGCCGGGATCGGTCCAGCGGGCGATGGCTTGCAGCGCCTGCACGCGGTCGGATTCGGCAGCAAGCCGCGGGAGATTTCCGAATTGCTCCTCGAGCCACGCGCGGTTGTTGAGCGGGCGGTCGAGGGTATCGAGCATGGCCCCGCGATCCACGCCGATGGCGCGGTAGCGCTCGACGCTCAATTGCATCGAGATGCTTTGAAACAGAGCCTCGGCCAGTTGGAGGAGGCGCACCCGGAGGGTCTGGTCGGCGGGGTCGGCGTCGGCGTTGCCCAGCACGCGCAGCGCTTCGCCGACGGCCTTGTCGCTACTGTAGCGGGCATCCTCGAGCTGGCGCAACGCGCGGATCTCGAGGTCGGTTTCGCGGAGCAACCGCCGACGCACGCAGGCGTCGAAATAGGCGCGGAAGAGCGGCTGTTGAAATCGCCAATTGCGCAGCACCGCGGGCGCGACGGATTTTTCGAGGGCTTGAAAATGTTCGAGCGTTTTCTCGACGCCTTCGTTTTGCAACAATGGCCCGCGCCAGTTCCGTTCGAGCGCAAACAAACCTTCGGTGAATTGTTCTGCCACCGCCGCGCCGATGAAGTAACGGCCGTATTCGCGCAGCACCTGTTTGATATCCGCCTCCGGATTCCAGCCGAGCGAACTCCAGACGCATTTGTTCACGTCGTCGTTGCAGCCTTCCGAGTAGCTGATGGAACCGAGCGAGTGCGGCAGCGTCTGGCGCGCGATGACGGCGTGGTCCTCGGGGCGCGGATTGATGCACTCGCGGCCTTCAGTGACCGAGTAAGCGACGTCCCATTGCGGCACGGGATACTGGCATTGGCGCGAGTGCGTGATGTCCGGATAGAGGCGGATGGGATACTTCGCCGGAATGAGTTCGCGGAGTTGCTTCGGGCTGACGCGGACTTGCGGTCCATGCACAATGCCGCTCAACCACGCGGGTTGCTCGCGGCGCAGAATTTCCAAAAACTCGTCGAGCCATTCCTGGGTGAAGCCCTGCGGCGAGACCCACATCTGGGCTTGGGGATGGAAGCGGTGCAAGCTCTGCGTTTGCTTTTCGAGCAAGGCCATCAGGTGTTTCGGCTGCGTGTGGCCGGGATCGCCGCCGGGCACAAACACCGCGTCGAGGCGGGGTAGCTTGGAAAACACGTCGCTCCATTCTTTGAGCGCGGATTCCACCGTGGCCGGGTCGGAATAATCCTTGTCCATCGCGGGATACCAGACCCACACACCGAGACCGTAGGCATCCGCAAGCCGCGACATGCCGATCATCATCTCCATCGGCGGGCGCGGGAAGTGCGGGCTGTCGGCGTCGTCGTCCGAACGCGGTGGGATCAACTCGATGGTGTTGCAACCGAACACGGCGAGGTCGCGGAAGTATTGCTCCCACACCGGCAGGTCCCATGCGTCGTAGGAATGGGTCTTGGGCCGGTAGCCGAGTTGATGGCCGCGTAACGGATATTTTGGTGCGGTGGTGAGGTCGAGGTCATCCTGAACGATGGCGCTCCCCTGCCCCAGGCGCAGTTCGCGCAAAAGTCTGCCCACGCCGAACAGGACGCCACGCTCGTCGTCACCGATGACAAAAACTCCCGAACTGGCCGCGCCACGTTTGACGCAGAGCCGGTAGCCTTCCGGGCCGGCGGGCTTGCGCACGGCCAGCAGTTCCTTGGAATAAGGCCCGGCGAATTGCCGCAGCGCAGGGAGGTCCCCGACGGCGATGACAGGCGTGCCGGCCGCCGGCCACGCGTTCGTTTGGGGCCAGCGGATGCCGGTGCGCTTCTCGGCCTCCTCAAGCAACAGGCGGACGGCATGGTGCTGGCGCGGCGAGGCATCGGGCGCGGTGACGATGACCACGTTGCGCAATTCGAGCGCGTGCGCGGGAAAGGCGGAAAGCACTCCGCCAATCAGCAAGGCGAGTGGAGTGGTGAAGCGTTCTCGGAGTCCAACGAACCAACGCATAGGACGCCGCAGTCGGCGCAGAGGTCGCCGAGGATTCTCCACGTCCTCCGCGCTAGAGCTTGTCTGAAACGCCGCACCGGGCGGCAGGGATGCCGCCCGAACCCGCAGGCAGGATGCCTGCGCTACGCGACGAAGCACGCGACGTAGCGCCCGCTTCCAGCGGGCGGGTTCACGGAGCATCCTTGCTCCGTGTTTCGAGATCGAATTGTCAGACAGGCCCATGGAATTTCGCGGTATCAAAACGGAAACCGGTTCGTCGTGAGTCCCGGCCTTCACGCCGCCTCCGGGTTGTCCATGTTCTTCGGCTTGATCAGCAGCACGAGCACAACGGAGAACAACGCCACGCCGGCAAACACCCCGAAGATCAGGTTGAGCGGCACATGGCGGTCGCGCAAGGCGCCGAACGCCCAATCGCCCGCGCCGCCGCAACTGATGCTGACGAGGTTCATGATGCCGTAACCGGTCGCCCGCCACTCGGGCCGCGCGACCTGGCAGAGGATTGGCATGTTGTTGCAATCGAAAAAGCCCCAGCCGAGGCCGAAGATCACCAGGCCGACAATGGCGACCGCAAGCGTCCCGGCATTGCCCACGCTGAAGAGCGCCGGCAGGAAGAGCAACATGCCGATGGCGCTGGCAAAGATACGACCGCGGGGCGTCGAGCGCATCCAGCGGTCGGCGAGCGTGCCGCCGATCACGGCGCCGACGAGGGAGGCGATTTGCACGAACAGAATCGCGCTCACGCCGGCCTTGCCCTGGCCGAGGTGGAATTTCTCTTTGAGGATGGCCGGCATCCAATCGCGGACCACCCAGCCGGCGATGGCGGGCAAAGTGAAATACAGCACGAGCAGGATGAAATTGCGGTTGGTCAGGAGCGCGGTGAAGAGGTTGCCGCGACGTTCGGCGCTGGCTTGGGCTTCCGCGGCGCTGGGCCGAGCCGGATTCTTCAGCAGCACCATCAAGGGCAATGCATAGATGACGCCCAGCAGACCGCAGGTGGAGAAGGCCCAACGCCACCCGTGATCCGGCGAGTCGGCCACGAAGCCGGCGAACCCGCCGAGCATCTGGCCCGCGTAAAGCCCCGTTTGATGAAAGCCCACCGCGCGCGAACGCGTAAGACTCGGATGATACTCGGTGATCAGCGCCAGCGCGGTGGGCATGTAAAACGCCTCGCTCACGCCCATCATGGCGCGCGCCCACACGAGTTCATTGAGGGTATGCACGTGCCCGGTCCACCACGTCACCGCCGACCAGACAAACAAGCTGACACAAATCACATGCTTGCGGCTGACGCGGTCCGCGAGGTAACCACCAAACGGACTGAGCACCGCGTAGGTCCATTTGAAACACGCCAACACCCAACCCCAATCCGCCTGGTTGGCAATGGTCGGAATGTCCCCCACCATCGAAGCTTTCATCGTGGCGAGCATCTGACGGTCGAGGTAATTCAAGAGCGCCACCGGCACCAGCAGCGTCACGACCAGCCAGGCATAAGAAGAAACAGAGCGGTTTTCGTTCATGATGGATCGAAGCTCAACTTGCGCGCCGCCGCAGGCTGCCCGACCGGGGCAACCCAATCACTGGGCTTTTTCCGGTTTCAGCATCTCGGCCAGGTTGTATTGCGTATAGCGGGTATGCGCCGCCGGGTTTTGCGAGTCGGCGTTCGCCACCCAGAAATCCAGCGTATCCGGCGCGAACAACGCGCAGTGGATGTTCGAGGTCATGCACACCGGCCGCTTCATCAGGTCGCGCGCACCCGCGGCATCGAGTTTGCCGTAATTGCCTTTCACGCGACGCACCAGTTCTTCGTAACGGTCCCCGGCAGACATCAACACCGCGTCTTTCACCGGGTGCGCCAGTCCCTCGAAACCCTGGCCGGGTTGCACGACGTCGAACTTGTCCGGCGTGGCGCCGATGCCGACCGCGCGGCCGGATTTCGCATCCGAGATGACGTAGTAGTATTCGCAGGTGCGCGGGCCTTTGCGCATGATCGCGACGGCTTCGTCGAGGGTGTTCGCCTTTTCCATGACTTCGCGGACGAGTTCGGCCATGGGCTTGCCGTCCCAGTTACCTTCGCCGCGGCCACCCATTTCACCGATGGAAATGTGTTTCTCGTTCATCGCCGTGACCGAGCCGATGAAGCCCGCGTAACCGACGTTCACCCACGCGTTGCCCTGCTCCGGTTGGAAGACCATCACGACGGCGTTTTGCTCCAATCCCATTCCACGGAGATAATC